>Ga0315331_10000737_pt1 | contig 23139 bp, 19 predicted proteins | sample M160m34915metaG_FD_203456 | JGI IMG/M metagenome (GOLD analysis project Ga0315331, IMG submission 203456) | Ammonia-oxidizing marine archaeal communities from Monterey Bay, California, United States - M1 60m 34915 | ecosystem: Environmental > Aquatic > Marine > Intertidal zone | place: USA...
TGGTATGAAGCTCATGCAAATCTCGCAAGAGCTCGCAGCAAAGCACTACGAAGCCCATAAAGAGCGTCCGTTTTACCCGGGCCTCGTGCAATTCATGACCAGCTCACCGGTCGTGGCCCTGGCTCTCGAAGGCATTGGCGCAATTGCCACCTGCCGTAAGCTCATGGGCGCAACGTTTGGCTCGGATGCCGAAGCTGGCACAATCCGTGGTGACTACGGCGTCAGCCGCAGCTTCAACCTAGTACACGGTAGTGACTCTCCGGAAGCCGCAGAGCGAGAACTGGGCCTGTTCTTCCCGGAAGGCCTCGTCGAATATGACTACGCCGCATACAACTGGATCTACGATCCGGTTGAAGAACTAAAGAAGTAACGCATGCAAAAACCCGCAGCGCGCGGCCTGACGGCCGCCGAACTAAACCTCGCCATCGAGGAACTGCGGGTTCTCCAGCATGCCACCGTGCTCGACGCGGTGGCATTGCAGGGCACTGGCGGCCACGACGACCTACTGCTGGTCCTGCAACCGCCGAGCACAGACCCTAAGAAGGTCTTTGTGCACGTAGCTCTCGGTGGCCCACGTGCACGCATCACAACGACGCAACGTCGATTCGGACGTGATGCGCGCGCTCGCGGCCCCGGCGCAGACATGCTCCAGCGCGAACTGCAAGACGCGAACTGCACAGCAATCGATGCCGTGCCAGGCGAACGTCGCTGCATGTTCGCATTCGCGACCAACAACGGCCCGCGGAAACTCATCATCGAACTGTTCGGGGCCCGGGGACTGTGGCTACTTTGCGATGATGCAGGCGTTGCACTGACAATGTCACGCGCCGTAGAGACTGCAGTGCGCACTCTGCGACGCGGAGACACTTACGAGCCCCCTCCTGCGACCCCGGCGGTCGAGACATCAAACAAGACTCCGCCACCGGCCCGCTTCGCAAAGCCAGTGCTGGACAGCATCGACGCACACTTCACTCCACTCGACATCGACAAAGAACAAGCTGATGCCGAAGGCACCCTGCGGCTACTCGTCGATCGCAACCGCAAACGCTCAGAGAACAAAGTGCAAGGCATGCAACGCCAACTCGACAACGTCGAGCGCGTGCAGCAGATGCGTGCAACGGCGGACTTAATGTTGGCTTATGCACACAGCATCGCGCGCGGCAGCGACAGCATGGAAGTGCCAAGCCTAGATGGCGAAGGCACAGTGAAGATACCGCTAGACCCGAGCAAGCCAGTCGCGACCCAGGCCAACAAGCTCTACGACAAGGCGCGGCGCCAAGAAGAAGGCCGTGCCATGACAGAAAAACGGTTGGCTACTGCCCAAATCGAGCTGAGGGAACTGCAGTCAATCTCCGAACTGCTCACACAGCCAACCGAAGCAAATCTCGAGAGTGCACGCGAACGCATGCAGGCACTTGGCCTTGCACCAAAGCCCAAGCCGAATGCGAAGAAACCGCCTGGCAAGTCACGCAAGAAATCCGAGGAAGCAGTTCCATTCCGACGGTTCTCGTCAACCGAGGGGTATCCGATCTTCGTCGGCCGCAACAACAACCAAAATGACGAGCTCACGATGCGGTATGCCAAGGGTAACGACCTGTGGCTCCACGTCGGGGGAGGCCGCCCCGGCTCTCACGTAGTTGTTCGGCTTCCGAAGCAAAAGACTGCCAGCCTCGAGACGCTACTCGATGCCGCGACACTCGCGGTCTACTACTCAAAGTCGCGTGGCGAGCCACGCATTGAAGTGATCTACACGTTCAAGAAGCACATCAAGAAACCAAAGGGGCTTCCGGCGGGCGCCGTCGTGCCAGCTCACACAAAAACGGTGACGGTGCTGGCAGACGAGCAACGGCTGACCCGCTTGCTAGCAACATCCGCGACGTCACAGGATTGACCCAACCACACTAGCAGGACTTGTCTTGTAGCCTAAAGCGCTACGCTTTCTGACATGCGTCGCTTCGCTCAGTCACCTCGCCATACTCGCAAACTGCGCTCCCGTGCCAGCGCGCTCCTCTTGATGACGGTGTTGCCCGGATTACTCCAGGCACAGACGGCCCCATCGCGACCGGACCTTGGTGCCCCGCGAGCCATTCCGGACGGCGCGCCACCGGGAATGGAGCAGATCGAACGCAATGGCCTTCGCGATCATGCCTACTGGCTAGCCGACGACGCTCGCAATGGCAGACAAACTGCAAGTTCAGGCCAGCTCGAAACAGCAGACTATGTAGCCAAACACTTCAAGGCACTCGGCCTCAAACCACTTGGCGACAAGCGCGGTTACTTACAGCACTACCCAATCGAGCGACTGGAAATCAGCAAGACGACCGGACTGCGATTTGGCAAGACGAAGCTGACGGATGGTTTCGCCGTGCTGCACGCGAGCGAGAAAGACAAGGTGAGCGCGTCTGGCACACTGACATTCTGTGGCAACGGCACCGACATCAGCAATTCCATGAAGGGCCGCCTACCTGTGATTGTGCTCACTGGCAAAGCGCGCGGAGGTGTCGGCGGCGATCTACAGGCAATTCAGCGCTACACAGCAATCGCAAACAAGCTCACCCGAACAAATGCCAAGGCCGGCATCGTCTGCCTCCTTAACGATCAAGGGTCTCTCGCAAACACGCTTAACTACCGCGGCCTCCTACGCGACCACGGCGTGATGGCATACAGCAAATTTGATCGGCCAGTAGTCCGCCTCCCGCTGATGGTGCTATCAACCGAGGCCAGCAAGCAACTGCTCGCCCACATGGGTATCTCGATCAGCGGGGACGAGACTCTCGACACCGACAACATCAATATCAAAGCCAAAGCAAAACTGACACTGCAAGTGAAAGCCGTCAAGAAGGCGCGCGCCAGCAATGTCATCGCAGTGCTTGAGGGCAGCACTAAGAAGTCACAGGCCATCGTAATCTCCGCGCACCATGACCACGTAGGCACGCGACTCGACGGCGACCGTTTCAATGGCGCCGACGACAACGCCAGTGGCACGTCCGGGTTACTCGCACTCGCTCAAGCATTCGCCAAGGCAGGCAAACGGCCAGCTCGCTCGATCGTGTTCTTATCGGTCAGTGGCGAAGAACTCGGCCTGTGGGGATCAGCTTGGTATGCCGATCATCCCACCTGGCCAAAGGACCGCATCATCGCCAACATCAACATCGACATGATCGGCCGCGCCGGGCGCGAGGATAAGAACATCCTCATGCAAATCACGCCGAGCCACCAACACCGCAAATACTCATCACTAGTTCGCGACGCAGTCACACTCGGCAAGAAGTTCGACATCGCCTTCAGCAGTGGCGACACCTACTACCGGCGCAGCGATCACTACAACTTCGCCAAGAAAGGCATCCCCGTGGTGTTCTTCTGCGATGGCGAACACCCGGACTACCACAAGGTCACCGACCACGCCGACAAACTCGATTACGAGAGCATGGAGGCGATCGCCCGCCTCGCCTACTGGACCACGTGGCAGGTTGCCGACGCTAAGGACAAGCCCAGGGAATTGGGCAAGCGAGGGGGCTGGTAGCTACACAACCGACAACCGCACGCGTTAGCGGCGTTCGTCGATCTTGATGTCATCGTCGGTATCCGGCAACTTGTCGGGTCCGTTGCTGATGACTTTCCAACGGCTGCCCCACCTGCGCCCGGTAATCCGGAAGTCGCTGCCCCACGGATCAGTGAACGGTCCGCCGTAGCTTTGGCCTGCTTCCACGCCATAGTCCTTAAGCGCGCGCACGGACTTAGGCACAGCCTTTAAACCCGTGGCGTGCACCTTGCGGTATTCCTTGCCAACCTTGGCCACCTTGGCCATGTCACGCTTACAGGTGCGAATCAGCTTGGCGAGCTTCATGTCCTTCTTTGGATCCAGACGCTTCTTGCAGTCCCACGCGACCAACCACTCGTGCGCCACCTTCTTGAAGCCCATATCTTCGACTAGGCGCCGTTCCATATGCGGCAAGTGCGCGGCGCCATAGTAGATACCAAGGCGCTTCTTGCCCTTACCAATCTCACGACGCAGAACTCTTAGACACTTCTCATTGCGACCTTCTAGCAACGTCGAGCCGTCACCACCCGCAGCCATCATCTCCATCTCTTCAAGCTGCCCCGCGAACGTGACACGCATTAGGTGCTGGCCTTCGCGACTACGGAACGCCTTGACCAAATCGAACTTAGCCTTCGGCTTGCTCGACTGCTCATCTGCATCTCGCTGATCGCGCTGCGTCTGCATCCCGTTAATCATCATGTCGACCATGATCGACATCAAACTTTCGCCGTGCTCCAGCATGCTCGACTGGAACTCCTCCGGCGTCATATCCGCGTGTACAAAGTTCTCTGGCTGGTAGTCCACTTCATCAAGCTGGAACGTCAATCCCAAGCTCTGCTTCATGCCGAGTTGCATCATCGCAACCGGATTGAAACCAGTCGATTCACGATCCTTGGTCGGTCGGTAATCTTCTGGCCCCACTAACTCATAGAGCAACGCATCACAGGTCTTGAACCGCTTGTTCATCTCCTGGTAGATCGCACGGTCAGCGATGTGAACGGCACCGTAGAAGATGACCTTGACGCCATCCTTCTCATAGGTTGTGACTGCCGTGTCGAGGTGTCCGCCATCGTCGATCTTGACGAAGCGAACAAAGTCACTCGGCACCTTTGTTTGCTCATCACTAAGGACTGGATTCTGTCCTTGGGTGGCAGCACTACCCTGCTGCCGATCAGAGCCACCCACATCTTGAGCTTCCACAGTGCACATCAGCACCGGCAGCACCGACAAGAACACGATCAGAATCTTGCGCATGCAGACATGATCGGCGTAACCGCTGAACTTCTCAATGATCAGCGTTCGCTTACCGCTAATCCAAGCCACCAAAGCGACACGGCTACTCTGTCTTCCTAGGCAAATAGACGTAAATACCCTGATCCTTGGGCCCCACCCAGTTCGGCAAATATAGAGCCAATTCGAAATCACGCTTCAAAGCAGCCTCAAGCTGGCCTGTTCGATCATGCTCACGAAGCTCTGGCATCGTAACCACGACCGCAAACATCTGATCTTTGCGCTGGGCCCCTCTCATGTGCCATTCGAAGTGCGCCTCGGCCCCCGGTTCATGCAACCGATTGCCCAGGTAATCGACACCCTCTTCAAACCGCCAACTAACCACCGCGGAAACTTCTGTCTCGGGATGAGGATCGCTGTCGCTCGGCAACCAATGCCACGGCCTTAGATAATAGAGCATCGTCGGATGATTGACCGACAACACCCGCGCGCCAGAGAAGCCACGCTGCTCGATCTGATCACGAACAAATACAGCAGCGTCGCGCCAAAGGCCCCGCTGGCCGTTTTGCTCAGCAAAGTATGACACGTCGAGTTTCAAGAGATCCCCAACGACTAACGCAGGCAAAATTGCAGACAACAGCCAGCGACGACTCCGCGATAGGCCGGGCATCTGACCAATCCATCGCCCGACTTCCACCATCATGAATCCTGCCAGCAGCATCACCACGGGCAACGAACAGATCGCGTAACGCGCAGTGACTTTGGCCAATTGACAGCCGACCGCCGTAAACACAAGGATCGGCACGACCAGCAAGCAAGCCAGATAAAGCGCACGCGTTTTCCCCATCAACTTGGGCGCGCACATCATGGCCAACAGAGCCATCACCAGCAGTGATGGACGGAAGTAATAGACAACCGTTTGGAACCAATGCAGCGGAGAGATGTCGCCCTTGGAGGCAACGAACATAGAGAACAGTCCGTAGTGCTTCACAAGCCATGGTGCCACCACAGCAAAGAGAATCACCAAGATCACCGTCACCGCAAAGCCAAGGCGGACACGAAACGCATAGCGCAATGCCAAGAACCCAGCAAACGCTAACAACAAGGTCGTCGCGCCCGGATGGCTGCCAGCCGCAAAGACAGCAAACAACGCTGCAAGCAGCAAATCACTGGCCCGCTCAGTATGAAACAGCCGATGCATCCGATGCATCAACAGCACCGACCCGAGCACGACCAAGCAATAACCTCGAGCGTTCTGACTCCAAAAGATGTGCCATGGGCTCAAGGCTAATAACCCCGAAGCAAGCACCGCCGGCCAGGCTCCAACCAGTCGCCGACCACACACTGCGAGCAACGGTACCGTCACGATGCCAATCAGTGCGAACGGCAAACGCAACGACCACTCGTCGTTCCCGATCACTCCTGCACCGACCAGAAAGCGAAGCAACAAGAACGACAGCGGATACATCCGTCGCTGCGTTCCCATGAAGCTGTTCTCGCCATCGAACGCCATCGTCGCATCACGCCACGTATGCGCCTCATCAATCCAAATCGACCACTCCCCCAACTCCAGAAACCGCAGCACCGCGGCTAGCAATGTCACAGCCAAGATCACCAGCCACTGCTTCTGTGAAAATGGCAGGATCTTCAGCTCGGAATCTGGAACGGTACCGGAAGTCATCGAGTCGCAGGGAACGTAGAATGCAGTGGTCCATCGAAATGGCGAGGACCAGATATTGCCTACACTAGAAGCTGATCGCCGCCGCTCAAAGCGCAATGGTCAGGTGGTCCTCCACCCAAGGTGACTTGACCACAATGGCAGGGGGCAACCGCGGGTTCGAGCCGACCGAATGCGCAAGCTGGCGAGACCTCCTCCTCAAACCCGACGACAGACAAACTCGAGGTCCACGGCCTATGCAATACAGCTGTCGGAAGCCTTCTGCTGCCAATCCCCAGCTTGGCAGAGGACTTCACATTGCCAGCTATGGGTAGCGTGAAACCCGGCGACATGACACCAATGACGCCTCTCCGGGGGAAATGCACTCCCCCGCAGCAAGGATGCGACAAGCGGCGCAAAACACAGCGCGCCAACGCAGACCGGACGCTGGCAGCCGCGACATCTCGAATAGCACGCCTCGCAATCCTGACGATCCTGATGGGGAAACTGGGGCGCCCACGGAACATGTGTAAGGACACCGACTGCAAAAAACTGTCCAGAGCGACTTAGTAACTGCGCTGCTCACGGCGCGCCTCGCGCGCAACCGCCATCAATTCGGTCCGCCTTGCGCCATCAGACATCATTTCGGCAGCGACAACTGCATCGTCACATCGCCCACATCTAATCGCGACAACCACCGACGCAGCCAACAACTCTTCGCGGTGATCAGGATCGTCTAACGGGTCAAAACTCACCAACGTCGCGATGAAGTCGTGCAGCATGGGATCAATGCGGAACAACTCAAAGCGCGTGTGACCATGAGTCGTCTCGCCCCCTGGCCTCTTAGCCAAACTGACGAACGCCTCGACACCCTGACCAAAGTACTCCGCCTCATTACTCGCAGCGTAGTAATCCAGACAACAACGTTGCTGCATCGCCGCCCGATACAAGGCACGCACGCGTGCGCGCTGCAACGGAGAGAACGTGAAGAAGTGCACCTGATGCGCAACCTCGTGCGCAAACGTGTCAAATCCAAACGTTGCGGCCTCATCAAGGGACTCAATACCGGTTGCGGCATGCATGCCACCAACACCGCGCACATCATCCCAGACGCGCCCATCAAAAGTCCGCTTGCCACGTAAGTTAGCGCGCGGCTTGGCATCAGTCGTGCGCTCAAGTTCCGCGAGCAAGTCATGGCGACCACCAACGGTCACGAGCTTGCTGAGCTGCTTACGAAACAACGCAGCAGTACGGTCTACAATCATCCGCCGCGACGGCGACAGGCGCTCATAGCCCGTAACGAAGTCCGCGACCGGCAGCCCGCGAATATCCGGCTGAGGCATCGCTTCCCGCAGTGTCAGAAACGACTCGCTCTGCAACGCCATACTTTGCGCAGTGCGCTTGGCATAGAGAGTCTCACCCAACAGTCGGTGCGCAATTGGATTGCCAGGTTCCTTCTGCAAGACCCTCCCCATCAACTCGATCGCTCGCTCGTGTTCACCTGCAGACAATGCCCCCACCGCCAAACGCAGTTCGGTTGGAACAACAACCTTGACCGGATCGAGCAATCCTGACCCCAACCGCAAATGCGCCTCGGCATGGTGCTGATCCAAAAGCACGACTTGCTGATAGACCCTCGCCGATTCCGAAGTGCGCTGAACCCGGAACAGAGCGGACCCTCGCGCAGCAAGCAACTCCGGGGACAAGTCCGTTACTCGCGCGGTGAAGGCACGTGACCGACGGACTGCATCATCAAACTCACGGCCGCGAATCAGGGCACGGACCGTCAAAGCCATCGCATCCTGTCGCCCCGGCGCCGCAGCAACCGCATGCTCTCCGTAGGCCGTCGCGAACTTGCTATGGCCAAGCATCAAATGCGCACGGCCAAGACCAATCGATCGGTCGACGGCAGCTGGACCAATCGCTACGGCAACGCTAAATGCCTGCCAAGCGCGAACTGGATCTTCGACATCCAACAACATGGAGCCACGCTCAAGCCATGACGGCCGAGCTACTTTGACCGTCACGACCGACGGCGCAGGGTTCTGCGACGTAATCGGACCAGTGGGGCTGCCTATTGTGGCTAGCTCGCCAACTTGCGCCGACAGCCACGCCGCACCAAGAAGTACGGCGGCGATCAGGCGAACTGGAAACTGTCGGGGTGTTAGCGGCATCGAGAAGGCCCCACCACAACAACGGGGTCCATCTCTTTTTCGGCATCAGGCCCGGTCGGCCCTGTGCCTCACCAACAATCGCTGCGAACTCGCGTTCGCAGCGGTGGTTCACGACAAGTTTAGCGGCGCATTGCGCCGAGCACTTCAATGCGCTCAACATCGAGCACACTGAGCAATGCTGCGATCGGGCGACGACGTGGGCCAATTACGCCAACTTCGCGACCAACAAAAAGCGACAGATCAAAGCGACCAGTGTTGCAGGACAGCTGATGCTGACGGCGCCCACCCTTCTCAATGTAGTAGACGCCTGGACCAGTCAAACGGCTCTCGTAGCGCAACCAACCAATCGACTCGAAGCGCTCCAGGCGATCTTTGGCAACCGGTTTGGTTGGCGGTGTGCTAATGACTGGCGGCTTCTCATTCCGAGCAGCCGTGGCTTCGACAATCCACTGTTGGGTCTCGAGTCGCTTCTGTAGCGAAGCACATGCAGTGCGCGCCACACCGTCCGACTCAAGGTCACCGATGACCTTCGCGAGCGTCTTCTGCAACGGTGCAAACTGCTGCTCGTCGATAGGCTTGGCCATCTCCTTGAGGAACGCTGCCTCCACCACCTGGACGGCCTCAAGATCGATACGGTCCCGCTCCTTCTGCTTCTGCTCGGCAGCGATTCCGTCGAGACGCTCTTGCACAACAGCCTGCATAAGCGTGCGCAATTCGTCACTGGCGGCGATGACACTGGGGTCACTCGGCACGACTTGAATCTCGGACTCGGCAACCCAGGCTTCGACACCTTGGATGCGAGCCTTGTACCAACCGTCAACCAACTCGACGACGTGTAGCTCAGTCGCATCCGGCATCTGCGCAACCGGAGCTTCGCTCGTACGCGGACGATAGCGGAACGCAACCTTGGTGCCCTTCGTTACAACCGCACCATCATCGCTAGCCTTGGTAAAGCGCTTGCTCACGTAGCCCATGGGCCCGAGCGGCAGAATCACCTCACGGAATCCATTCTCGCTGCGACCAAGTCGAGCGACCTGATCCTTCGTGAGCACGTCTTCGTATACGGGCGGCGTCGCGACGGCACTCGCCCAGCAGCGCAACGGCGCGGACTCGACAATAATTCGGCCATAAACCGGCGCCGCATCTTGCGGCTTATCCGTTGGCGCTGTGGCTGGCGCCGCCACCTTCGGCGTCGCAGTCGCGCCTGGCAAAACAGACGACGGTTTTGGCGACGGCGCCTGGGCCATCACAGCGCCAGACAAAACCAACGCTAAGAAGAGAGAGAATAGGGGCGCGGGACCCCCCACGTCGCAACGGGTGACCATTTGTGACCTAACCTTTGATTGACCGGATTCTGCTGAAGCATCACGTGACCAAACGCAATGCAGGTTGCCGCGACCCCGCTCACACGGTGCCCACAACATGGGCACGATACTACCGGATGGCTCCCCAAGAACGAAGCCCCAGACACTCAGGTAGTGCTGGGTTTCCGAGGGCTCATCAGCCGATAAGATCTAGACCATGCGCCGACACTCACTAAAGCCACTCCTAATCTGCCTGGCAATGTGCCTGCCCGCCTGCACTTGGTGGGAAAGCGGCGAAAATGTGCTGATCTCCAGCGAGCCCCTCGGAGCCCAAATTGTCGTCGACGGCCTCGATACTGGCAAAACAACGCCACACCGCCTGCGGATTGGCGGAAATTTCGGCACCAACCACCTCCTGGAGCTGAAGAAGCCCGGATACCACCCTGCCCGCCGAGTCCTTTACCAGCAAACCGAGGGCTACACGTCTCAGTGGATTTCTGGGGTCTATGAGTTCGTAATGCCCCCGCTGCCGTTGTTCTGGACTCCCGGCGACATGATCTTTCCCTTCGGCGTGCGTGGCGCATTGCTGCCAGCGGAATTGCATGTGCAACTCGACCCGAAAGACGCGCCATTACTCGGCTTCGATCTGCTGGCCGCGCGGGCCGGGGCAAACTCCAAGAATGCCACCTCAAACAACCCGGCGACAGCCAAGCAGTCTCCGTGACCAAAACGGTTTTTCTCGACCGCGATGGCACAATAAATCGCGAGATCGGCTTCTTCGGCGATCCAAACCAGCTTGAGATTCTGCCCGGAGCCCCAGAGGCCATGCTCCGCCTGCACAACGCGGGCTACCGGATCGTCATCACAACCAACCAAAGCGGCATCGCCCGCGGGCTCTATAACGAACGGGATCTGACCGCGGTGCATCGACGTCTGCACACATTAGTCAACGAACTCCCACTGGCCTATCTGCACTGCCCACACCACCCGGATCCAGGACCTGGTAATGATCCGGGCTATCACCGTGAGTGCACTTGTCGCAAACCCAACCCAGGTTTGCTGCACGAAGCATCCACCATGCTGAAGGACTTCGGCGTGACGCTCGACGGCGCCATCGTCATTGGCGATAGCGCTCGCGATTTGCTAATGGCGGAGGGCCTACCGATGACCAAGATTTTGGTCGCGAGTGGCAAACCAATCGAAGAGCAACGCAACAAGCTGACCGATGCAGGGTGCCGGCCCGATTACGAAGCTGCAGACCTAAGCGCGGCAGTCGACTGGTTACTCAGGTAGCCACATCTCGCAACTGACTGCAGGACAAGATCGACGCTTTCCCAGAGCGGTAGAGGCTACGACGTACCAGACTTCCTACGAGCTGAGCGCAACGAGATATAGCACGTCACACAACTGCTAATCGACATCACTAGACCGAAGATCAGCGCACCTTGAGACTCGAAGAAGAAGTGACCGCCAAACGCAATGGCTGCCCCGAGGGAAGCGCCTGCGCAACTGAGGTAAAAACCGATCAGGCCAAATGTCCAGCGCTGGTGCTCAGTTTGGGGAGGCGGAGAGTGCGTCATCGCGGCAACAGGGTAGCAAGGAACGCTGTGCGAACCAGTTTCCTGACGCTGTAGCGGGCGGAGAAAGCACGAGTGCTGGTCGGAAAACAGCTTCCGCAAGCATTGATGCGACGGGGACCTCGGCGATGCCTACGTGTCAGGCCGACCCCTCACAGGTAATTCCCACCGCCTAGCTAGCGGGTCGACACCAAGCGCAAAGCCCCCTCGTAACTGCCGAAGGAATCAATTCTCCCGCTTCACGGGCGCCACCAAGACATACGAAAGGTGCACGGCAACGGGTGCATCCACGATCGACGCCACAACCTTACGTAACTGCTCCGCCACCTCTGTTGCTGGCGGATTTTGGCCACCGACGTGCACGGTCACAACAAGCGAGTCGGCGGTGCGTCGACCGGTCACATCCAACAGGCTCAAGGTCGTTGGCAAATTCGACTCAACCGCCACTCGCACGCCACGCTCCAACACGGCATCACCATGTCGAGTGCGCTGGGTCAAATAGACGCTTAACGCCAAAGCCATGACCACGAAACAGGTCCCTATATGTCGCACCCAGCCAGTGTCTTTCTGACGTCGCACGCCAACTGCCCACATGCTGAATGACGCAGCGAGCACGATCGCAACCATGTTCGCGAAGAACAACAAGAACGAGCCGTAGGCGAGTGAGAGGTCGCCAGCTGCGAACGCCAAGCCCGAGGTTGCGATCGGAGGCACCAATGCTGCAGCGATTGCGACTCCCGGCAATGCCGCAACCAAACCCGGGCGCGAGTTCGCATAAGCAGCTGCAAGGCCCGAGACAAATGCGATCATCAGGTCAATCAAGCCAGGCCAACCGCGCCCCAGCATCTGCTCCGTAATCGTGAGCGATTCAGACGCTCTCTCAACGAGACCAACGATTACCGCCAACACAAAGGAGGTCCCCACTCCAAATGCAATCGATCGAAGTGCCATACGAGCCAGGACCGCATTGCCTTGCGCCAGCGCGAGGCCGACGCCCAAAATTGGCGTCATCAACGGCGCAATTAGCATCGCCCCAATAATCACAGCAGCTGAGTCCTGCAGTAGTCCAAGCGCCGCGATAACAGTCGACAAGCTAATCAAAGCCACAAAGTCGAAGTTCCAAGCGGAGCTTGATTGCACGTGTGCAGCCAACTCGACCCGCGTCTGGCGTTCCACTTGTGGCACCCATCGCTGCATCAAGTCAAGCAGCCCGCGCCGCAGGCGATTACCCAAGGGCATTGCATCTCGCAGGATCACAACCGGCACCTCGACTCGCTTGCACAAACGAGCTGGCGTCAATCCGAAGAAGCGCGCCCCCAACAATCCGAGACGCGGCACGCCAAGCACGACAACATCCGGTTCAACGACAGTGGCTGCCTTAGCGAGACCAGCCTCAACATTCGCTGCAACAACAACTCGCCGATCAACATCGGCGGCCTCGTCAACGATTGCTGCATTCACAACACGATCGACAACATGCTGACCAACCGAATGTGCATCGAGGCCAATGTCCGGCTCTACATAAGCTGCGGTGAGCCGGCCGCCATCTGTGGCACGCGCGAGGCGGTGCGCCATCTGCAACGCCGCGCGCGGGTGCGCGCCACGACTCGCCGCCACCATCAGATGCTGAACTGGCCAGCGATCACCGCCAAGATGCACCACTGCGGCGGCGCATGCGATACGTGGCAATATCTCGCGACCGATATGTGCCGCCCGTTTGTCAGCGGCATCGACCTTAGCCAGCAAAACAACGAACAGTTCAGGCTGCGCCTTGACGACAAATGCAATCACATCGCCATTAGACTCAACGTCCGCGAACTGCAATTCACACAGCAGTCGTTCGTCATCGACTTCCCGCTCGGCACCACTGTCGAGGCAGAACTTCTCGTCTTGCGCGACCAGCGATTCGACCTGCTTCTTGACCACATCGCCTGCACGCAAGGCACTTGACTCAGGCAATATCAGCGTCAAGTCAAACTCGTGGGCGCGCGCAAACCACATAGACCACCCCACCTGAAGGGGAACAGAGGCCTCTGGATCCAACAACACAACGATCGCCATCGTGCTGAACGGTAGCGCGGAGCGAACCGCGAACCAACGCTACGGCAAGTAACGCGACAACCGCCCACCAAGACGACTGCACATCCACATAGGCAGCTTCGACCAGATGCGGCGAGGTAACGCCAGCTTCGGATTACTCGGATGGAACTCCGGCAACTTGGCTCCAGGCCCCACAAGTAGGTAGTCGTAGTGCAGCGGCTCGGCAACGAAGCCCATGTTCTGCTTGAACTTAGCCGGGCCAGAGTCCGCACGGCTACGGCCGAAGTCAAAGCGGCGGTAGCCGTTCTCGACAGCCCATTCCATGATCGCGCAGTAAATGAAGTTGTTAACTCCGGTGTGATTCACATCCGGCAACGAACCCGAATAGTAGGCGTAAACCGTGTCTTTAAAGGTGAACGACATCACCACCGCAATCGTGCGCCCAGCAGGGTCAACGGCCCGGTGAATCACCGCCGCCTTACCGAACTAGTCACGCAAAGCTTGGAACCATCTCTTCGGCAACGTCGGTGAACCGAGGCGCCTCTTGTTGTCGGAGAACAACTGGAACAATTCGTCAACAGTGCCATCCGCAGTGACAGTAATCCCAAAAGACTCACGCTTCCCCTTAGCCGCAGCAGCCTTTGGCTCACGTGCGGCACGGATCTCGGCTCGGCGTTTCTTAGGAATGCGCGACATGACCTCAGCAGGGTCTTCCGGCAATTCACATCGGAATGTCACATAGAGTTCTGACTGCGGATGATCACCGGTGCGCTTCTCAAGATTCCGCAACTCTACGAAGCCAATACCGATCTCCTTGCCGAGCTCGCCAGCCTTCGCAACCAATGCTTCATGAGCATGATCATCATTCGCAAGAATGCCGCCATAGACCGAATAAGGCACACTGACGAGATTCTTGCCCAGGAACGGTCCGTTGACCAAGAACATCGGCAACACCCCAAGCCATCGGCGTCCTTGCTCGACAACAAAATGGTGCGGTTGGTGTCGGAACATCTCCTGCACCGCACGGGACCAACCGGTCCGGTGGAAGAACGTGCCTTGAGGGTGGCGGCTGACGTAGGCGTCCCAGCGAGCATCTTCGCCGGGTAGCAACGCGCGCACGCGAATAGGCAGCTCTTCCGGAGCTGCAACCTCAGCGACCTTCGCCGGAGATGTGCTAGGCACAGCTGCAGCACCAATTGCCGACTGGCGATTCGCATCGACGGACCGGTCCATAACGACACCATCCGCCGCAACACTCTCCGCCACATCTTCACCGGCAGACATATCTACCGGCGCTGGCTCATCGAGATATCCAATCGCGCCTTCGGAACCAGGCTCGGTGCCTTCGACATCATCCGCGCCATCGATCTCCTCGCTAACCTTGTAGTCGCGAAGGTTCGGCGCCTGCGTGAAGATTATGATCTCGCCAACCAATCCGAATCCGATCAACTGCACCCCAAACGCAGCCAAGATCGCACCGACAACGAACAACGGACGGTTGGACAAACTCTCCTCTAAGACGATCTTGTCGTAGAGCGGGAACAGGGTCAGCAGCACACCGAGTAGACCAGCAGTGAACCCGACGTAGCCGAAAAAGCGCAAGGGTCGTTGCGTAAACCGCGTCAAGAACGTGATTGCAACAATGTCGAGCAAGCGGCGCAGATAAACGCCAACACCATAGAAGCCTGATCGCCCCTTCTCTTCGCGGTGACGGACTCGGACTTCGACAACCCGGAACCCTTGACGCGCAGCGAGCACCGGCAAGAAACGATAGAGCTCTCCGTAAACGGCGACTTCTTCCAGCAACTGACTACGGAAACCACGCGTGCCCGAATTCAAGTCGTGGAACGGAGCCTTCATGATCACCCGCAACGCCCTATTGAACAGGCGCGATTGCAGTTGATTGAGCCACGGGTCAATGCGGCGATCACGCCACGTCGCAACACAGTCGGCACCTGCTTCGAGCGCCTTTACAACGTCGACGACATCGGCCGGATCAATTTGCAGATATGGCGGCGAGTTAACGATCAGTTCGCCATGTGCTTTCGCGACGCCAGCAGACAACGCAATGGACTCGCCAAGCCCGCTTCCTTCCAGCGAGACAACATGAACCGGCCATGATGTTCCCAGGTCAGCCAGTTCTTCATCAAACCGAGTAATGGGACCATCGATGACGACAACGAACTCACATGGATAGCCTGCAGTTGTTAGTGCCGCTGCAAAGCCCTCGATCACCGAGCTCGGATGTGCTTCGTTTCCCGTAATCGCAATAACGATAGAGACAAGCGGCTGGCTGGTTGCAGACACAGCCGTCTTCGCCAGATTGACAGAACTCATCGGGTGGCCTCCCTTGCCGTAACCGAAATACGCTGACGGAAGAACTTCGAGACCTTCACCTGCAGTTCTGCCAAGAAGCCAAGCAAGAAGACATTCATCGCGACCAACAGCGCCACAGAACCAGCAGCAACAGCAGCCATATCGAAGTCACCAAACCAGATCCACACGTTCGGCTCCCCGGCGACGGGGTTACGCGCCTTCTTGACAAACCCAAGCAAGAACATCAACGGCGACAACATGAACAAGGGCAGAGCCAACAAGGAAAACCAGCGAATCGGATGTGCCGCAAACTGGATCAACATCTTGATGCCAACCAAGTCAGCCAAGACACGAAAGACTCGACCCAAACCATATTTGGAAACGCCTGCCTGACGTGCGTGATGACGCACCGGTAACTCAGTAATCCGCGCACCTAGGCCGACACCGAGAGCAGCCAGGAAGCGGTGCATGTCCGAATAGAGATGCAGACTGCGGACAACCCAACTCCGATAGACCTTCAAGGAACAACCAGTGTCGTGGATACGAGCACCAGTGACACGTGAGATCATGAAGTTGGCAATGCGCGAGGGAAGCAAGCGCGTCGACACGCGATCCTGCCGACTGCGACGCCAACCGCAGACGACGTCATACCCCTCTTCGAGCTTGTCAACGAGCCGACCAATATCCGCCGGGTCATTCTGCAGATCACCGTCCATCGACACGATGGTCCGACCCCGACACGCACGGAACCCGGCCGCCATCGCAGCCGTCTGGCCATAGTTCCTTCGAAAGAAGAGTAATCGTAGATGACGGTCATTAGCAGCCAATCGACGCATTACGTCTTGGGTGCCATCCGAACTGCCATCGTCGACGAACACAATTTCGTAAGCGCGATCCAGCGCACGCAACGCGTAACTCAGTGATTCGTGAAGTCGCTCGACACTATCCCGTTCATTATAAATCGGAACGCAAACACTGAGACTCGGAACCTCACACGCCGGCCCCTCAACCACGGCTGTGGCATCTTTCGGGCTGGAGGGCTGTTCGATCGAATCACTCACTGTTTTCGGGGTGCATATAGTGCGCCACGAGCGACGCTTCTGCGAAAAGCAAACTCTAGGTCAACCAACTTGCGATGACACTACCGGTCAGCACCGCGATCACCGTAACAACGGCGAAGTCGCGCCAGCGATTGCGACGATGATAACCAGGTCCGGCAAGCACGTTGACGAACTCGCCAGGCAACGCACACTCGGCTGCATGGAGGTCTCCGTGCTCAATATCATTAAGCGCCGAGCGCACCTGACCGGGTAAATGGCTCGCGACCTCTTCGCGGTACAAATCTGCAACTGTCAGCCCCTTAAACTCCCGTCGCAACCGAACTGGTGGCGCTTGCTCGGACTCCTCGGCGCGCATCACTGGCCCTGAAACGACACGAAGATGCATAGGTGCCATCGCATCGGCATCACCAGCCAGCCCAGCCTTGTCATTATTATCCGTCACTCTGGCTTCATATCGTCCAGATTCGCCCTCACGCTGGAGCAATGCTGAACGTCAGACAAAGATCCAGCCAACAGGTATGGTGACACCGGACATATTGTCACCTATCCTATTGGGGTCGCCTCCCACGCCCCCCTTCGCAAGGGCTACGCAGGCATTCGCAAGTAATGGATCGGCCTGTTCGCATCGCTGTCGTGGGTCCAGTCGACGAGAAACTCGTCGGGGATCTTCGTCAATTGCCGCTACGGCCAGAGGTCCAGCACGTCTCATCGCTGGTTGATGACACCGAGATCCTGACACGCTTCCAGCCCGACATGCTGCTTGTGCAGTTTTGCGATCCGCCGGACGAAACCGTCGGGGCTGTGCGCTTGCTGCAAAAGCTGTGGCCGTCATTAAGGGTTGCCGTCGTCACGTCGACTGGCAGGGAACTAGTAACCGCCCCAATCGCCACACGATTATCGGCACACCTCATCACCTACCCCGACACACCCGGACAACTAGCGGCCGCCCTCGAGCAAATGTTGCATGGTGGTGATCGACCCCGCCCCGAGTTGTTTGTCGACCTCGCGCACGGACTCGCCGACGAGATCAACAACCCACTGCTATTCGTCTCTGGCCACCTACAGTTGCTGCGCGCGACGATGACAGGACCGCAAGGCCAAAGTCATCAAGATCAAGTCGATGCGGCGTTGACCGGAATCAAACGCATCCAAACAGCCGTCGATCGGTTGCGTCTACTTTCGCAAGCGGCGAACGGGCCTAAGATCAGTGAGACCGTGGACCTCAGCGCACTAGTCACCCACGCGGTTTCCGAACGCCAACGAGACTCTAATGCGGCCAGCATAACAACGCCGCCCGGCCCGCAATTAGTCACAGGGGATCGCGAGCAACTAGCACTGGCCGTAACTGCAATCGTGCGATTCGCCGATGAACTCGCGCAGGTCGTGACAGATAGCCATTTGCAACTATCTTCAACCGAGGAAGCCCACCGCCTGCGAGTCGTCGCACGCGGTGCAGGCCTAGCGATGTGGCAACTACCCAACACGTTCGAGCCATTCTATCCGCAACGATTGCTGCGTGGTCACAGCCAGGGGTTGGGGCTCTTTCTCGCGCAAACGGTGATTCTTGGGCACCGCGGTCAAGCCACGGTACGCCGCCTGCAAGACGGTGCGATTCAGCTCGACTTCTTGCTGCCAAAATAGACGCGGTCACCGACAAATGCCGGCGACCAATAAGCCGCGCCAACAGCCACTCCTACATTGGCGTCGGCATCATGCCAGAGTTCGGATCAGCAGGACCGAGGATCTTCTTAACGATCGCACTCTCAACAAGCGACCACAGCATTGAAGTCACCATGTAGAGCAACAATGCCGACGCATACGAGTAGAGCATGACGCCGAACATCATCGGCATGAAGCGCATGATCTTCTGCGTCTGACGCTGCTGCGGATCCGTCGGCAGCGGCTGTCGGAGCATCTGGAACACCAGCAGCACAATCCAAATCAACGGCAGCAAGTTGAAGTCATCTGGCCAGAAGCCCAACTCGAACAACTGGTCGCTGCTACTCAGGTCGTTGATCCAAGCCATGAAAGGCTCGTGGCGCAGGTCATAGGCTGTGCGCAGCGCCGTGAACAAGCCAATGTAGATCGGCATCGTCAGGAAGATCGGCAGGCAACCACCGATCGGCGGCATGACCTTATTCTCACGGTTGAAGGCCATCATGGCCTGCTGGTATGCCTTCTGATCGTCGGCATACTTCTTCTTCATCGCGTCCATCTGCGGCTTCAACTTGCTCATCTTTGCTCCGTATAGGCGCATCGATTTCTGCATTCTGAAGTTGAGCGGGAACATCGCCCCGCGAACAAGCACGGTCAAGAAGATGATCGCAACGCCCCAGTTGCCGAAGATTCCGTAGAACCAACCGAGCAAACTGAGCAGTGTCGTCGCCATGAAGCGCCCACCTGGAACAGACACGCCACAACACGGCGGCTCAAGATCATGCTTGAGGATCGGCTCAAAGCGCGCTGGCTCCGGTAGCGTCTCAAACACTCGATAGGACTTCGGGCCAATATAGAGACCGTAGCTGACGGACGTCGACTGCCCCTGACCCGGCACGGGCAACTGCATGTCGAACAACACGCGGGTCGAATTATTGTCATTCTGCCCAGCGCGCGGCGGCACCGTTTGCACGGTAAAGCGCGTAAACGCGTTGCGTGACTCTTCGTTCTTTGGGTAGACAAACGCACTGAAGAAGCGATTGGAACTACCCGCGAACGACAGCAAGGCCGGCGGAACCACCAGCGGTTGATCCGCAAACTCTGGGCTCGGGCCCAAGGTAACGGCTTCCCCTTCGATTGGTGCAGCAATCGACACCGACACATCGCCAAACAGCGATGCCTGCTTCGGCGACACGAGAGCCGGACCAGCCAAGAAAAACGCCTGATTACCAACCACGTCAGACGTGGTGTTCCGCATGGTCATCGTGACCGTGAAACCACGTGCAATGGCGTCGTATTCAAACAGCTTCTCAAGGATCAGTCCCTTGCCATCATCAAGCGTGAACTTAACGCTCTCGCCCAAGTCCTCCATCTGCCAATCGCTATCGCCCGGGTTCTTACCGAACACCCCACCATCAGCCTGATACAGGCTCATGGCGTGGTTGTTACCGTCGATCAGCAGCAGATATTCACCGCTCTCGTGGACCTCGTGACTGGCTGCCTCAGCAGACACATAGTGGTCCTTCGCCTTGAGCCAGACGATGCCAGCGGTAAGCCGTGAAAAGCGCGCCTCAAAGCTGCCGGCTTCACCGGGCTGACCAAAGGACTTGGTGATCCCAGTCTCGCCTTGCGCCAAAAGCAGCGACGGCAAGGCCAGCACCAGGAATAGAATGCGAAGCACGTTCGACATGAGGGGTCAGATTCCCGCATCGGTGTGCGGGCAACAATTCAGACAAATAAGAGGGGGTTGTAGCGCTGACGTCAGGACGCCTGTCAGCGCAACGCAATACCGATGGGATCAACGGCATAAAGGTTCAACAAGCCTGACAATCAACGGCCTTGCGCGAGACGGTCAGCCAAATAGTCGGGCAAGTCTTCAATCTCGCGGATCTTGGCACTGGTCACCTCGTGCTCATAGGCAACGCGATAAAAGCGCACGGTTCCGTTGGTGCCATCGCCGTCGTAAGTGACGAACGACGAGCGAACATCGCCATCTCGCGGTTGACCGACCGAACCAACATTAACGATCGCCGGTTCATCGACCTGCCACTCCATGCCAATCTCACTCGGCATTAAGAACTTGCCAGATTGCGTGTAGACGCCGGGCACGTGGCTGTGGCCAATGAAGCAGAGTTTCGCATCGCCCATTTTGGCAAAGCACTCGTCCATCTTCTGCTGGTCCTGCACGTCGCGCGGCATCATGTATTCACGCACGGGGTCGCGCGGCGAGCCATGTACGAACAGCATGCTCGACTCGCGGTGTTCCTTCTTCATGCCGTCGAGGTAGTTCCAGAACTGCATGTTCTCCTCGCGCGGGCAGTCTCGACGATTGAGTTGATCTCGAGTCCAATCGATCGCGGCGCGAGCACGCGGATTGAAGTCCGAGGCGTAGAACATCGCGCCGTGCTCGTGGTTACCGAGCAGCGAGAACTCACAACGATCCATGATCGTGCGCAGTGCGTCGCGTGGCTGAGGCCCGTAACCAATGACATCGCCAAGGCAGATCAAGCGGTCGGCACCAAGGCCCTCCACTTCTGCCAGGCAGTTGGTCAGGGCCTCGATGTTGCTGTGGATATCTGAGAGAAGCGCAATCATCGGAAAGTTAGCCGAACAACGTACCGGGCAAGACCGCGACGCGGAAGGACATAGCCGGTAACTTCGCACACGTTGAGCACCCAGATTTCGTCAGAACTTGGCAGCGAGGCCCCACTGTGGGTCGTGACCGGGCCCACGGCGTCCGGCAAGACCGCGCTGGCCATCGAACTCGCCGAACGCACCGGCCGAGAAATCCTGTCCATGGACTCCATGGCTGTCTACCGACGCATGGACATCGGCACAGCGAAACCCAGCACGGAGGAGCTGGCCAGGGTGCCCCACCACCTAGTGGACATCGTCGACCCCAACGACACTTTTGACACAGCCCGGTGGTGCCGATTTGCCGCCGAAAAACTGACGGAGCTGCATCAGACCGGGCGAAAGGCCTTATTCGTCGGAGGCACACCGCTCTACCTCATGGCCTTCTTCAAGGGCCTGATGGATGGGCCCGAAGCCCAGCCAGAATTACGGGCAGCACTCGAAGCCCGAGAGAAAGCCGAGCCCGGCTGCCTTCATGAAGAATTACAGCGACGTGACCCCGAGGCTGCCGAGCGCATCCATCGCCGAGATTTACGGCGCCTCGTGCGAGCGCTCGAAGTGCTCGAGGTGACCGGCGAGACGATCACGAGCCAGCAGGCGCACTTCGAAAAAAAGGGATGGCTCAGGGATTGCCGGGTGGCGATGGTCAGCCGCGGCCGCGAAGAACTCCACGACCGGGTCAAGCAGCGCACTGAATTCATGCTCGATCAAGGGCTGGTCCAAGAGACAGAAACCATCGAGCACGACTGCGGATTTTCGCGCACGGCAGGCGCCGCGATCGGCTACGCCGAATGCCGTGACTACCTACGCGGTCGCTACAAGGACCGCACCGAACTTCGCAATCGCATCCGACGCAACACCCACAAGCTGATCCGCAGACAAACATCATGGCTGCGCCGGCTTGCCGAGATCGAACTGGTCCGCCCAGACAGCGGTGTGGACGGCTTATTGCAAGTCCTCGAGTCACCTGCGCCGGGTGAATAACCTGCAAACGCAACCGGGATAAACGACTCAGAGACCAAGCTGGGACGCCGTTCCTCAGCCTAACAACTACGTCATCGCGCTGATCACTGTTGCGCCCGGCGAAAAAGGCCCGAAGATCGCGGCCGTGACTTCAGAGCCAGAACAAACCGATCCTGCCGCACTCGTTCGCAAGGCCAAGGCGCTGGGGATCGAGATCGACGAACAGCAAGCAGACGAAGTGCTCGGCTACCTCGACGCGATGCTCCAGACCAACGAGCACATCAATTTGACGGCAGTGCGCGACCCGGAAGCGGCCGTCGTCCTGCACGCACTGGATAGCCTCGCATTTGGCCTAGCCAAAATATCGCCTCACCACGTTCTCGACTTGGGTACCGGTAACGGCTTCCCCGGAGTTGGCGTGGCCGCACTTCACCCACATGCGACCGTCATCTTGATGGACAAGACGGGGAAAAAGGTACGCGCGATCGGCACTTGCCTAGTTAGCGCAGACTTAGCCCGCATCGAGACCATTCAAATGGACGCCTCGCAAGCCCCGACGCTGCGTAAGGACTTCCGGCACGGCTTTGACCTAGTGACAGCGCGCGCCGTCGCGCGCCCAGGCCAACTCGCCACAATGGCACAACCGCTGGTTCGCCCCGGTGGCCACCTTGCACTCTGGCTAGAAGAAGACGCAGACATGCCCGAGAAGCTCGGCCGCTTCCGACGCACGGAGATCATCACCTATGAACTCCCCGAGCCGGCGGCTCGCACGCGCAAGATCGCAATCTGGGAACGCGTCTAAGCTCCGCGGCCGATCACTTGGCCAAAAAACTCTGAGTGAGATCCCGCGTTCCGAGCTCAAAACGCCCGGCTGACACATTGCCCTTCGCGCCCCAACCGGCCGTGACGATGAGATTGCCAGCGTACACAACGAGAGCCCGCCATAGAGACGAGCCCTGTGCTGGCCCACATTACGGGCCTATTTC
>Ga0315331_10000739_pt1 | contig 23118 bp, 17 predicted proteins | sample M160m34915metaG_FD_203456 | JGI IMG/M metagenome (GOLD analysis project Ga0315331, IMG submission 203456) | Ammonia-oxidizing marine archaeal communities from Monterey Bay, California, United States - M1 60m 34915 | ecosystem: Environmental > Aquatic > Marine > Intertidal zone | place: USA...
GTTTCGGCCTCTGGAACCGGCACATGATCCAGCGCCAAAGCCAGAACTTCATCTATCCAACGTACAGGAACAATGTCTAACTTCTCATTGATGTTCTTCGGAATTTCCGCAAGATCCTTCTCATTCTCGTGGGGTATCAGTACCGTCTTAATACCCCCCCTATGAGCGGCCAGAAGCTTCTCTTTTAGGCCACCAATAGGCAACACCTCACCACGCAAGGTGATCTCTCCGGTCATCGCCACATCGGACTTCACAGGAATGTTAGAAATAGCCGATACCAGGGCAGTACACATGCCAACTCCCGCACTCGGACCGTCCTTTGGAGTGGCTCCTTCTGGCACATGGACGTGAATATCCACCTTCTGATGGAAATCAGGGTCGATACCCAGCAGGGCCGCACGACTTCTTACAACCGTCACAGCGGCCTGAATAGACTCCTGCATTACCTCACCCAGCTTACCGGTATTAACAAGCTTACCCTTGCCCGGCACAACCGCTGACTCGATCGTAAGCAGCTCACCACCAACTTCCGTCCAAGCAAGACCAGTAACCTGGCCGACCTGATCATTTTCCTCTGCAGATCCATAGCGGTATTTCTGCACTCCGAGGAATGTTTCGAGGTTTTCAGCCGAGACCACAATCTTAGTGTCGGTTGGCTCAAGCAACAAACTCTTAACCACTTTACGGCAGATCTTTGCGATTTCACGCTCTAGGCTTCGCACTCCGGCCTCACGGGTGTAGTAACGCACGATGTCGCGCACACTATCATCACTAATTTCAATTTCTTTAGACTTCAAGCCATTCGCACTGATCTGTTTACCAATAAGATAGTTGTGTGCAATATTTATTTTTTCATCTTCCGTGTAACCCGGAATCCGGATCACTTCCATACGATCAAGCAACGGCGGAGGAATATTCAACGTGTTAGCGGTACATACAAACATGATATCGGACAAATCAAAATCCACTTCGAGATAGTGATCGGCAAAAGTTGAGTTCTGCTCGGGGTCCAACACTTCTAATAATGCAGATGCAGGATCACCACGGAAATCCTGCGACATCTTATCGACCTCATCCAGCAGCATTAACGGGTTGCGCACACCAACTTTAGAAAGGTTCTGGACTATCTTGCCCGGCATGGAACCAATATAGGTTCGACGGTGACCGCGAATCTCGGCTTCATCACGCACACCACCCAAAGACATTCGCACAAACTTGCGATTTGTCGCACGGGCGATACTTTTACCCAGAGAGGTCTTACCCACACCCGGGGGCCCAACCAAGCACAAAATCGGACCTTTTAGCTTACGGACGCGCTGTTGTACAGCGAGATACTCAAGTATTCTTTCCTTAACCTTCTCAAGACCATAGTGATCTTCTTCAAGTATTTCTTCAGCTTTATCGAGACGCTTCAACACTCGCGTACGCTTCTTCCAGGGGGCCTTCAGCAACCAATCGATATAGTTACGCACCACCGTGGCTTCAGCCGACATTGGTGACATCATTTTCAACTTGGTAAGCTCGGAATTAGCCCGCTCTTTGGCCTCTCCCGACATGCCAGCTGCTTCAATTCTTTGCTCGAGATCTGCAACTTCGTTAGGCGCGTCTTCCATATCACCGAGCTCTTTCTGAATAGCCTTCATTTGCTCATTCAGATAGTACTCGCGCTGACTCTTCTCCATCTGCTGCTTAACGCGACCGCGAATACGCTTTTCAATTTGCAGCATATCGATTTCGCCATCGATAAGACTCATTACATGCTCTAAGCGACTCCGTACACTGTCGATCTCAAGAATTTTCTGCTTCTCATCAAGCTTAAGCGCCATATGCGCAGCAACCGTATCGGCTAAGCGACCAGGCTGCTCAATACTCGACAGCGAGGCAAGAATTTCGGGCGGCACTTTCTTGTTTAGCTTTACGTAATTTTCAAACTGAGTGACAACTGCTCGTTTGAGGCCATCAATATCAGCGTCTTCGTCATCCAGACTGTCTTCAATAAGCTCGATATTGGCAGCGAAATAGTCGCCCGGTAGAACGGAGTTAATACGCGCACGGGACACGCCCTCAACAAGCACTTTCACCGTACCGTCAGGCAGCTTCAACAATTGAAGAATAGTGGCTAGCGTGCCCATCGTATGGATATCTTCAATGCCGGGCTCATCAACATCTGCCTGCTTCTGGGCAGCCAGCAAGATCTTCTTGCCAGCTTCCATAGCCTTATCAAGAGCCTGAATAGACTTCTCACGGCCAACAAACAGCGGAATAACCATATGCGGATAAACCACCACATCACGCAGTGGAAGTATTGGCATACTCTCTAACGAATCCTGAACAGACTCAGACACATAAACCTCCAATAACTTTGCGGCTACTGCACAAAACCCGATAACACGCAGTCACGCAACACAACTGCCATAGGGCAGCCAACCCTACACACCGAATCCGGCGGTTAAACAGGCAAGTTAAACGCTATCCGGCAGTGCCCGAACCTGTTGGGCGCGGAGCTTCTTCCGACTCAGCAGGCGCAGTCGCCTCTTCTGACTGATAAATGATATAGGGCTTAGTTTCACCGGTTACAACCCCTTCATCGACAACAACTTTGCTAACATTTTTCATGCTAGGGAGCTCATACATAGTGTCCAGCAACACAGACTCCATAATGGTCCGCAAGCCACGAGCCCCTGTTTTCCGGGCCATGGCTTTCGCTGCGATAGCACGCAATGCATCGTCGCGAAACTCAAGCTCAACACCTTCCATCTCAAACAGCTTGCGATACTGCTTGGTGAGTGCATTTTTCGGCTCAACTAGAATAGTAATCAAGGCCGCTTCATCAAGTTCTTCAAGCGTAGCCACAATAGGCAATCGACCGACAAACTCAGGAATCAAGCCAAAACGGATCAGGTCTTCCGGCTCAACATCACTGAGCAACTCACCCACTTTGAGACTTTCATCGGTCTCTTTAATATCGGCGACGAAGCCTATACCGCCTTGATTAGAGCGATTTCGAATGATTTTTTCCAGGCCCGCAAATGCACCACCAACAATAAATAGGATATTAGCCGTATCAACCTGAAGGAATTCCTGCTGAGGGTGCTTGCGCCCTCCCTGAGGCGGAACCGAAGCCACAGTGCCTTCAATGAGCTTAAGCAGTGCCTGCTGAACGCCCTCACCGGATACATCACGGGTGATTGACGGGTTGTCGGATTTACGCGATATTTTGTCAATCTCGTCGATATACACAATGCCGGTCTGCGCCTTCTCAACATCGTAGTCGCATTTCTGCAACAGCTTCTGAATTATATTCTCGACATCCTCACCCACGTAACCGGCTTCAGTAAGAGTAGTCGCATCAGCGATGGTGAATGGCACATTCAGCATTCGCGCAAGAGTTTCTGCCAACAGCGTCTTACCACAGCCGGTCGGACCGACCAGCAGAATGTTGCTTTTCGACAGTTCAATATCTAACTTATCGTTGCTGCGAACAGTGAGGCGTTTATAGTGGTTGTAAACAGCGACTGACAATACTTTCTTGGCGCGCGGCTGACCAATAACATACTCGTCAAGATTGTCTTTTATCTCATGAGGTTTAGGCAGGCTGGTGCCGCCCGGCTCAGACTTATCTTCCAGCTCTTCGCGGATAATGTCGTTACACAGTTCAACACACTCATCACACACAAAAACCGATGGTCCTGCAATCAACTTCCTTACTTCATGCTGACTCTTGCCGCAAAAAGAACAATACAGCAGCTTACCATCGTCACTTCCGCTCAGAGTGTCATCAGACATATATCACCTTTAAATTATCACTGCCGCTCACTGCGACTAGGGATTTCATACTTTATATAACACGCCAGCAAACCTGTGTACAAAACAGCGGCCCAAATACCTGAACACAGACCTCAGTCTTTAGCTGGCTGTGCTTTGCCTATATTCCCGCGATGCTCCAAAACAGTATCAATCAACCCATATTCCGCAGCCACATCACCGCTCATAAAGTTATCACGATCAGTATCCTTCATAATATTCTCCATGCTCTGCCCGGTGTGACTCGCTAAAATCTGATTCAGCCGTTCGCGGGTCTGAAGCACTTCACGCGCATGAATATCAATATCGCTGGCCTGCCCCTGAAAACCGGCAAGCGGCTGATGAATCATCATGCGTGAATGTGGCAGACAATAACGCTTCCCTTTCGCGCCGCCAGCTAACAACACGGCCCCCATGCTAGCCGCCTGACCAATACATATGGTGCTGACTTGCGGCTGGATAAACTGCATGGTGTCGTAGATCGACAAACCCGCGCTCACCGAACCACCCGGAGAGTTAATGTAAAGATGAATATCTTTATCTGCATTTTCAGACTCGAGAAAAAGCAGCTGCGCCACAATAAGATTAGCCATGTAATCCTCAACCGGCCCCACAGCAAAAATTACGCGCTCTTTTAGCAGTCGCGAATAAATATCAAAGGCTCGCTCACCACGAGCACTTTGTTCGACTACCATGGGCACAAGGCCCAAGGCTTCAGTTTCTGTCCCTGTGTATGACATCAGATATTTATCCTCTTAGGATTCCATCAATTCCATAAAACCAACCTTCTTCTCAGTTAGTTTCGCTTTACTAATTAAAAGATCAATCAACTGCTCTTCAATCACGGTATTCTTAATCTGACTCAGCAACTGCTCATTTTGCAAGTAGAGATTGCGCATTTCATCAGCATTTGGATAAGCCTTGCACAATTCGTCCACCTTCTCACCAACGAGCGTCTCATCCAGCTCAATCTGTTCAGCTGAAATAACCTCGGTCATCAACAAACTGAGGCGCACGCGTCGCTCAGCCATCTCTGCGAAGCTGTCACGCGGCGGCGCGTCATTTTCATCCGTGATGTTGGCTCGTTGCATCGCATCTTTCTGCATTGACGTGATTTCCTGGTCAATCATCACTGAGGGCACATCAATCTTGTTGGCGTCATGGATTTGCTCAAGCAAATGCACTTTCATCAGGTCCTTGCTCTTAGCAATAGATTCGCGCTCCATATTGGTCACCATATCCTTGCGCAAGTCTTCTTCGGTACCGCTCTCAATACCAAAGCCCTTAATGAACTCTTCATTAATTTCAGCCAACTGCTGCTCTTCAACTTTCTTCGCTGTTACCGTGAAGACAGCTTTCTGGCTCGCAAGTTCTTCGGCAGGATAGTCTGCAGGGAAATTAACCTCGAATTCCTTAGTTTCGCCCGTCTTCAACCCAAATAAACTCTTCTCAAAATCCTCAAGCATCTGCCCGCTACCGAGCACTACCGGCATATCTTCGCCGCTGCCACCCTCAAAGACTTCGCCGTTCAGCGTACCTTCGAAATCGACACTAACCTGATCCCCATCGGCAGATGCGCGATCAACTTCAATCCAGCTTGCACGCTGCTTACGCAGGTTGTCCAGCATATCGTTAATATCGCTTTCAGCGACATCCACCACTGACTTTTCCAGCTTAAGTTTATCCAGGCCTTGCAAATTAACTTCAGGATAAACCTCAAAAGTTGCTTTATAAACAAAGTTTTGGCTATCACCGGAAGACTCAGTATGAATTCGCGGCTGGCCTGCAGGCACGAGCTTCTCCTGACTCAGCGCATCGTTGTAACTGGACTGCAACAGCTCCTGCAGAACATCCTGCCGAATCTCCGACCCGTACTGTTGACGAACAATCTTAGCTGGGGCCTTGCCCGGACGAAAACCCTTAATTTTTGCGTCCTTCGCCACTCTCTTGAGGCGTGACTCTACTTCCTGCTCGATCTTCTCGGCGGGTACTTCGACCCGAATAACGCGTTCTAGACCGACTGAGGACTCAACGGAAACCTGCATGTTTATCTACCTGTAACTATAAGTTTTAAGACATTGTCGTTGCGTACATAGTCAAAGCTGCCCGCCCCGGCGCACAAAACCCGGCAATTCCAGTGCAAATCCCGCCCCCGGAACTGTTCTGCCAATAGCGAAGCCGCCACGTTCTGCAGATTCTGAGGTTAATAATCAGGACTACCTATAGGACTATCACTATAGGGGTTATGCGTTGGTGCGAAAGGAGAGACTCGAACTCTCACGGGTTGCCCCACTGGTACCTAAAACCAGCGCGTCTACCAATTCCGCCACATTCGCAAGCTAGCCAAGCGCATAACCCGCGCATTATAGCGAAGAGCATGCCACCCGTTGACGCAATCTTTGCCCAAACTAAAGGGCACTGATTTTTATCAGTGTCTTGCGCCGCAGTTTTTTTTATATAGGCATATAAAACAATGTGTTAGCGCAAGCCCTAAGCGCGGGATACGGATAAAACAGGCCATCCGTCTCAACTTCATTCCCGCCAAAAACACAAAAAATGCGCGAAACTAGGGCGATGCGACGATCAAATTGATCACTAACGCCAACAAAGCGACAATCATCGGCTAGACTTGCAGCCAGACTTTTGTAGCAACGCGGCAACACTCCGAGCAAAGGAATACAACATGAATGTAGTTATCACAGGCGGTTCAAAAGGTATCGGCAAGGGCATGACCAGTGAGTTTCTGAAACGCGGTCATAACGTCACCATCTGCAGCCGCAGCCAAAAGGATATTGATCTGACTGTAGATGAACTGAACAAGACAAGCGCGGCAGGGCAAATTATTTGCGGCACCAGCTGCGATGTTGCTGATTACAAGCAAACCAAAAACCTTTGGGACTTTGCCAATGAAAAGATGGGCAGTATCGACATCTGGATCAATAACGCGGGGCGGGATGGACTGAAGATGAAGTTCGTTGATCTACCCCCGGAAGACTTCCGCATGACCGTCGATACCAATGTCACCGGGATGATGAACTGTTGTCAGGTCGCAATGCAGGGCATGAAGCATCAATCTTCCGGCGGACGTATTTTCAACATGGAAGGCTTCGGTAGCGATGGCATGACCAGGTCGCGACTCGGCGTTTACGGCTCGACCAAATATGGACTACGCTACTTCACTAAAACCTTGGTTAAAGAATGCGAAGGCAGCAATATCAGAATGTGCTACCTGAGCCCCGGCATGGTGGTAACCGACCTTTTGGTGCCGCCACCTGAACAACGGGATGACGACTGGGAGAAAAGCAAGAAAGTGCTCAACATTCTTGCCGACACCGTGGAAACCGTTACGCCCTATCTGGTTGACGGTGTATTGGCTGCCGAGAACAACGGCGATGCAGTGCGCTGGCTTACCGGTGGCAAGGTGATGCGGCGCTTTCTGCTGGCTAAGTTCAAAAAACCGAGAGACCTTTTCAGCCATCTAGGTGCGTGATACGAGGTTATTATCTTGCGAAGATTGAATAAAAAAAGCCGCTGCGAATACAGCGGCTTTTTTATTCCTGTGAACTTAGAAGCGGAACAGAACATCCAAGCCAAGACGAGTTGGGTTATCGACAACATCTCTATTGTCAAGACGAACCCGCTGCACTTCATAACGCAAGCGTAAATCGACAGCACCAAAGTGCATGCCCGCACCGGCCCCTGCCGTATAGCCGCCATCACGAGCGGTAGTCTTTACATCGCCGATGGTGTACTCACCCTGCCCATAGGTCGCACCAAACTTAGCAAAAACATCAAAGACATCACCAATTGGCAAACTACCGACGATACCCACAGTCCAAGAGTTATAGTTCACTTTCACGTTGGTGCCGCCGACCGAGTCTTTCGCCTCACCGGAATAGGCCAACTCGCCTTCAAAAGCAATGTGAGGACTAACCTGATAACCACCGAGCACTAAGAAACCGGGCGTCTTATCTCTCGCAGTGCCTAAGGCACCGGCATCAACTTTAAAGTCGGTGTAAGTTATTCCTAAACCGGTATACCAACCCGTATCCTTCGCTAAAACCGGACCAGATACCAACAGCACGGATGCCGCGAAAATCCCAATTAATGCTCTCATTACTGTCCCCGAGTCATATTGATATATAAAGTGTTGGGTTACATTAAAGAAACCGCACGATCTTGTCTATCGCTTATACACAAGACTCTGTAGCGCTGTGCTTGCAGTGGTCACCCAAAACAGCCGTTTTCTCCTTGGCTTTACTTGGGGGGTCAAAAGCCCCGCATTGCGGGGCTTAAACCGATAGGTCCGAGCAGGATTCGCGCCTGCGATTGGGCTGATTAGGCGTCGCCCGGCAATTAAATCAAGCTAAGCTGGCTTTTTCAGCAGGGCCGCACGAGGATCTTTTGCTATTGCCGGATAGCGTTCACTGAGTATCTGCAGATAGTCATCCGGAAACTCATCCAGTGAGAAGCATTTTCTCCCAGCAGCTCGTGCGGTCGTGTGCCCACCAATGCCCTCCGCTCCCATCCATTCCCGCCAACTTGTAATGCTTTGGAAGGTAACGCTAGCAGGCGCAGATGTCAGCTTAGGGTTCTCAATATCTTTGAGGCTACCGTGGTAGGTAACAAACTCATTATAGGTGTGCTTACCCATCATTGGCTGATCAGAATCCACATCAACAAAACTGTCATCTCTTATCCAGACATCATCCCCCTCTACAACAACAGGCCCAAGCTGCGTGCGCAATTTAAAGGTCCCAAATGCCGGGTTAGGCGGTATCTCGACACCCTGAGTTGTGTGATAAACGGTATATGGACCAAGTCGTTGTTCCGGGATATCCACCAATTTACCGCTGTAAGGGTTAGCAAATTGAGCCAATGGTTTATCGGTTTCCAAATCGGTGAAGAAAACCAATTCCAGCATAGTCATTGCGTGGCGGCCATCGGCCAGTTGCTGATACAGCTGAAACCCTCCAGTCTTCATTCCATATAAAGGTGTAATGCGATCATTAACAACCCCATAACGCATGCCCTTCATCCACCACATCACCAGCCTGTCATCCAAAGTGCCGCGAAGCTTAATTAATGCATGCAAGATATCATCTGGCGCCGTTAACGCTGATTCAGCATAAGCTGGAACATACAGCGCACCCAGCGCAGCGCCCATCAGGCCTGAAAACCTTCTCCGTGAAATTTGCATTAGTACCCCTGCCCTCATCAGGGCAATGTTTTTCTATTGAAATTAATTGGCTTACCGCGATTCTTTAGCGTCAGCAATTCTCCATTCTAGGCAGTGGAGAGCCCTTGACAGCCCGCCCTTAGGTCAGTCCAAAAAATTTCATATGGGTCCAAACTAACACAAAAAAGCCCGGCACTGGACGGGGCTTTTTGTATCTGAACTGATGAACTAATAATTACCAGATCTTTAATAATCTCGCCGGCTTAGTTGGCTGGCACAGACCTTATTGTGGCGCTGCGCTTGGTTCATACAAGCGCAGGATCATATAGATTAGAAATGGTGGGCCGTGTAGGGCTCGAACCTACGACCAATTGATTAAGAGTCAACTGCTCTACCAACTGAGCTAACGGCCCATGATCGAGAGACCCCTGAATACGGCAGAAAACACGCCCGTCAGAGGCTGAAAAAATGGGGTGGATGACGGGACTCGAACCCGCGACGGCCGGAATCACAATCCGGGGCTCTACCAACTGAGCTACACCCACCACAACAAACTTTATTACATACAAGCCAACACAAGATGGCGCGCCCGGCAGGACTCGAACCTGCAACCCCCGGCTTAGAAGGCCGGTGCTCTATCCGGTTGAGCTACGGGCGCATACTAAATACAGATGTTCGCGGTATTTCTTGCTAGAGCACGCCTAAGTACCCACAGTAAAAACCAGAGAGCCTCAGTGTTCAAGGAAAAAATTGGTCGGGGCAGAGAGATTCGAACTCCCGACCCTCTGCTCCCAAAGCAGATGCGCTACCAGGCTGCGCTATGCCCCGTCCAATGCCCTAATCAAGCACGCTCAATGGCTCACTGCATCAGGGACGCAGGATAATACGGTCGGAACCCGTGTCAGTCAATTGAAACAAGCGGCTATATTCTGCCCTCAAAGTTATTTTTAGGGTGTTGCATTGCCATAGCCTCTGTTATCTTGCCACCATACTCAGAGGATGCCAGCAAGGTTCATTGCGACATGACAGCACAACTTATTGATGGCAAGGCCATTGCAACCCAGATTCGCGCAGAAATACGCGAGGAAATCACTGCACTAACATCAGGTGGCAAACCCTCTCCCGGCCTCGCCGTGGTGCAGGTTGGCGCCGACCCCGCCTCCTCGATTTATGTGCGCAACAAGCGTCGGGCCTGTCAGGAGGTCGGCATCGAGTCTTTCGATTATGACCTGCCCAGCACTACACCGCAGCTTGAGTTACTCGCGCTTATCGACAAGCTCAACAATGCACCCGATGTCACCGGCATTCTGGTACAGCTGCCCTTGCCTGAACACATTGATGACCACGCCATTATCGAACGTATTTCCCCCGCCAAAGATGTCGATGGCTTTCACCCGTTCACCATTGGTCGCCTGTCACAACGAATTCCGTCGCTGCGGCCCTGCACCCCGTTTGGCATCATGACATTGCTGAAACGAATTGGGGTGAATCCGCGTGGCCTGAATGCTGTGGTTGTCGGCGCATCAAATCATGTAGGACGCCCGCTCGCGCTGGAGCTGCTGATCGCAGGGGCCACTACAACGGTATGCCATCGATTTACAACCAATCTGCAGCAGCATGTGTCACAAGCCGACATACTTGCTGTGGCCGTTGGCAAACCTGAACTCGTTCCGGGCGAATGGATAAAACCCGGCGCCGCGGTATTCGATGTAGGTATTAATCGCATGAGCGATGGCACACTAAAAGGCGATGTAGGATTTGCAGCAGCTCGAGAGCGTGCGGCATGGATTACGCCTGTACCTGGCGGTGTCGGCCCGATGACGGTCACTATGCTTATGCACAACACACTTTTGGCCGCACAAATGGGCGAGCAGTTGCTCGAAAACCGAACAGAAGTTGCCCCCGACTAGTGCTGTACCCGAATAAATTACGCCACTTAACGAATGTAACTCCAAGGACTGCAACCATGAAAAAAATACTCAGCCTTAGTGCTCTGCTCCTATTCACGACCATCGGCAACGCGGCACCCGCGGTGAAGTTTGAAACCACTGCCGGCAACTTTGTTATCGAACTCAATGACGATAAAGCGCCCATTACCGTTGAGAACTTTCTGAACTATGTGAACAGCGGCTTCTACGAAGGAATAATCTTCCATCGTGTGATTGCTGACTTCATGATTCAGGTTGGCGGATACAATGAAGACTTCGGACAAAAAGAGCCGAATCAGCCTATCGCCAATGAAGGTGGCAATGGTTTGCTGAACAACCTAGGCACTGTCGCCATGGCCCGCACATCAATGCCCGATAGCGCCACATCGCAATTCTTTATTAATGTCAAAGACAACAGCTTTCTGAATTACCAAGATGAAAACAACCCTGGCTATGCTGTATTTGGCAAAGTAAGTCAGGGCATGGATATGTTATTAGATCTGTCACAACGCCCGACTGGTCCTGGTGGCATATTCAGGAGCGACGTTCCAGTAACCCCTGTTGTTATTCTTAAAACCAGCGTTATCGAAAGCAAGTAGCTCACGGTCGCAGCCCGAATGACTCAACTGTTTATTTCTGACCTGCATCTGGATACCAGCCGTCCAGAGGCTATCGCAGCCTTTGAGACACTGCTGGAGAATGAAGCCTGTAAAGCCGAACGGCTTTACATTCTTGGTGACCTTTTTGAAGGCTGGATTGGTGATGACGAACCTGGTGATGTGGGTCTTCGCGTCATTAAGGGCTTGCAAAAACTGCATCAGAGCAATACTTCCTGCTACTTTATTAACGGCAATCGTGATTTTTTAATTCGCAATGATTTCGCCACCGCAGCCGGCATCCACCTACTGCCCGATTGCGCGCTGACAGACATTAATGGTGAGCGCGTGCTTATGCTCCATGGTGACCTGCTGTGCACTGATGATACGCGCTACTTACGATTCAGAAAAATCGTGCGGAGCCCTCTATTTCAAACACTGTTTCTGGCCTTACCTGCACGTATGCGCCAGAAAATCGCCGGCACTGCACGCGATAAAAGCCAACTTGAGAATGCCGAGAAACAACCAGCGATTATGGATGTCTCGCAACGCGCAGTTGAGCAGATAATGGAGCTCTATGGCATTAGAACGATGATTCACGGACACACACATCGCCCTGCCATCCACCAATTCAAGCTGGGTGCTGAGAGTGCAACGCGGATTGTGCTGGGTGACTGGTATGAACAGGGCAGCATGCTGCGCTGGAATACAAACGGCTATCAACTCGAGCAATTAACGTTCTGACACGGCAGCATTATTTTTAACACCAGAACAAAGTCACGCAGCCAGACCACCAATACGGATTCACAGGCGATCAACCAGCAGCAGAAAAATGAGCACTGCAAACTGTCAAGAGATTAAGCTCTTAACTGTAGCTGCCTTCCACAGCCAGACGCTGTTGTTCACGCCGATGCTTGGCTGCATCAGAACGCTCGGTTTCCATACGAGTCAGATACTCAGGACTGACATCATCGGTAACGTAAGTGCCTGAGAAACACGAAGTATCAAATTCTGTAATATCACCATTGTCGTATTTAACGGCATCGATCAGATCACTAAGATCTTGATAAATAAGCCAGTCTGCGCCGATGGCCTCAGCCACCTCGGCCTCGTTCCGACCACTGGCGACCAATTCACTCGATACCGGCATGTCGATACCATACACATTTGGGTAGCGCACGGCGGGTGCTGCGGAAGCAAAATACACTTTCCTCGCACCGGCCTCACGAGCCATATCGATAATTTGTTTTGAGGTAGTACCGCGGACAATACTGTCATCAACCAACAACACAGCCTTATCGCGGAACTCAAGATCGATAGCATTAAGCTTTTGCCGCACAGACTTTTCGCGAACGGACTGGCCCGGCATAATAAACGTACGACCAATATAGCGGTTCTTGATAAAACCTTCGCGATACTTAACACCCAGCTTCTGTGCCACCTGCTGCGCACTGGTGCGACTGGAATCAGGAATAGGAATCACCACATCAATATCGTGATCCGGCATTAGCTCGAGTATTTTCTCAGCAAGCCGGTCGCCCATTCGCATTCGCGATTTATAGACCGAAATACCATCAATGATGCTATCGGGTCGAGCGAAGTAAACGAATTCAAAAATACATGGCGTATAACTTCGACGTTCACAGCACTGCTTCCGATGCAGAGTGCCATCAGACTCAATAAAGATTGCTTCACCCGGAAGAATATCGCGCTCAAATTCAAAACCGAGGGCATCTAGAGCAACACTCTCAGAGGCCACCATGTAATCGGTACCGTCTTTAGTTTCTTTTTTACCCAGCACAATCGGTCGAATGCCGTGCGGATCGCGAAATGCCACGATGCCATGACCAATCAGCATCGAAATAACACCATACCCACCATGACAACGCTCATGCACCGCCCCCACCGCTGTAAAAATTGCCTCCGGTGTCAATTCGCCCAACTGTGATTGCAACTCGTGCGCAAAGACATTCAATAATGCTTCAGTATCGGAGCCGGTATTTAAATGGCGCTTGTCCTGTTTCACCAGCATATCCTGCAACTCGCTGGTGTTGGTCAGGTTACCATTATGAGCAAGACAGATACCGTACGGTGAGTTCACATAGAAAGGCTGAGCTTCGGCAAGACTCGACCAGCCCGCCGTAGGATAGCGCACATGACCAATGCCCATGTTTCCACGCAACAAACTCATGTGGCGCTGATGAAAAACATCCTGAACCAGACCTTTACTTTTACGCGTATACAGCGTGCCGTTTGCATCTGTCATGATACCCGCGGCATCCTGCCCACGATGCTGTAAGACAATTAGCGCGTCATAAATTGACTGAGCGACCGGTTGCTGACTAACAATTCCAACTATTCCACACACAAGCGAGCCCTAAGGTGACAATTAACGTTATGGAGCGAGCATATCGCCGGCTTTCTTCGAAGCCGAGTCGATAATTCCTTCCTGATCTACATCTACATCCAGGTATTCAATGCCGTCTTCTGTAAGGTCTGAAACAACCACAGCTACAGGGGACACATAAGGTATCAGCTTGGACTCCGTCCACCAAGAACTCTCGGAGAATTCTGCGAAGTCGAGCAGCAATACAAACACTGCCGCCAGAACAATACCGCGAGCCAACCCAAATACCATCCCGACTGCGCGATCTGTGCCGCTAAGACCGGTGCTGTGGAGTAATTTTGAAACCACCCAACTGACCAGCCCTCCGGCGAACAATACCGCAACCAACAGCGCTGCCCTACCGAGCCAGGCGCGCAGAGTTAGCGAATCTATTCCACTGGCAATCAGTTCACCAAACTCTGGGCCGAACCGGGTGGCCGCCCAAATCGCTACCAGCCAACTAACCAGTGAAAAAGCCTCTTTCACAAAGCCGCGAAAAAGACTTATAACAGCAGAAACTGCCACAATGGCCAGCAATACATAATCGATCACAATCACAATATTCTCTCAGTCTGCCACGCTCTACAATTCAACCGGCATCACAACACCCTTATAGCCCGCTTTTTTCAACGCACTGACCAGCTTTTCTGCCCCCGCTCGGTCGCCCCTGGGGCCTACCTGCACACGGTACATTGTCTTACCACCGGAACGGAACGAGCGCACCAAGGCAGGAAAACCGGCAGACTTTACCTTTCCTGCGTAAGTTTCGGCATTCGTCTCACCGGAAAAACTCCCCAACTGCACCATCCACTGACCCTCCGTTAGCCGAGTTGCCGCAGGCTTTGCAGCAGCCGGAGCCAACTTAGGCGATTGCACAACAGCGGATACCGGCTTTTTTTTCTTAACTTGAGTCTTCGTTGGCTGAACATCGGGGGGCGGACTGTTCAATCGTATTGTCGCGATGCGGATCGGATCCTGCTGCTCAGCAGTGCCAAGAATATCAATGTCAGAAGTATCGGACGGCCGACCTTGAGACTGCCGGCCATCCAGCAAAGCTGGCGCCAGAATCACCAGCAGAATCACCAGCACTGTGGCTCCGATCATGCGTTCCAGCAAACTTCGATCCATCTAAAAGATGCTCCGGTAAAAAATATGCGCCCAAATGGTCGGTGTCATGGCAGCAGCCTATAGCGCACAAAACCGACCCAGGTTAGAGCCAGCGAGATGCTCGACCCACATTTTACAACATCCCGAGCCATTGCATGGCCGGACCGACAACAAAAAATGACCCAAAAACCAAAATACGCCCCCCTTCGGGTGTCGTCTCGACAGCTTGAGCGAATGCCGCTGCATGGATTGGTTCAATATAAGCGTCTACCCCCAAAGCATTAAGCTTTTCCGATAATGCGCTGGCCGACTGCCCACGAACGCTGCTGACATCAGTCACAATCCATCGATCGACTCGCCCCGCAAAGGCTTCAACGATTGCCCCCACGTCTTTATCTGCCAGCATCCCCAAAACAGCCGTCAGGGAACACGGGGGCAAGCCATTCATGCTTTCTATCAGCGCCCTCAATGCCTGTGGGTTATGCCCCACATCAAGCACCCATTCCAAGTTCTTCCTTACGCCTCCGGCCTCGTCTGTAGCAAGCCTATGAAAACGTCCGGCAGGAATAGAATCTGCCAGAGCTCTGGCAACCGCGGCTGAATCGTCGAGCAACCCTGGACGCCATGCTTCAATAGCGGCTAGAACCAATGACTGATTCTGCAACTGAACCTGCGGGCAACCCAGTGGCAAGGGCAAGCCTTTCATCTCGACACCAGCGCTCCAAAATGACCAGGATGCAGCGTCAAGCTTAAAACCAAAATCAACACCCTGCCGATGCAAATCAGCTTTCAAGTCATCGGCGACATCGGCAATCGTAGCCGGCATATTGGGGTCACCAAAAAAGCCGTATCCAGCTCTGCGAAAAATGCCCGCTTTTTCACGCGCTATCTCAGCTAATGTAGTGCCTAAAAACAACTGATGATCAAAGTCGATAGTAGTAATTAAACTAAAATCAGGCTCAATAACGTTGGTCGCATCAAGGCGTCCCCCTAAACCAACTTCTATAATCCAAACATCGACCGGGACCCGGGAAAGAATCCAAAAGGCTGCCAGTGTCCCGTATTCAAAGTAGGTAAGCGGAATCTCCCCGCGGACAGCTTCGATTGCCTCGAAGGCATCGACAAACTGCTGATCGGCTACGGGCTTTCCCGACACGCAAACGCGCTCGTTGTAACGAAGTAAATGGGGAGAAGTGTAGGTACCCGTTTTTAATCCCTGCCCATAACATACGGCATGCAAAGCGCTAACAACCGAACCTTTACCATTGGTCCCCGCAACCAGAAACACAGACCCCTCAGGAGGCTTTAGGTTTAGATGCTCTGCAAGCTGGCGGACGCGATCAAGTCCAAGATCGATTTCGAGAGGATTAAGTGATTCCTGCCAGCAAAGCCACTCTGCCAGAGAACGCTGAGACATTAGCCAGCAGGGGCCGGAGCGGCCTGCTTCGTAAGTTTACCCAGCAATGAGGCAAGCTCATCACGCATATTGCGCCGGTCAATAATGAGATCAATCGCACCATGCTCAAGCAGAAACTCACTGCGCTGAAAACCTTCAGGCAAGGTTTCACGAACTGTCTGCTGTATAACCCGAGGGCCGGCAAAACCAATTAATGCGCGCGGTTCGCCAACATTGATATCGCCCAGCATCGCGAGACTTGCAGATACGCCACCGGTAGTAGGGTCAGTAAGCACAGATATATACGGCACACCTGCCTCACTCAATGTCGCTAACGCCACACTGGTTTTTGTCATTTGCAACAACGAGAACAACGCCTCTTGCATACGTGCACCGCCGCTGGCAGCAAAACAAATCAATGGCATTCGATTATCACGAGCGTGTTTTGCCGCACGCGAAAACTTCTCGCCAACCACTGAGCCCATCGAACCACCCATATATGAGAACTCGAAAGCACACACAACTACCGGCTGCCCTTTTAGCAAACCGGTCATTACGATCAAAGCATCTTTCTCGCCAGTTTTCTTTTGGGCTTCAATAATTCTGTCTTTGTATTTTTTGCTGTCTTTGAATTTCAGTGGATCACGCGGAGACAAATTGCCAGCTATTTCGCGCCCTGTGTTTGGGTCAAGAAAATACCCCAGACGCTGACGAGAATTAATACGCATGTGATGGCTGCACTTAGGGCAAACGAACATATTGCGTTCGAGTTCAGCGCGATACAACTGAGCCCCACAAATGGGGCATTTCTGCCAGATACCCTCTGGCACCGAACGACTTGAACGGCGGCTCTCAGGGCTAATACGCGACGGCAGTATTTTTTCAAACCAACTCATGCGCGAATAATAAACGAGTCGGCGCTACTGTTCACCACTGTTCGGCGGTATTTAGAACGAAATTCAAAAAAAACCGCAATATCGCAATATTTAGAAGAGTAAATCGCCAGTAAGCGGAGAAACATTTGCCGCAGAGGTTGGCAGACCAAACTCTTTAGGATAAATCACATCAACAAAATACAGCCCATGCGGAGGTGCCGTAACCCCCGAAAGCTTGCGGTCGCGCATTGCCAGAAGCTCAGCCACCCAATCCGGAGATGCGTTTCCAGCGCCTACCTTAACCAGAGTACCCATAATGTTGCGAATCATATGGTGTAAAAACGCATCGCCGCGAACATCCAGCGTGATGCATGAAGCATCCTGGCGCAAACTTAGCTCATATATGGTGCGGACTGGTGAGTTGGATTGACAGGAAGCTGCCCTGAACGCATTGAAATCGTGCTTGCCGAGCAAATGAGTCGCTGCCTCCTGCATACTGACAACATCCAGCGCCTCTCTCACCCACCACGCGTGCTTGCGGTCTAATGCTGAGCCACTAACTCTGTTCAGAATCAGGTAACGGTATGCGCGGGATACCGCAGTAAACCGGGCATGAAATTTGTCGGGCACTGCGCGCGCCCAGTGCACATTTATATCGGCAGGAAGATTACTGTTAATGCCCCGACGCCATGACTCCGGATCGCGGCGTGCACGGGTATCAAAATGCGCAACTTGCATGGTTGCATGCACACCGGTATCGGTGCGACCGGCACCGATCACGGCAATTGGCTCGGCGGCAACCACTGAAGCAGCTTCGGCAAGACTCGCTTGAATGCTGGGTGCGTGGGGCTGCATCTGCCAACCGTTATAAGCACTGCCATCATATTCCAAACCAACAGCGATGCGATACAGTGAATCAATCTCAGGGGTATGCGTTGCAGAAGACATGTCGCCCATTAGTGGCTTATTTAAACGGGAACGAACGAATATTCAGACCTAATTGAGCTGTTCCAATAGGCGCCGCGCTTCATCCTGTGCAGATGCATCACCTTCTTCCAGCACCTCATTAAGAATGCTGCGGGCGCCATCCGGGTCACTCATTTCAATGTAAGCACGAGCCAAATCCAGCTTTGTGCCAACATCGCTACCGCCACCCTCTGCTGAAGCATCAGCATCAGCTAATGCTTCAGGCGATACCTCAGAAATATCGACTTTGCCAACAATCATCGTCATGGTGTCGTCGACAACATCGGGCTCATCAGCCGCTAGTTCATCCACAAGATTACTTTGAGTGGCCGCTAAATCATCAGCAGCTAAGAGATCATCTAAATCACCTAGGTCAATATCCAGATCATCCAGACTGATCGAGCCCGAGTCAGAAGATACTGTGGGCATGATAATAGTTGGCGTTTCCAGGGTTGGGGATTCGGCACCCGGCATCTCCATAGTAGGCGACTCGGAGCCCGGAACTTCGATAGTCGGCGTTTCCAAAGTTGGCGCATCACTGCCCTCACCATCGAAATCAAACGCTACCTCCTCTTCTTGAAAATAGTCATTACTGCCAAAATCAATATCCAAACCTTCGTCAGCGGCTTCGCCCAGATTCATATCTAACTCGTCAGAAGCAGGTGTCGAATCTAGCTCAATGTCAAGAATTTGAGAGCTACCAACGCCTTCGCTTTGGCCCTCGAACAAAACATCTTCTGGGCAAATCTGCTTACCCATAATGACCACTTTAGTCCAATCGGTATTCGCTCCGCCGCCAATCTGCTGATGAAGTGTGCGGGCTTCGCCAATAAACCCTTCCTTGTTCTCCCAGACAAAATAAACCTCGAGCAATTTCAGTCTCGCTATCTTGTTCTCGGGCTCGCCTTCCAGTGCCTTTTGAAGAATATCTGCAGCCTGATCATAAAGACCATAGGCCAGATGAAAATCTGCTTGGGCAATCGGGTCAGAGCTATCCAGATTAATAGTTGTCTCACTGCTGCCTGTCTTCTCAAAGGGGGCACCATCGTCATTCAGATCGCCAGACTGATTAAACTCAGAAGAGCTGTTGCCAGAATCCCCATAGCGGTCCGACTCAGGACTATCAATAGGTTGTTTTAAAAATTCTTCGGACAGACCTTCTTCTACCACTATTGATGAATCGGTAGACAATGGCTTAAACCCTTCAGGCAAGGCCTGCGCTATTGGGGCACCGCGGTCTTCAACAGTCTTGGCGGTCACCTCATTCTCATCAAACAAAGACCCTATAGCAGGCGCTGCTTTCTTGCTGCGAAAGAACACGAGACCAACGACGATGACAACAGCCAAACCGATCCACAACCAGATGCTGCCCAATACACCCAGCAAAGTGTCGGTTGCTGAACTTCCACTATTGGGCGATGGAACGACAGCAGCGTCAGCAGGGACCTCCTCAAAAACCTCTGCCGCCTCTGCATCAGTCTCAACAGCCAATGCTGTGGCATCCACACCGGGAAAGCTTTCTGCATCATCGGCGAAGTCATTAATAGGCAATTCTTCCACCATGGCTGAGTTGCCAGCCCTGCTATCGGCAAGCAGGCTGCCTTCCAGCTCAGCTAAACGCTGCTGCAAAGCCTGTAACTCGGCATCACGAACCTGCAGCAAACGCTGAGCTTCTTCGAGGCCATCACGTAAAGCAGCGATTTCGCCACTCTGTGCATCAGAACTCTCCGCGGGGTCAGGTGTTGCAAGACCGTCACCGCTAGCGGCACTGGCAGAAGGAGCGACCAACTTCAACTGCGCAGGCTGTGCCAAAACCTCCGGAGAAGGACTCACCCTACCTCCGCTGCGCCAAGCTTCTTTCTGGGCAGTAACTTCAGCAGTTGCTTCACTCCGACTTACACCGTCCATCGGTGCGGCAGGTACGCGCAAAACTGAACCCGCTTTCAGACGATTAATATTGCCCATAAATGCTTCAGGGTTTGCACGAAACAAGGCCACCATCATCTGGTTTACGCTGGCATCAGTGCCAGCACGAACTCGATCAGCGATAGCCCATAGAGATTGTCCATTGCGGATCGGACCATAGGTCTCACCCGAATACTGAGGCTGACGGCTTACCCTGGCAGGTGCGGCACGATTCTGTGCAGTGCTTGCCGGAATAACTGGAGCGGCGACAGCCTGAGAGCTTACTTCCGGGGTAGCCGCAGACACTGGTGCAGAAATCACAGCTTGTTTCACCGGAGCACCATTAACAAGCGCATCAAATACGGGGGGGTCCAGCAGCACGGTGTATTCGCGCAATAAATTACCCGACGACCAGCTGAACTTAACCAGCAGCGTAAGGAACGGCTCGAGCACCGGGAGTGAGCCACGCAACTCAAGGACCGCATCGCGTGGACCGGTGCGCCTTACACTAAAGGTGATATCACGCAAAAACTCCGGCCGATCCAGGCCGTAATTATCAAAGGCTTCCTGAGAGGCGAGAGACGCAGTCACGGTCTCAATCTCTTCAGGCTTAGACGCAGCCAATACCACGTCCGCGCTGAACGGTTGATTCAGTGAAGAACCCAGTTCAATTTCGCCGACAGATAAGGCGGATACCACCGTCGAAAATGAAAGAAAAATTATAAAAGCTAAGGCAATCAGACTGCGCAGCATATCTACGTTCCCGGAATCTTCAGGAGAAAAAGTTAATAAATGGAGCCAAGAAGTATCATGAATTTGGTCTATAAATCCAAACTAAGTGCACGAAATTACAATATAAACTATAGCCTATAAATAATCTCTGACCAAAATCTCTGCGATTTGAACGCTATTCAGGGCTGCGCCCTTGCGCACATTGTCCGCGACCACCCACAAACTCAGGCCTTTAGGGTGCGAGATATCTTCACGAATACGCCCTACAAAAACGGGGTCTTGACCCACAGCCTCCTCAGCCGGAGTTGGGTAGCCGCCCAACTCACGCTCATCAATAACGGTAATACCCGGCGCTTTTTCGAGCAATGCCAGGGCATCGGCCGCCGAAATTTTATCGCGGGTCTCGATATGCACTGCTTCCGAGTGACCAAAAAATACCGGCACACGAACACAGGTCGGATTCACCTGAATGCTGTCGTCAGCAAAAATTTTCTGGGTTTCCCAAACCATCTTCATCTCTTCTTTGGTGTAACCATTCTGCATAAAGACATCGATCTGAGGAATCACATTAAACGCAATACGCTTTGACTCATCTGCAGGATTGCCATCACGGCCGTTCATTAGCGCTCCGGTCTGCGTTGCCAGCGTTTCCATATAGTTGCGCCCTGCTCCAGAAACAGCTTGATAGGTCGCAACATTTATACGGGTAATACCCACCGCATCGTAAATAGGCTTTAACGCCACTAGCATCTGAATGGTTGAGCAATTGGGGTTCGCAATAATATTAGCAGGCGCATAGTTTTTGATTGCCTCCGGGTTTACTTCAGGAATAACCAAAGGAATGTCTTTTTCTCTCCGAAAATACGAGGTGTTATCGATAACAACACATCCAGCCGCACCAGCAATCGATGCGAACTGTTCAGACACACTGCCACCCGCTGAGAACAATGCAATATCGCACGATGAAAAATCGTAGTCATCGAGCAACTCACACGAAATATGCTTACCACGAAACTCAACCCGCTTGCCCAATGAACGCTCACTGGCCAGAGGCACCAGTTTGCCAACCGGAAAATCCCGCTGCTCCAGAATTTGGATCATAGCTTCGCCAACCGCTCCGGTTGCGCCCACTACCGCCACATTCACTTTATCTTTCATTGCTCTAAAACCTGTATAAATCTGTAGAAAACTGCCCGTAAGCCTGCGCTTGCAACTAAGCCGCGTAAGAATATGGGATTAATTAGCGCCAGCCCAAGGGCTTATCGCGTTACTTTTGCGCCATGATATCCGGCGTAGATGGCTTCACATCAGCATTTTGCCCGCGCTGACGGAGGAAATGATCCAGCAATACAATGGCCAACATCGCCTCAGCGATCGGCGCTGCCCGCAAGCCTACACAAGGATCATGCCGCCCGGTAGTCACTACATCGACCGGCTCGCCCAACACGTTCACAGTCTTGCCCGGCAACCGAATGCTCGATGTGGGCTTCAATGCAATGCTTACAAAAACATCCTGACCAGAGGATATCCCGCCGAGGGTGCCACCAGCAGCATTTCCATCGAAACCATCAGGTGCCGGGAACATTTCATCACGATGCTCCGTACCTTTTTGTTCAATCACCGCAAACCCATCACCAATTTCCACGCCCTTCACTGCTTGAATACCCATCATTGCATGCGCAATGTCAGCATCAAGCTTGTCAAATACAGGCTCGCCCAGACCGACAGGCACACGAGTAGCAATAACATTCACGCGTGCGCCAACCGAATCACCCTCTTTACGCAATGCATCCATATACGTTTCAAGCTCAGCAACCCGCGACGGATCTGCACAGAAAAACGGATTGTCATCGACGGTACTGATATCGACACAATCAAGTTTGATAGGGCCCAACTGAGCCAACCATGCATGAATCTCAATGCCTAGCTTCTCGCGCAAATACTTGCGGGCAACGGCACCCGCCGCCACTCGCATAACTGTTTCACGGGCGGATGATCGACCACCACCACGGTAGTCACGGACGCCGTACTTCATCTGATAGGTATAATCAGCATGCCCGGGTCTGAACCGGTCTTTAATTTTGCTATAGTCCTTCGACTTCTGGTTGGTGTTCTCAATCACAATGCCAATCGGCATTCCGGTGGTCACACCTTCAAAAACTCCCGACAAAATATTAACGGTATCGGGCTCGCGCCGCTGGCTGGTGTGTCGCGATTTACCCGTCTTGCGACGCTCAACATCCG
>Ga0315331_10000741_pt1 | contig 23097 bp, 20 predicted proteins | sample M160m34915metaG_FD_203456 | JGI IMG/M metagenome (GOLD analysis project Ga0315331, IMG submission 203456) | Ammonia-oxidizing marine archaeal communities from Monterey Bay, California, United States - M1 60m 34915 | ecosystem: Environmental > Aquatic > Marine > Intertidal zone | place: USA...
GACCGATACCATGCATTCCTTGCACGCATTCGCATTGACGCAGCTATAACGAAACGCCAGCGATGAATCGACATGTGTGCGGATCCAGACCACCGCATCCAGCACCGACATGCCGGCCCGCCACGGCACATCATAGTTTTCCATCCGCGGTTCTTCGCCGGGTGCGCCGCGCTGGATCGTGATCGGAGCGGTCTTGTCGCTATTGGTGACCGGATCGCTCATACCGCTATCCCCTTTGCCACGGGCAGGTAATCGGAAACAAGCACGCCATCCTTATCGAGCCGCAGCCGCTGATTGTGTTCCTGCGCCGGGTCCATCTCTTCGAAATCCTCGCGCTGGTGGGCGCCCCGGCTCTCGGTGCGGTTGATCGCCGCCAGGGTGATGGATTCTGCCGTCAGCAAGGCAGAACGCAGATCGTACCAGTCCTGCAGGGTCATATTGAACGCGGTATCTGCGGCGGGCACGATCGCTTCGAGCGCCGCGCGCATCTCGCGAATGCGCGCAAGGGCGGCGTCCAGCTTGTCGCCGGTCCGCAGCACGCCGACCCTTTCCCACATCAGTTTCTGCAGCTCGAACCAGATTTCGCCAAGCGCCGCGGGATCGTTCGCATCGTCCGACTGCCGCGAGACGAGCCCGTTGAGCCGGTCGATATGTTCCGCCGCCGCATCGTCCGACCATGCCCGGTTGCGCCCGCGCGCATATTCCGCCGCGAAGCGTCCGGCGCGTTCGCCGAACACAAATGCCTCGGGGATCGCATTACCGGACAACCGGTTCGCGCCATTGGCGCCGCCGACCACTTCGCCCGCGCCATAGAGCCCGGCGACACTGGTCTTCATCTTCCCGTTCACGCGGATACCGCCCATATGATAGTGCGCAATCGGAGACACTTCGACGGTGTCCTTGGTCAGATCGATGCCGTTTGCCGCCAGCTTGTCGATCACCGGGCCGAAGGCTTCGCGTAGTTTTTCTTCCGGAATGTGCTCGAAGCTGAGATGGACGCCGCCATTCTCGGTCGCGCGCCCGGCTTCGTTTTCCTTGGTTATACCATAGGAAATGATATCGCGGGTGGTGGTGTATTTCTCCGCATCCTCACCGCCATAGCGGTGGAGGAATTCCTCACCCTCGGCATTGAACAGTCGCCCGCCGAGCTTGTAGCGGAACGGATCCCACATGATCGGGTCCATGCCGACCAGGCGCGGCGCCAGGTGGCCGATGGGAAAGAACTGCGGAAATTCCATATCGATCAGCTCGGCCCCGGCACGCAGCGCCATGGCATAGCCGTCGCCGTTCATGTTTACCGACGCCGAATTGCGCTGGTACAGTCGGGTAAGTCCGCCCGCGGCGATAATCACCGCATTGGCGGCGATGGTGACCGGTTCTTCGTCTTCCAGGTTCCAGCCGACAGCACCGGTGACGACGCCGTCTTCGACAACCACATCGTTGATCGCAAGACCGCTGACCCGGATCACGCTGTCGGCGCGGGCAACCTGCGTGCGTAGGCATTTCGCAACCGCAGGGCCGGTATTCAGAAAATCGACATAGACGCAGCGCGGCACGCTGTGACCGGGCGCCATGACGCCGGTGATCTTGCCGTCCTTGCGCGCCCAGCCGACCTTCCAGTCATCCATTTCGCGGATACGGTCGATCGCTTCGCGGCACAGGATGGCCGACAGTTCCTCGTTGCACAGACCGCGCCCGGCTTCGAGCGTGTCCTCATAGTGTTTTTCCCAGCTATCCGGCTCTTGGTCGCCTAGGGCGGCCGCCGTGGTCATCTGCGCCATGATCGTCGCGCCGCCGCGGCTGATCATGCTTTTATCGGCGAGGATCACGTCCGCATCTTCGCGCGCTGCGGCGATCGCCGCGTACATGCCCGCCCCGCCAGCACCAATAACCAGAACATCGGTCTCTAAGTGAATCATCTTGTCTTGTTCTCCTTACCGCATTGTCCCGAATCCGGCGTCGCTTCGCAATGTGGCGCAATGCATGGCGGGTTGCGTATACTGCGGGAAAAGGGAGACGTAAATGACTGACGCTACCGAACAGGCCCTGGTCGATGCTGCCTGGCCCTACTGGGAGTGCGAAGGCGAAATCGCCAAGCGCTATTTCGAGACCGCAACCGACGAAGATCACGCATTTTACCTGCGTGCCCAGCTGTGGAAAGAACTGCACCCGGTGGACGGGTTCTTTAACGGGCTGCACCGCGAACTGAAGGACTTGGTCGACCGCTTCCTCGATGTCGACCGGACCATCGACCGCCACGAATATCATTTTCTGCTGACCCAGCTCACCGAGGAATTCAATCACTACGTGATGCTGGCCGACATCTTCGAACATGTGATGGGCCGCAAGATCACCGCCGAAGACACGGTCCAGCTTGCCGAAGAAAAGAAACTGGGCGATGTCCGGCGCGGCTATGTCGAAGGCGGCGACGAACTGACTAAGGCAGCCGTCGGCTTTACCGAAGGCGGCGGCGCGCGTCTGTTCCGCGAAGGCGCGAAACTGTCAGGCTCCAAGGTCAACGACATGACCGCCCATGCCATGGAAATCATCTATGACGACGAAAAGGATCACTACGCCGAGCAAGCGAAAATCTGTGTCGGGCTGATCGAATCCGACGACGACATGGCGCGCATGAAAGACGCCATCCGCGTTATCAGCGACCAGCGCGTCAAAATGCGCGCCGAAATGTTCCCGGGTGCGATGACCGACGCTGAAATCGACGCGTTTATTGCGGAGAATACGAAGAATTAAAGAACGACAGCGTCATTCCCGCGAAGGCGGGAATCTTTTTAAGAATACGCCCTCAACAGGGAGAGCCCCGCTTCCGCGGGGATGACGGCGTATAGGCAGATTCTACCCCTACGGGATACCACCACCCATCGTCATCCTCGGCCTTGAGCCGAGGACCCATTTGCGGGGTTACGTGGACCCTCGGGTCAGGCCCGAGGGTGACAGGCTTCTAGAAAACCTGACCGGCTACCCCAGTGCTTTGACGCCCGGCAGTTCCTTGCCTTCGAGCCATTCGAGGAAGGCGCCGCCGGCGGTCGAGACGTAGGAAAATTCGTCCAGCACGTCGGCCGCGACCAGGGCGCTCACGGTATCGCCGCCACCGGCGACGGTCTTCAGCGCGCCGGCGCGCGTCAGGTCCGCGGCAACCTGGGCGACCATGACGGTACCGGCATCGAAGGGCGGCACTTCGAACGCGCCAAGCGGGCCGTTCCAGACCAGGGTTTTCAGCTCGCTCAGCTTCGCAGCAAGGCCGTTGGCGCTGCCCGGACCGACATCGAGAATCATCATATGGCCCGGCACGGCGCCGACCGGCACCACTTCGCTCGGCGCGCCTTCGGCGAATTCGGTCGCCACCACCGCGTCGGACGGCAGGATGATCTGGCAGCCGGCTTCATCGGCGCGGCCGAGAATTTCAAGCGCTGTATCCGCCATGTCGTGTTCGCATAGCGACTTGCCGACATCGGTGCCGAGCGCGTGCAGGAACGTGTTTGCCATGGCACCGCCGATGGCCAGCATATCGACCTTGCCGACCAGGTTGCCGAGCAGATCGAGCTTGGTCGACACCTTTGCCCCGCCGACAATGGCGCCGACCGGACGTTCGGGCGTACTCAAGGCAGAATCCAAGGCGTCCAGTTCGGCCTGCATCATACGGCCGGCGACCGCCGGCAGCAGACGCGCCAGCGCCTCGGTCGAGGCATGGGCGCGGTGTGCCGCGGAAAACGCGTCGTTCACATAGATATCGGCGAGCTTGGCAAGCTCGGCGACAAAATCGGGATCGTTCAGTTCCTCGCCTTCGTGATAGCGCAGGTTTTCAAGCAGCACGACATCGCCGCCGGCAGCCGCACCGACGACCTTCTGTGCCTCGGCGCCGATGCAATTGTTTGCGAAGGAGACGTTCCGTCCGCCCAAAGCCGCCGATAGCGGGCCTGCCAGCGGTGCCAGCGACATCTCGGGCACCGGTTCGCCCTTGGGCCGGCCGAAATGCGATGCCACAACCACGACCGCGCCTTTATCGGCAAGTTCCGTAATCGTCGGCGCCAGACGCGAGATCCGCGTCGCGTCGGACACCGCACCGTCGCGCATGGGCACGTTCAGGTCCGCGCGCAGGAAAACACGCTTGCAGGCTACGTCAATGTCATCAAGGGTCTTTGGCATATCACTGGTCTCTCATCAGATCCTTCTCCCGTCCTTCGAGACGCCGCTTTGCGGCGCCTCAGGACGAGGCAACAGAGGAGTGCGGGCAAATAAAAACACTCTTCCTGAGGAGGCCTGAAAGGCCGTCTCGAAGGGTGAGGGTTTTCATTGTCGGATCAAGCATTCCGCGCGGCGGGTGCTATTTCAGCTTTCCCATCGCGACCGCGGTATCGAGCATGCGGTTAGAGAAGCCCCATTCGTTATCGTACCAGCTGACAACGCGGACCAGCTTGCCGCCGACCACCTGGGTCTGGGTGACATCGAAGGTTGACGAGGCCGGATCATGATTGAAATCGACCGAGACCAGCGGGGCCTCGTTGATGTTCAGGATACCCTTCAGGCGGGGCGACGACGCTGCCTTCTTCGCCGCGGCATTCACGGCTTCCACCGTGGTTTTCTTCTTCGGGATGAAGGTGAAGTCGATGACCGAGACATTCGCGGTCGGCACGCGGATGGACGTGCCGTCCAGCTTGCCGTTCAATTCCGGCAGTACCAGGCCAACGGCCTTGGCGGCACCGGTCGAGGTCGGGATCATCGAGCCTGCGGCGGCTCGCGCTCGGCGCGGGTCGCTGTGCAGCGTATCGAGAATGCGCTGATCGCCGGTGTAGGCGTGAATCGTCGTCATATAGCCCTGCTGGATGTCGAACGCCTTGTGCATCACGGATGCGACCGGCGCCAGGCAGTTGGTCGTGCAGGACGCGTTCGAGACAATCGTGTGCGATTTGCGCAGCTTGTTATCATTGATGCCGTAGACAACGGTGAGATCTTCGCCGGTGCCGGGTGCCGAGATCAGTACTTTCTTGGCGCCCGCGGCGAGATGCTTGGTGGCCATTTCACGCTTAGTGAAAATGCCCGTGCATTCCAGCACGACATCGATGCCGAGCTTGCCCCAGGGTAGATCTTCGGGATTGCGTTCGGCAAACACCTTGATGACGCCGCTGCCGGCATTGATGCCGGTCGATGTTACCTTGACCGGCTTCGCCAGTCGGCCATGCGTGCTGTCGTTCTGCAGCAGCAACGCGTTCATATCGACCGAGCCGAGATCGTTGATCGCGACCACTTCGATATCCTTGCGCGCTGCTTCAAGTGCGGCGCGCAGCGTCAGCCGCCCGATCCGGCCAAAGCCGTTGATTGCAACACGTACTGCCATTTTTTTCTCTCCGATACTGCGTTCTAAACCAAAATGTATGTTGTCAGTCGATTGTCAAACCCGGGCCTTCACCGCGGCGGCAACTGCCTCGGCGGTGATGCCGAATTTTTCGTAAAGTTGTTCCGCCGGTGCCGAGGCGCCAAAGCCGGTCATGCCGACAAACCCGCCATTGGGTCCAATCCAGCGTTCCCAGCCGAACGAAATCGCCGCTTCGACAGCAACACGCACGCCATCGCCGAGCACCCGGGCTTTATAGGCGTCATCCTGCGCGTCGAAAAGCTCCCAGCACGGCATGGACACAACAGCCGTCGGCACGCCGTCCGCCTGGAGCGCATCGCGCGCCGCCATGGCGATCTCGACCTCGGACCCCGTCGCCAGGATCGTCGCCGCCCGCGCGCCATCGGCGTCGGCCAAGACGTAGGCGCCTTTGGCGGACAGGTTCTCGTCGGTGTGTTCGGTCCGCAGCGTCGGCAGACCCTGACGGGTCAGCGCCATGGCGGCCGGACCTTCACGGCGTTCCACGGCAGACTGCCAGCATTCGGCAGCCTCAACCGCATCCGCCGGGCGGTAGACATGGACATTCGGTATCGCCCGCAGCGCCGCCAGAATTTCGACCGGCTGATGGGTTGGCCCGTCTTCGCCAAGGCCGATGGAATCATGCGTCAGCACGTGGATCGCGCGGACACCCATCAGGGCGGCCAACCGCAACGACGGGCGCAGATAATCGGCGAAAATAAGGAACGTGCCGGAAAACGGGATCACGCCGCCATGCAGCGCCATACCGTTCATGGCTGCGGCCATGCCGTGTTCGCGGACGCCGTAATACATGTAGCGGCCGGCATAATCCGGCGGCGCAAGCCCTTCGAAACCCGCTGCCTTCGTATTATTGGACCCTGTCAGATCGGCCGAACCACCGATCATTTCCGGCACCGACGGCGTGATCACGTCCAGCACTTTGCCCGACGACGCACGCGTCGCCAGTTTCGGCGCATCGGCGGAGAACGCCTTTTTTACATCGATAACGGACTGTTCCCAGCCCTCGGGCAGATCGCCGGACACGGCGCGCTGGAATTCGGCGCTGTCGCCGGACTGCGCCAGACGGCCCGACCAGGCTTCGCGGTCGCCGGCGCTGCGGCTGCCCGCTTCGCGCCAGGCGGAAACGATTTCATTGGGAATCACGAACGGCTCGTGCGGCCAGCCGAGCACATCGCGCGACGCGACAACTTCATCGGCGCCGAGCGGGGCGCCATGAACGCCGGACGTACCCTGTTTGTTCGGCGCGCCGAACCCGATCACCGTTTTACAGGCGATCAGCGACGGCTTGTCGGACGCGATCGCCGCCTCCATCGCCGCCCCCAGCGCTGCCGGGTCATGCCCGTCGCAGCGCTGGGTGTGCCAGCCGTAGGAATCGAACCGGCCAAGCGCATCATCCGACAGCGACATCTCGGTCCCGCCATCGATGGAAATATCGTTGTCGTCATACAGCACGATCAGGCGATCGAGCTTCATATGGCCGGCAAGCGACGCCGCTTCGTGGCTGATGCCTTCCATCAGGTCGCCATCGGACGCGATCACCCAGGTGCGGTGATCGACCAGATCGTCGCCGTAGCGTGCGTTCATCGACCGTTCGGCGATCGCCATACCCACCGCGGTGGACACTCCCTGCCCGAGTGGGCCGGTGGTCATTTCGATCCCGCCGGCTTCGCCGTATTCCGGATGACCCGCGGTCTTGCTGCCGAGCTGGCGGAAATTCCGCAGCTGATCCATCGTCATATCGGCATAGCCGGTCAGGTGCAGCAGGGAATAGAGCAGCATCGAGCCATGCCCCGCCGACAGCACGAAACGATCACGGTCGGGCCAGGTCGGATCGGCCGGGTCGTATTTCAGATATTTGGTGAACAGCACGGTCGCCATATCGGCGGCGCCCATGGGCATGCCGGGGTGGCCGGAATTTGCGGCCTGTACCGCATCCATGGACAGGGCCCGGATGGCGTTGGCAAGCTGGCTGTGATCGACGTTCGTGGCGGCGGTTGCTTCAGGCAAAACGACAACTTCATTCTGGCCGGCGCGAATCCGCGCAGACGGGGTTTAGCCAAGGAATTCAGGACCGGATACAGACGAAAACGCCGGACATTCGCTGTGCCTAGGCAGTCAGACCTTCTCCGATACGGACGCAATGTATCCGCCCCGCCGATGGATTCAAGCCCCTTTGGGCCGAATCGTCAGGGTTTTATGACCATAGCGCCAACAGGCGTCAGTTTCGGACCACCATGCCGTCCGCCAGCGAGCGGCGTAGCGCACCCACGGCCGGAATGATGCCGGCAAGCCCGCCCGCCAGCACGACGGCAATGAGATAAATTCCCTCTGTCGATGTGGGCCATCCGATCGCCACGAACAACCCGTATTGTGCTTCCAGTGCAGGCTGGGCGGCGACGAGCCCGACATAGAACAGCGTCAGTCCCGCAAGGGCGCCGAGACCCGAAACGAATATAGCCTCAAGGATGAAAAGAGAGAATATATGAACCGGACGGGCGCCGACGGACCGCAGAATAGCCATCTCGCGGCGCCGTTCGTTCAGGCTCGACATCAGCATTGTCGCCATGCCGATGATCCCCGCGGCAACGACGAAATAGGAAATAAACGCGAGGGCGTTTTCCGCCGTCCCCATCAGGGACCAAAGCTCATGCAGGGCGACGCCGGGCAGAATGGCGAGAAGCGGCTCGGCGCGGAATTGGTTGATTTTCCGCTGAACGGAGAAGGTGGCGAACCTGCTCTTCAGGCCTACCAGAAACGCGGTAATAGCGCGGGGCTGAAGGTTCATCTGGCGTACCCGTTCGGCATCGATACGCGCGCCGGCATCCGGCGCGCCGCCGCGCCAGTCGATATGGATCGCCTCGATCCCCTCCAGGCTCACATGGACGGTGCGGTCCACCGGCGTTCCCGTATGGGCAAGGATGCCGGACACCCTGAACGGCTTGTCCTTGTGGCTGGCAAACCCGATGCTGCCGACGCCGTGATCAATGACGACCCTGTCGCCGACGGCATATCCGAGCGCTGCCGCGACTTCCGCGCCCAGAACCGCGTCGAAGACATCATCGAAAGGTCTTCCGGCCGCCATTTTCAAGCTGCGGGACCGTGCATAGCGAAAGTGTTCAAAATAGTCGGCATTGGTGCCGAGAACCCGAAACCCGCGGTGAGAATCGCCGAGCGAAAACGGGATCGTCCAAGCAATGCGCGGGTTGGCCGCGAGGGTTCGGTAACTGTTCCACGAGATGTTGTTCGTCGCATTGCCGATCCGGAAGACGGAATACAACAGCAGCGGCACCGATCCGCTGCGCGCGCCGACGACCAGATCGGTTCCCGATATGGTGTTGGAAAAGCTCGCCCGTGCTTCCGTTCGGATGCGTTCGACACCGAGCAATAGCATCACGCTCACCGCGATCGCGAAGATCGAAAACGAAACGGTCACGCGCCGGCTCGCAAGGCTTTTTGGCGCAAGTCGCAGGATCGGCATCATGATGCAATCATGTCCCGGGACCCCCGGTTTACGTCGGACAGGGCAACGTGGCGGTCGAACAGAGGTTCGAGCCGTCGGTCATGACTGACGAAGATAAGCGTTTGAGCATCCGCCTCGATTTCGCCGAAAAGCAGGTCGAGGAACATTGTCCGGGCGTCTTCGTCCAGCGACGATGTGGGCTCGTCCGCGATCACGAGTCCAGGATTGCCGACCAGCGCCCGGGCGGCGGCAACGCGTTGCTGCTGTCCGATGCTGAGATCCATAACCGGTCGTCCCGACAGTTCATCCATATCGAGCCCCATGCGAGCAAGAAGCCGTCGCGCATCTTCCTCGACGCCTCCGCTTCGCTCTAAGGCCCGACCGGCGCGGATGTCGGAAAACCAGCAAGGCAGCAGGGCATTCTCAACCAGCGACAGGTACGGGACGAGGTTGAAGGACTGAAAGATAAATCCGATGTGATCGGCGCGAAAGATATCCCGTGCCGACGAAGAGAGTTGATCCAGCCGCCTATCTCCCACCGCCACACTGCCTGTCTGGGGCAGCGCGACACCGCCTAACAGGTTCAGGAGCGTCGTCTTGCCGCTGCCGCTGGCGCCGCTGACGAAAATGCGCTCTCCGGCCGCGACCGAAAATGTGGGGATATCGAGAATCACAGGCTGGTCCGCCCGCCACTGGAATTTAACGTCGGTCAGATCGACGGATTGAACCATGCGTTGCGCCGCTCCGGGTGATCGCCGAGGGCTAAAGCTTCAGTCTCGGGGAACTGAGCGTCAATTCCCGCGCGAACTGCCCTGACGGTGTGATAGCCTCGACCTCAATCTCCCGCGCGCGGGGGAATCGGTCAAACAGTTTAACATCGATATGGGTCAGTTTTTCGGGGTTGGCGCAGTTGTAGCGATACTGGCTATGGAATTCGGAATGATGATCGTCTTCCTCGGCCTTTTTGGCGTCATGATGTTTGTCGTCGTGATGCTTTTCTTCGCCGTGCTTATCATGGTCGTGCTTGTCATGATTGTCTCCGGCAGCGGACGGCGCTTCGACCTCGGCGGAAACCAGCCTGCAGCCGGTGCCCGCGGGGAAGACAAACAATTTAGCGGCGTCGCGAAAAACCGCCTCTGCCTTTGCGATCGCCTGCCGGTCGGCCACGTTCGCCGGCGGGTGCTCGAATCCAACGATGTCGGAGCCGGGCGAGACGATTTCCATTTCGAGCCCTGTGCCGTCGAATGCGAGTTTCAGTTTGCTGACGCCATGCTGATGGGCGTGACCGTGCCGTTCTTCAGCGGCCAGCGGCGCCGACAGGGAAAACAGGAAGACGATTGCCGCACTGGCATAAAGGCATCGAAAGCTAGCGGAATGGGATGAACGCATCTATTGGACCGTGTATTTGTATCAATGCCCTATTCTAATCGATATGTAATAACATAACAATACTGGACACGGACCCTACGGGCCATCGGTTCATGCGCCGATGGCCGCTGTTTTATTCCCTGTAGATTTCGACCTTAGCGGCTTCCACGGTGTATCCCGCCGTCACCGGGGCTTTTCCGTCGGAGAGCGGCACGATTTTCTCGGCGGATTTGAGAGTCACCCGCCCGACAATCCATACCGGCGTAAAAAGATCGGTGATGACGAAGGGTTCCGCCAGCTTTACGAAAATCATCTGGTTCTGGGGCGGCGGCGGCACATGGATGCACGCTCCCACATAGGGGACCAGCAAAAATTCCTCGATGGCGGCGCCGTCATATTCCAGCGGCAATGCATATCCCGGCAGCCGAATGAACTGTCCGTCAAGCCGGTCAACCACCGTTCTGTCGAGCCGGCGGGCTTCGGCCTCGACCTCTTCGAAAATTCCAAGCAGCCCATCGACGTCGACGCCCTTGCTTCGAAGGTCATCTATCGTCTCAACCACCATTTCGTATTCGGGGCTCACTTCCGACAGAAAACCCAGTTCCTTCTGCTGGCGCACCGACGCGATGCCATAGAGCTTCGCCGCAAGCCCCGGCTCAAGATGCGCAAAGGGATCCTTCAGGGGTTTGTTTGCCACCGCTGGCGCCAGATCTTCCCATGTGACCTGGCGGGGCGTTTGCGCCGCAGCGGACGCGGCAAAAAGCGTCGAAATCACCAGAGCGGCGGTAGCCAAACGAAATCGAGCGAAATTCATGCCAAGCCAACGTTTCGGACACTATGTCCGGAATATAGGGCGTCCGACGGGCAAATTCCACAAATCCGCTCCGGTGAGCGGAAACCGCCCTGCCCGATAGACTCTATCGCCCGCACGCGCGTAGACTTGGGCGAAACAACCGGAAAAATTCGGTAAATCGGGGCGCCATCAACATGGAAACAATGATTGTCACAGGCGCGGGCAGCGGCATCGGCCACGCGCTGACCAGGCGGCTTCTCGGCGAAGGCTTCCATGTCTCCGCCTGGGACACCGACCCCGGCGAGCTTACTGGGGCGAATGACGAGAACCTCGACTTTCGCGAAATTGACGTCCGCGACAGCGGCACGATGGATGACGCGGTCGCCGCCGCGATCGCCAGAACCGGCCGTATTGCCGGGCTTGCCAGCTGTGCCGCCATATACCGTTCGGTGCCCTTCCTGGAACTCACTGAAGACGACTGGGATGCGCATCTGTCCATCAACCTGAAAGGCTCGCTGCTGGCCTGTCAGGCGGTGCTGCCCACCATGCTGGAACAGAAATCCGGCAGTATCGTCCTGTTCTCGTCTTCAATCGCGCGGCGCGGCGCGCCGAAAAGTGCGGCCTATGCCGCGACCAAGGGTGGTGTCCTGGGACTCGGACGCGCCATCGCGCTGGACCACGCGCGGGCCGGCATCCGCGCCAATATTATTTCCCCCGGCATTACGGATACTCCGCAGCCGCGCGGCAATCTGACCGAGGAAGGTATCTACGGCCGCGCCGAGCACATCCCGCTCGGGCGCATCGGTATGCCGGACGACATGGTCGAGGCAGCCCTTTTCCTGATGAGTGACGACGCCAGCTTCGTGACCGGTCAGGATATTCGCATCAATGGCGGGGCGGGACTTTTCTGATGACGGAATATAGAATTACGGCGCCAACCCACTCCCCCGCCCGGCCGCCCACGGGATCATCCTTATGGGTGGCCGAGCGGGGGAGTGGGCTGGAACGGGGAAGATCATGACAAATATTCTCATCACCGGCGCGGGCAGCGGTATCGGCCGGGCCTCGGCTGTACGCATGGCCAAATCCGGTCATGTCATCGTCGCCGACCGGAACGACGCCGGCGCGGCAAAGACCGTATCGCTGATCGAAGCCGCCGGCGGCACGACGACGGCGATTACGGTCGATGTCAGCGACGGCGCCAGCGTGAAAGCAATGAAAGCGCGGATCGACGCCGATATCGGGCCGGTCCATAAGGCGTTTTTCGCCGCCGGCATCTACATCCGCGGCGTGACCGGCACGATCTCCGAAGCCGACTGGGATACCATGATCGGCATCCATGTCAAAGGCACGTTTCTCGGCTGTCAGGCCGTGTTGCCGGACATGATCGCGGCCGGCAAAGGCGCCATTGTGAACATGTCGTCGGATTTTGCCGTGATGGCGGTGCCGGGCGCTGCCGCGTATATGGCGTCGAAATCGGCGATCTATTCCCTGACCAAATCTCTCGCGCTTGAATTCGCCTCTCACGGCATCCGCATCAACGCGCTCGGCCCCGGGCCGATCGACACGCCGATCCTGACATCGGGCCGCACCGAGGACGAATATCAAAAGGCGCTCGGCACACTTGCCGACAGGCTGCCCATCGGCCGGCTCGGCCAACCCGAGGAAGTCGCCTCCGTGCTCGACTTCCTGCTCAGCGACCGGTCGTCCTACATGACCGGACAGATCATTCATCCCAATGGCGGCCAGTTGATGTGGTGATCCCAAGTCACTGTTGATCACCGTTAACCGAGGAACAAAACCATGACCGACAAACCCCGCATTGCTCATCTCGCCGGCGCCAACGCCACCATCGGTAACAGCCCGCCTCTGGTCACCAGCAACAAGGCCCGTGCGCAATACGGCCTGCCGCTGAAAACCAACCCGGACGGCAGCGCGGCGCGGTTCGATGTGCTGCGCACGCAGCGCCTGGCGGCCCCGGCGACGGTCTATGTCGAACAGTTCAGCGCCCATCCGCTGGAAAGCGACGCGGCCGAGCTTTACGGCCCGCCGGACGGCTATGTCGATGCGTCCGGCGCGTTTCATACCAAGCGCCAGTCGGACGGCGACATGCCGGTCTACAAGGTCGAACTGAAACCCGAAGACGGGCTTTACCCCCTGCCCTACATGGCGCGGCAGGCCGACGGCAGCGCCTGGGAAGACGATTGCGCCTTCCCGCTGGCGCCTGCCGAAAAATCCCGCCAGGCCTATTACCCGGATGGATCGCGCATTTTCGAAGAGATCGACCGAATCGGGATCGCCGATGACGGCACCGGCAATCTTGTCTCCGCCAAGGCGGATATCGATTTTTACCGGGTGCTGCCGTCTGGCGGCTACACCAAGGGGCTTGCCGCCGCGAAGCGCACCGACATGGGCGCGGGCGATATTCCGCCCGAACGCCTGGGTCGCGACTTCTTCGCCTACCGCCCGGTGCATCTGGCCGCGTCGCCGCCGCGCGCGGTGATGGCAACGATGGTCAACGATATCCACGACATTCTCGAGACCGGCGACTATCTCGGCGCGATCTGGACCCAAGCAAGCCCGCGCCTAGAGGAAACGCTCTACTGGTTCAACCTGCTGCTCGACACCACGCTCCCCGTCGCCGGCAACGCCGCCCAGCGCACCAATGGCGAGATCAGCAATGACGGCCCGAAGAACATCGTGGATTCGGTCGAATATATCGCCTCGAAGGTCTGGCAGGACGGCGACGGCAAAAACCGGGCCGGCATGGTCGCCATTCAGGAACAGCAGATATTCGCGTCCCGCGAAGTGCAAAAGGGCGAAGCCCGGCCCGGCGGCTATGTCGCGACCGGCGGCCATGGCGGGTTGCTCGGCGCGGTGCGCCATGGCATGCCGCCGATCCTGACCTATCTGCCCGGGGCAAAGCACACCTACCTGTCGGACGTGAACCGCACCCGCCTGCCGGACAGCGTCACCGGCTATCTCAAATCCGGGAACAGCTTCGCCCCGGTCGAGGTCGCCATCAAGGACAGCGACGGTAGGCTGCTGGAAACCGCGATTCCGAAGGTGAACATCCTGAAGGAAGGTAACTACACCCCGGAATCGGTTGATGCCGGACCGGACCGCGAGATCGATATGCTGGCGCTGATGGACGACAACTTCACTCATTCGCCGCTCGCCGGGTTCGTGATCGAGGGCCAGGCGCCCTACGGCACGATGACCAACTCGGTGCGCAACGCGCTCGCCGTCAAGGCCAGCTATTGCGGCATGCCGGTGGTGCGCGTCGGGCGCGGCAACAACGAAGGCTTCGCCGCGCAGGCGGGCGTCCATATCGGCGGCGGCAATTTAACATCGACCAAGGCGCGGCTGCTGTTGCTCGCCTGTCTAATGAAATTCGGTGGCCTCCCGCCGGCGGCCGATCCCAGCAGCCCGACGGCAGACGAAACCGCTGCCGTGCTAGAGCGGATCGCGCTGTATCAGGCGGTATTCGATACGCATTAAACGCCGAAGCGCGGCCTACCCCACCGGATCGATCGGCATCCGCACCGAATACTGCGCCTCGATGATAGCACCGGCTTGGAAGCACAGATCTTCGCCGAAACGCGGCCCCACGATCTGAACGCCGATGGGCGTGTTGTCGTCGCAACTGACCGGTACCGACAGGCCGGGCAGCCCGAGGATCGATACCGCCAGCATTGGATGATGCGCATCCAGCATCTGCGCCACCGCGGCGTCGCCCTGCTGGTCATGATCGATCGGGAACGGCGGCTGGAAGCAGACCGGCATCACCAGCACGGCATATTTGGCGAAGAACAGCTGCCATTCGCGCAGGATCGTCGTCCGCCGCGCGAGGCCGCGGATATATTGGGCATAGTCTAGATCGCCTGCGTAAACGCGGGTCGATGCCCTTGCGCGCTTTACCGCGTCGTCACCGAACTGTTCGATCCCGCTCGAAGACGCGGCCCGTTCATCCGGCGAGGCGGCGCGTTCCTCGGCCATGAGAAGCGACCAGAACAGATTTGCCGCCTCGGTAAAGTGGGGCGGCTCAACCTCTTCGATACGATACCCGGCGGCTTCAAGCCATTCGGCCGACTGGCGCACAGCGGCGGCCACCCCGGGGTGCAGATCGGTGCCGGCGGGGGCGGCGAAAACGGCCGCAACCCGGGGCCGCGCAACCGCGCCCATATCGAACTGCGCGGGCACAAACCAGGGATCGCGGGGATCGGAGCGGCTCAGCGCCTCATAGCCAAGGCGTACATCCGACAGCGTGCGGGCGAGCGGCCCCTGAATATTGGTGAGCTGGGACGAAATCCCGCGTTCCTCGGTCGTCCCGGGGTTGAAGTCCGGGATGCGCCCAACCGATGCGCGCAGACCGGCGACACCGCAGGCATAGGCGGGATAGCGCACCGAGCCCGCCCGGTCATTGCCATGGGCGAGCGGCCCGATCCCGGCGGCAACGGCAGCCGCAGCCCCGCCGCTCGACCCGCCCGGGGTAAGACCGGCGTTACGCGGATTGAGAGTGCGGCCGTGCAGCGCATTGTCGGTGAAATAGCGGGTCGAAAACCCCGGCACATTGGTACGCCCGAAGATCACCGCCCCGGCTTTGCGCAGGTTCGCGACCGAGACGCTGTCCTCCGCCGCGATCATGTCCTTGAACGCGACGACGCCATTGGTGGTCGCCCGGCCGGCATAATCGACATTGATCTTGACCGTCATCGGCACGCCGTGGAGGCCGCCAAGGGCATCTCCGTCCTTGACCGCTTTGTCTGCCGCATCGGCGATTTTGCGCGCGTCATCGCGCAGGTCGTCCACTACGGCGTTGATGCCGGGGTTTACGTCGCCCAGCCGCGCGAGGCAGCTCTCCAGCGCCTCGCGGCTCGAAATATTGCGGGTACGGATCGCCGCCGTCAGATCGGTCGCCGTCCATTGCCAAAGATTATCGGTCATCGCGCACCTCTTTTTTTTGTTGGCCCCAAAAAGGATACCGTGAAACGGCCCCCAATACAGCGGATCCGGCGGTAATTGTTCTTTCTTCGGGAAACGCCGATAACGCTTCCATGGATTCCACCCTCCTCGCCTTCGCCGGCGGCGCGTTTTTCTTCGCGGCCTTTTCCAAAGGCATTACCGGTATGGGGTTCGCCACTACCTGTCTACCGATCATCGCGCTGGCCATGGGGATGGAGGTGGCGCTGCCGCTGGTGCTGGTGCCGTCGGTGGCGAGCAATATCATCGTCCAGATAGAGGTCGGCCATTTACGCGACTCCATGCGCCGGTTCTGGCCCATGGTCGTCGCGGCCATGATCGGCGTCGTGATCGGGCTGGTGCTGCTGACCTGGATGGAAACGCGGGCGGCCGGGGCGGCGCTCGGGGTTGTCCTGTTCGTCTATGGCCTGTTCGCGTTGAAGACACCCAATCTGACCTTGCCGCCGCATCTCGAAAAACCGCTCGGGCCCGTCACCGGCCTGACGACCGGCGTTATCAACGGGCTGACCGGGTCGCAGTTGATGCCGGTGCTGCCCTATCTGATGGCGTTGCATCTGGACCGCGAACGTTTCGTGCAGGCGATCAATTGCTCATTCACGGCATCGAGCATTGTGATGGCAGCCGGATTGTCGAAGATCGGTCTGATGACTGTGGAAACGGCGCTGATTTCCGCCATCGGGATCATACCTGTGTGGATAGGCCTCAAGCTCGGCAGCAAAATCCGCCGCCTGCTGTCGCCGGGACTGTTCCGCAAACTAGTAATTTACATGCTGATGGCGTCGGGCATGTTGCTGCTAGCGAGAGCGGTATAGACCGCGCGGGGGCGGCCACCCCCTCCCTAACCCTTCATCCGCTTCGCGGCTTCAGCCTGAGGGGAGGGGGTGCCTAAGCCTCCGGCGTCATCAGCGAAATGCCGAGCCTTGCACGCCGCGTGAGCCACGGACTCGGGCGGTAGCGCGGATCGCCATAGAAATCGTGCATTGCCGTCAGGATGGCGTGAATTTTTCCCGCCCCTAGGCTGTCGCCGAATTCGAGCGGCCCCTGCGGATAGGCAAGACCGAGACGCACGGCCTTGTTGATGTCCTCCGGTGTGGCGATCCCCATCTGGGCGATCTCGGACGAGATATTCACGATGGTGGCGATCACACGCTGAGCGATAAAGCCGGGGCTGTCATGGATGACCGTCACCGCGCCGCCATCGGAGGCCAGCAGACCATGGGCCAGATCGCGCACGCCCTCGTCGGTGACGCTGGTGGTCATCAGGGTCCGCCTGTCATCGAGGCCGAACAACGTGTCGACCGCGACCGTGCGCTCCGCTTCGATGCAGAGATCGATTGCCGTCATCGTCGCGTCGCGCCCCATCGGCGCGACCATGCAGATGGCGCGGGCGGACGGTTTATCACCGGTCTCGATATCGACCTTGCCGTCGAGGAAATCCGCCAGGACCTTCGTGCTGTCATGGCCCTGCGGGCCGATCCAGACGGCTTCCGGCAGGTCGGTCGGCGCGGCGGGCGCCGCCGGGGCGACCTTCTTGTAGTCTTCGTAATCGTAGAAGCCCTTGCCGACCTTGCGGCCGAACAGCCCTGCAGCCATCCGGTTGCGGATGAAGGCCTGCGGCTTGAAGCGCTGCTCCTGATAAAACTGCTCATAGATCGATTCCATCACCACGCCGGAGACATCCAGCCCGGTAGTGTCCATCAGCTCGAACGGGCCCATGCGGAAACCGGCGCCGCCTTCTCGCAGCACGTCATCTACCTGATGCGGCTCGGCGATACTTTCGGCGAGGATGCGCACGCCCTCGGTGTACAGCCCGCGTCCGGCATGGTTGACCAGAAAACCGGGGGTGTCCTGCGTGCGCACCGGGTCATGCCCGCATTTGCGCGAAATCGCATCGAGCTTGTCGGCGACCCAGGGGGCTGTCATCTGGCCGTCGACAACCTCGACCACCTTCAGCAGCGGTACCGGATTGAAGAAATGGAACCCGGCGACCCTTTCCGGTTTCGCGCACCCGGCGGCGATCTGCGTGACCGACAGCGACGATGTGTTGGAGGCAAGGATGGTGTCGTCGCCGACGTAGCCTTCGAGCTCGCTGAACACTTTTCGCTTCACGTCGAGATTTTCGACAATCGCCTCGACGATCATACCACAATCGGACAGATCGGACAGTGCGCCGACAATCTGCAGCCGGCCGTTTGACGCCGCGGCGTCTTCCTCGGACACTTGGCCCTTTTCGGCGGCGCGACTGACCATGCGGGTGATGAATTCCTGCGCTTTGTCCGCAGCCCCTTCTTGGGCATCGAACATCTTGACCTTAAATCCACCGGTAACGGAAATCTGGGCGATGCCGCGGCCCATGGTGCCGGTGCCGATGATACCGATGACAAAATCCGGGGAATTGACATCCTGCGCCATTGGGTTCGTCCTTTTCTATAAAGTATTCAGCCGGGCGCGCACTACGGCGGCCTCGGCGATAATGCCGTCGAGAATCGTTTCGACGGATTCGATCTCTCCTGCGAATTCGACCGACTGGCCAAGCGACGATGTGCCCTTGTTCCAGTCACCGCCTTTATAGGCTTCTTTTTGCAGCGTGCCCTGTACGTAAGGCCGATAGGCTTCGAAATCTTTGACGCCTTCGGCTTCGAGAGCGAGGACCATGGCAGTGGAGTCATTATCGATCACGCGCGATGAATCGCCGAAGGTTGACATGATGATCTTGGTATCGCCCGCGCCGAGTTGGGCGAGGTGTTTTTTGTAATTTTCGTGGGCCCAGATCTCCCTGGCCACGATCATGCGCGTCGCCAGCACCATACCGTCCGCGCCGAGAGACAGACACGCCATCAACTGACGCCCAGTGCCCATACCGCCGGCAAGCGCGACCGGCACGTCCAGCGCCTGGGGCACCTTGGCGCCCTGGACCATGGTGCCGATCATATCCATGCCGGGATGGCCGCCGGCTTCGGCGCCAAGAATGATGATGGCATCGACCCCGGCGTTCTGCGCCGACAGCGCGTGCCGCAGCGTGGTGCATTTATGCATGACGGTAATGCCCGCATCCTTGATGCGCGGCATGAACGCTTTGGGCGAAAACCCCGCCGTTTCCACGAATTTCACGTTTTCCTCGATGGAAATTTCAAGAAACGTCGCAAGCAATTCGTTCGCTTCCGGGCGGGCGGAGATATACAAATTCACGCCGAACGGCTTGCCATCTGACTGATCGTGCGCCATGCGCAGTTGTTCGCGAAAATCCTCCGGTGTCGGGAACGACCGCGGCGTGATGAACCCGATCCCGCCGGCGCGGGCGATCGCGCTGACATAGGCGGCATCGGCAAGCCACATCATGCCGCCGCAGATCAGCGGATGATCAATCCCCAACAGATCGGTCAGACGGGTGCGGAAAGTTTGCGCGATCAAGAGATCCTACTTTCTGAAATCGGGGACGCGTTTTTCCATAAAGGCGGCAAAGCCTTCCTGAAATTCGTCGGCGCCGAAGCATCCGGCCTGGGCCAGCGCTTCCATTTCCAGCGCCTCTTCCAGCTTTACCGGCGCGAGACCAAGCTGCTGTTTCGCAATCGCGAAGGCGAATGGCGGCATGGTGGCGAGGGTGAGCGCGCATTCGATCGCCGTCTCCTCGGCCTTGCCCTCGGCGACCAGTTCGTCGGCGAGCCCCATGTCCACGGCATCGGGCGCCTTGACCATCTGAGCATAAAGCAGCAACTGGCGCGCCTTCGCGCCACCGGCACGGCGCGGCAGGGTGTGCAGGATGCCGTAGTCGGGGATCAGCCCGACCTTGAAAAACGGAAACCCGATGGTGCCGCCCTCGGCGATCACGACGGTGTCGCCAAGCATGGCGAGCCCCGCGCCCGCGCCGACGGCGAAACCTTCAACCGCGGTGACGACCGGCTTCTCGGCCTCGGCAATCATCCGGACAATCTGGTGATTGGCCTTCATCCGGGCGCGCGCGCCCTTGGAATCAAGCCCTTCCATGCTGGCGATATCGCCGCCGGCACAGAAATGGCCGCCTTCGCCGGTCAGCAGAACCGCGTTAACGCTCTCATCGGCGAACAGTTTCGGCAATTCGGCGATCAGCGTGTTGCGGACGTCGTCGTTCAGCGCGTTTCGCTTGTCGGGCCGGTTGATCGCGACACGGCCGATACCGTCGGCGCGGCGCTCAATATTTACGACTGCCATATGGTCACCCCTTAAATTGTCCCGTCTTTCCCCTAGACCGCAATATTGCCGTTTTGATATCCGTCGGCAAGGCGAACAAGGTGCGCCGCACAGTCGCGGCAGTCCGAACTGCCGAACCCCGGTAGCGGGACCATGGCCCCGGACGCGAGTAGATCCGCGACCAGGCTGCATTCCTGTCCGCCGGGATAGGTTTTCACGTCGATACAGACCGCGCTAGAAGACAAATGATCGATGTGCCAGTGGGGTTCCTTGTCGGCACGCAGGTGCCGCCCGACCCGGGCACGGATACCGCCGGGGCCGAACGCACTGCCCGCATAGACGTACAGACCGGGATCGAGCACCGGCTCCCCCAGCGTCGCAATAGGTAGAGCGATCGGCACGTCGACGTCGAATGTCAGGGCATAGGCGCCCGGACCGGCAGCCAGACCGAAGAGCTGGACCGGCGCCGCGGTCACCCCACCGGCTTCTGGTCCGCCAGTGCCTTGCCGAAAGCCGCCATCAGGTCGTCGATTTCGACACCGGCAAATTCGACCTCGTCGCGGCCCATGAAGTCGGTGATCCGGGTGCGGATATGGGCCTCGTTCGCCGCACAGCCGGCCAGCGCTTCTTCGAGCCAGCCGACGGAATCGATTGGGCGCGGGTGCCAGTCGCCGTTCAGGATGGCGTGCAGAACCGCACCGTCGCGCAACACCAGGGTCGCCCACAGCATGCCGCCGACCGATTTGTGACGGCCGCGGCCGATCGCATCGCCCGCCCCGGTCAGCGCGCCGAAACGCACCTTTTCGCTTTTGCCGAACAACCACGTGTCGTTGTCGTATTCGGCGCGGAATTCTTTGGCATAGCCGTGCTCGGCATCGGTCAGCGCGCCCGGTTCCAGCGTGATGTCGCTGAAGGCATGCGCCACCGCGGCACGCGCCATCTGTTCGAGATCGTCAGCCGATATTTCCCGCCCGGCTTCCCGCTCGAGGCAGGTAAAGCGCGATTTCAGGTCCTTGTGTACCTTATCCTGCACCTTTTCGGGCGGCATCGGCATGGCGGTGCCGGCGATCTCGGTATTCATTTCCTTGACGTTGACGACGAAGCGAAACGTCATCACCCCGTTTTCGATTTTCAGCGAGGTCGGCACCAGCTTGCGGCCTCCGACCTGCACGTCGTTCAGCGGCCGATATTCGGCGGGAAAGCCGAACTGCTCGCTCAGCGTCTCCGCGAAGGCCGTCAGGATTTTGGGGAAGGCTTCCGCCGTGGTTTCCGGCACGTCGGGGTGCGAGGTCGGGACGAAATACACCATGAACGCCGATCCCGTGCCGGTATAGATCGCGCCACCACCGTTCACCCGCCGGCGGAAATCGATATTGTTGTCACGGCAGAAATCGAGATTAAGCACCTGCTCCGGATCTTCATTGACGCCGACGGTAATCGAATCCTGATCGAACACGTTGAGAAAGATAGTCGGCGGCGCATCGCCATTGACCACCGCCTTCTCCACCGCGGGCGAAATGGTGACCGAAAAATCGGCGTAGGAATTCTTGTCGACAAGCAGGCGCCAGGTATTGTCAGTCATTGAGTACTCTCCGTTTGCAATCTATTCGCGCTCGTCGATGGCGAGCGGGCCGTCTTCGAGTTCGTCGGCAAAGACGATTTCATCCGCCGAAATCAGCGTCTGGCTTCTGAACCGACGGGAAATTTCCGCGGCGACGTCATCGCCGCCCGTCCCCTCGATCGCAAGCGCAAGCCGGTCGCCGCCGCCGTCCTTGGCCGAAACCGTCAGCCTGTAGGTGCCGGTCGGCCCGTCGAGTCCCAGCAGCACGGCGCGCACCTCGGACGGGTAAATCTTCACGCCCTTTACCTTGACCATATTGTCGGTCCTCCCGAAGACGACGCGCGGCAGGTTGACCGTACGGCCATGCACCGGATCGGTCGTCCGGCGCACGGTCAGATCGCCGGTGCGGTAGCGGATCAGCGGCTGCGCTTCCTTTTTCAGATGGGTCAGCACCAGTTCGCCGCGTTCGCCGTCCGCGACGAGCTCGCCCGAGGCCGGATCGATCACCTCGGCATAAACCAGTTCGTCAAATACATGCACGCCGTCGCCGCCCGGGAAGGTGCGCGCGACGGGCAGAAATTCGGACAGAGAGAATGAATCGACCAGAACGGTATCCGGCATCGCTGCTTTTACCGCGCCATACAGCGTCGGATTGCCGGTAAACGCTTCGCCGCCGGCAAAAAACACCTTTGGCGGCGTCAGCCCGGCTTCGATCAGTTTCAGAGAGAACGACGGATTGCCAGCCAGCACCGTGACATTGTGCCGGGCGCAGATCTCGACCGTGCGTTCGGCCTCACCCGGTCCCAGCGGGATACAGGCAACGCCTTGGGCTTCCATCTGGGTCTGGTAGAACAGCCCGGCGACGAACATGTGATAGCCGAACGTGACCGCACAGACATCGCCGGGGCCGATCCCGCAGGCATCGAGATGCGTGCGCGCCGCCGCGGTCATATTGTCGATATCGCCCGCGGTCTGCATCGCCGGGACGAGGTTCGCCCCCATCGGGCTCAGATTCATGCGCACCGGGTTGTTGCCGCCGAAGGCCCCGTAGCCCGGTTTTTCCATTTCGGCGACGAGATCGTCCCGGCCCATCAGCGGGGCGTTGGCGGCGAAATCCGCTGCATCGGCCACGCTGGACGGCAGGCGTCCCTTATAGAACGGATGCGCCGACAGGCGGTCGAACTGCGCGTTAAGGGCGGCGGTCGGAAAGCTCATCAGCGTTTCGCATCTGCGATGGCGGCGGCATCGTCATAGGTGGTGTGAACGTTGATCACCGCCGTTCGTTTTTCGATATCGACCGCCTTGATCGCGCGTTCGAGTGCCGCTGGCAATTCTTCGGGATCCTGCACCTCTTCACCGTGGCCTTCGGACGCTTC
>Ga0315331_10000743_pt1 | contig 23080 bp, 17 predicted proteins | sample M160m34915metaG_FD_203456 | JGI IMG/M metagenome (GOLD analysis project Ga0315331, IMG submission 203456) | Ammonia-oxidizing marine archaeal communities from Monterey Bay, California, United States - M1 60m 34915 | ecosystem: Environmental > Aquatic > Marine > Intertidal zone | place: USA...
AAAGCCCAAGGAACTGCTTGGGGTAGTAGTCGTCCTCGCGCAAGTCGACTGCGTACTCCTCGTTGTCGTAAGTCTTCAGTAGTTTGAGGCCAATGACTCGACCATCCGGATCAAAGCCGACGAGGGTGTCACTGGGACCCTGGTAACCAACGATGGCGTCAGATGCCGGAGCCGTTCGAAGCAAAGATCCGAGCTTCGCGTCTCCAGCACCTATGACGAACCAACGGGAGGCGTTGTCCAATATCTGCTCGAATCGGACCGCGTCCGGAAAGAGCTCGCGAACATCCTGCAACGAGACAGGATCACGAAAGCGCAATGAAACCTCGCCGCCACCCAGTCGCAACAAGAGCGCTTCCTGTATCGCGATGCTGGTCAATGTAGCGCCAGCCACGCCATCGACACTGTTGCTTGTCGATGCCTCACGAAGCGTCAAGCCGCGCAAATGAGCGAGGAAGCTCGCATCGTTGCGGATCTGAGCAACATGATCGCGGGTGTCTTCGCTGGCTAGGATCTTCACACCGAGCACGCGGTCATCACGATCAAACGCGAGCAGTGTATCAGTCGGCCCACAGAAGCCGATCACGGCGTCTGCCAGCGGCGATGTCCGCAAGTAAGATCCTACGACTCTCCCTTGATGATCAAGCACTTGCCGCCGCCCGCTCTCATCAAGATCGTCAGCAAATCCTTGCGCACTCGGATACAAGTCGCGGATGTCCTCAGCAACAACCGCGACCTGAGGCATGAGCGATCTTTGAGCTACGCGCGCAACGTGAGCACGATGAATCAGGCCCACCACCAAACCAAAGAGTAAGACCCTTACAATACGTAGGGCGATCCTATGACTTAGACGTGGCTTGGACGAACCGCTCATTAGTCACGACGCAACAGCTGAACAGCATCCGCGATGACGTGGCCCTTCGTGCCCTTATTAGAGATCACGACCGCACTCGGTCGTCCTGCCTCAAACTCAAACACACCAACGGATGCAAACCCGCCGGGATACGGAGGACGGATCTGCTGATCTAGGTGCACCTGGCTAACACCGCCCTTACCGTCAATCTGCACGGGGATATGCGCGTCACGGCTCTTCGAGCTTGTATAGGAAAGACGCACTTCGTACGACCCGCTGACAGGAACCTCAAACTCCCAACGCACAGACTTCTGACCTTTGCCGGATCGATCGTCGTGGATGTAGTGAGTCCCAACGAAATCCAACTCAAAGGTGCTCGACTTCCAGACGCCTTCAACAGTCGCTTTGGAATCATCGATGATGATGCCCGCAAGTTTGCTGGCATCTACTCCGACACGTGATGGATTCACTGGGGGCGGGATTGGTGGCGCGGGAGGAATCACAAACGCCCCACTCACGCTATCCCGATGAGCACGTCCAGGCAGCTTGAGCAACTCCAGCAACTCTGTGAGGTGGTCCGTATAGACAGTTCGGGGATCACACGTATGCATCACACAAAGCGAAGCAGCTTTGCCTACGACCTCTCCCATCATGCCGCAGGTCTTCATCACACGAACGGTCCCAAGCCCTTCATGAGTGACGCTAGCACAGCGACCTGCCATAAAGAGGTTCGAGATATTGCGAGAGTAGAAGCACCGATAGGGAACGAGATAGGGCTTGGTCTTCAGTGAGCGGTGCTCAAAGCTCGCATAGGAGATAAACGGGTTGTCTGCGTATTTACCCAGATACTGCTTTTTGGGGTGATGCAGATCGATCGACCAAGTCGTAGGCACGCAACCGTCGGCAAACGCGGCGTAAGTGACGATGTGCTCTTTGTTCAAAACAAGATCACCCATCAGACGTCGAGACTCACGTGGGCCGCCAATGTGGGCACACCAAATCAATTGTGCGGTGGCGTGTCGTTTCCCGGAGGGATCCTTCTTGGCGTAGACGCCTTTGTTCTTAAGGGCATGCATCGCCCCGTACATCGCGCGCAGATTGGTGTCGCGCATGTATTCGATGTCATCGATGGGATGCTTGTCGAAGCCGGACTCCCAGTACCAGTGGTTCGACATCACATCTGGCTTGCCTCCCGGCTTGACCCCAACATTCTTAGGGTAGGGGAACTCGCCCTCGTCTAGGTTGAGCGCCCAAGGTACTGGCGCGAAGTCCTTTGGTGAGTCGGTGAACTCCCAGCGCCAGAGATTTGTCATGCCCATGTGATCCTTCATGGTCATGTCAAAATCCGCGCCCGCGAGCGCGCCGATGGTGGCGTGGCCGGTGCAATCAGCGAAGAAGGAGGAGGTGAAGCGTTTCTCTTCACTAGTCTTTACGTCAATGACGCGGACAGCTGTGATCCGGTCGCCCTGCTTCTCGACGCCGAACGCATGGTGAGAGAGAAAGAGATCGATGTTCTTCTCTGCGGAGACGATCTGAACCTTGAGATCATCGAGATAGATCTCGGCGGGGCCCGGGCAGAGCAGGGAGTGGTCAGTGAACTCTTCGACGATGTCACCGATGTGCGGGTATTTCCCCACGCGTGTCCCACCGTTAGCCCATACGCGCACCTCCGAAGATGCATTGCCGCCCAGAACGGGGCGGTTTTGGATAAGGGCGACTTTGCAGCCCATGCGCGCAGCGCTGATGGCAGAACCGAGCCCGGAAAAACCGCCGCCTAGAACAACGAGGTCATAACCGTCCTCTTCGCGGGGCTCAGCGGGGTGTCCGAGAAGCGCTCTGCGCCAACCGCTGAGCACGCCATGATCGTTGGGCGGCAACTCGTCGGTCTTCGAAAAGAGGATGGCGTCGCAGCGGCCCTCGTAACCAGTCAGGTCGTGGAGGGCGAGCGAGACCTCTCGCTCTTTGATCTCTATGGCACCGCCCGCTTGCCAATGCCAACCAGCCCCCTCCGTACCGAAGGTGGCATCGAGCGGCTCGCCGTTAACGAGGAGTTGGAAGCGGCCGGGGCTGCCTTCGACACCGAACTTCGCTACCCAGTCCACGGTGCGCACGAATGCGTAATAGGTACCGGGCCCGGGAAACCGAACCGTCGTCGTGGCGTCGGCGACGGGTTTGCCAAGTCCGTGCGCCAACATGTAAGGCGAGCCCATTTGGTCAATGAACTGGGTATCAAGGAGCCAGCCGCCCGGCTTGTCGAAGCCCTCGGCCTCGACAAGCAAGCCTTGGGCTGGAGCAAGTTGCAACGACAACAACACTGCCAAGCATCCTTGGCTGAAAACGTTGGGACTCATAGAGGCAGCATAATCGACCGGCCACCTCTCGCCATGAATACCACGTGATAGACCGCTCCCCGACGCAACTCCCTAACTACCAAGGAAGCGTTCTGGCACGCGAGCATCCAAAGCCACGACAATTCCCACCACGACGACAATCCAGATCCCCCCCACCAGACTTACCAAGCAACGGACAGCATAAGGGAACCGTCAACCGTCTCGTGATATCTTGATGATGTTGGCGGAGGCCCAAGGGCCCCTCCTCTCCCACTCATCATCATGAGCAACACTCCAATAGCACGGCCTTACATCCTAAGACCTGAGCAGATCGAGCAGTTCAAACGGCTGGGCTACGTCCACCTGCCCGACGTGCTCACGGAAGATGAGATCTGCCAGATTGAACGCAGCTATGACTTATTCATGCGCAATGAAGTGCCAGGGATGGGCCAAGACTTCTGCGACATGAGCGGGCCGTATGACCGCAAGTTCAAAGACTTCGCGTTGATCAATGCGATGCTACCTCGCGTCTACATGCCTAGCCTTCAAGGCAACGTGTTTGAGACGGTCTCTGCAACGATTGCGGCCCAGTTGATTGGCGACGACATTCTGCTCGACTACGACCAGTTTCTAGCGAAGAAGCCTCATCGACCCGATGCGCAATTCGCCTGGCATCAAGACCAGGGCTACTGGCCTGTGGGCACCCCAGACACACGCACCGTTACTTGCTCTTTAGCAGTGGACGACTCATTGAAACCCAACGGCTGCCTGCGGTGCGTCCCAGGATCCGGAGCAGCTCGAACTCTAAGGTCACACCGATCCGTCACAGGCAATCGCGACACTGGTCACACCCTCGAAGCAGATGTGACACCTGATGAAGCGGTCGATTACTTGGAGGTGCGCCGTGGTGGCATCACGGTTCACGATGAATGGGTAGTGCACGGATCATCCGGCAATCGCACGGAGGACTGGCGGCGCACCTACGTCATCGCCTACAGGTCTCGGGCAACAGTAGAACACGAGCGTTCCATTGGCTTCACTCACTCTCACAACGATGACATCAACTGGACCACTGAGCTAGGCGCCTACGAGAAGCAATGACATCCATGTGTTCGGCGCCCGCAAAGTAAGACGACCGAGCAGCGACTAGCACACAATCACATTGGCTCTGGTTGCCCTATCATCATTCGTACAAAGCAAACGGTGCCTGATGCCTCCTCCCCAAAACCGTGAACCACGCAGCTATCGTCAGTCGTTTTTAATCGCTGTGATGGCGGTCTACCTACCAGCCGTGTTGCCGCTACTAGTGACCCTTCTGAGTGATCATGGTCAGGAGGGGTTTGAGCAATACCTGAAATTGCTAGTGATCAGTCCCGGAGTTGCCATGGCTGTCTTCATGCCATATTCGAACTCCCTGTTCCTGATGGGCATCGTAACCGCCTTGCTAATCCTGTTCATGGCGTTAGCAGCACGCTTCCTGCGCGGCCAAGAACTGGCTGTCGTCTACGCGCCTACCATGGCATTGCTGGGTATACTGTACTACGCCTTCGGCATGATACTGCTCTAAGGGCGCTCGGCGTCGCATGTTGGTGTCGCCAAAGACCGCAACCACAGCGACAGATCGATGGGACGGACAACATGCAGTCACGATCCACAAATGAGGCAACCAGCCAACTCGCTCCAGCGCAAATGGCACCGCAACACCAACAGCCAATAAGCCCACCATCAAATTAGCCGGCGACCTGTCGGCATAATCTATTCCCCCATAACATAACATCGCCGCTCCCTGCCACTTCTCAACCACGATTCGGACGAGCAACAGCCGTCCGAATACACGAGATCTCAACTATGCCATCCGGACTTCAACTCCTCGCGTCCCTCACGCTAGCTGTTAGCGCAGTTGCACAAGCGCCCAGCGCACTCTTCGCCATTGGCCAGCCAACCCCAATGCAATGGCTAGTAATCCAGCAGCACTTTGACCCACTGAACAACTGCTGCAGTAACACGATCCCGCAAGACCGAGCAGAGTTCGTGGTAGAGAAGGCAAAATTCGGCTTGGTAAAGTCGCTATTGCCAACAGCCGTTCACGTCAGAGACTCACGCCCATTCAGCCAAGTCTATGCAGAGCTAGCTGCAAGCTCGGAAGACGTCCCAGACCCGCTGTATTACACGGTTGCTGAAATCGAAGCGGCTATCGACAACGAAGTCGCGAGCTACCCAACCTTAGCCACCAAGGTCAACCTCAGCACCCTGCCCGGTGGCACCCTGACACACGAAGGCAGGCCGATCTACGCGCTCAAGGTCAGCGACAACGTAAGCTCGGACGAGGATGAACCAGCGATTCTGATCGCAGCTCAGCATCACGCGCGAGAGTTAAACTCACCGCACATGGTCATTGGTGCGATGCAGCGCCTACTCGCGGCCTACAGCACCAACGCACAACTCCAAGCAGTCGTAGACAACTACGAGGTCTACTTCGTGCCAATGGCGAACCCCGACGGAGTCAACTACTGCTGGACGACCGATGAGTTCTGGCGCAAGAACAGACGAAACAACGGGGCCAACTTCGGAGTCGACCTCAACCGCAACTTCGAGTTCCTCTGGGGTCTCTGTGGATCCTCCACCAGTAGCAGTTCCAACACCTACCGCGGGCCCTCGCCCGGGAGTGAACCGGAGACGGTTTGCATGACCAACTTGGTCGAGTGGTTACGCCCAGAGATCTACCTAGACTTTCACAGTTCGGGGCAGGAGGTGCTACGCACCTACGCACCTTGTGCCAACGTCAATTCATCCATCGCCGGATTACTCGAGCGCTATGTCGACGATCTCCGGGCACCGATGTCCTACAACAAGCGTGACCCGTCCGCATCGGGCGAAGCTCCAGAAGCACACTGGGCTTCGGGTGGCGCCATGTCACTGCTGATTGAAATTGGCACCTCGTTCCAACCGAGCTTTGGCCTGACAATCACTGAAGAGGCACGAGTGTGGCCAGGCGTCAACCATGCGCTGACCACTTGGCGGCCGGCAATGCGAGGCCACGTCACCTCCAGTAATGGCAACGCACCACTAGAAGCGACCATCACCTTCTCTCCTAACGTGTTCAACCATGGAGAGGTCACCAAGAGTCGCGTGCGCGACGGCCGATACGGCCTCTGGCTACCACTCGGCACGTGGAACGTGACCTACTCGGCCCCTGGCCATGTCGACGTAATCATGCCGGTGACCATTAGCAGTTACGACACCCCCCTCACTCAGGATGTCGTGCTAACCGCAGGTAGTGGTAACCCAGCAACCTTCTCCTTCTTCGGCGAAGGCTGCGAAGGATCGGTCGCACAACCGCCAAGCTCTTGCCCAGACCTTAACGCAACTGGCGGCACGCTTAGCAACAGCACGAACGCGTACGAATACAGCTACCGAGTCCAAAACGCTGGGCCACTGACCGTCGTCAGTTTCGACGTCTTTACCGGCACGACTGGCGGCACGATTACGCGCCCTGCTCACATCTACGGTGACGCAGGCGGTCAGCCTTCCTCGACGCCGCTAGCTTCGACCACGATGACTGTGCAATCCGCTCCAGGATTCTACACAGCAACATTCGCATCTCCGGTAACGGTGACTGGCAACTTCTACATAGGTTACGAGAACTCGCCAAATGGCTACGTCTCCAACTTGAATAGCGGTTCCACCGGCACTGGCTATTACCGAACAGCTGTGACGGGAAGTTGGAGCCAATCTGCCTTGGTCCAGCGACCTTCATGGCGCGTCAACTGCCAAGCGACAGCCGCCTTCTACATCCCAGCGATGGAAGTAACCGGCATGCCGCGCATCGGTCAGACATACAACCCTGCCGTTAGCGACGCATTACCGCAGACTTTTGCGCTGCTGGTCTCCGGCCTCAGCGACCAGGTCAATCAAGGCGTGCCGCTACCGCTCCCACTACCGAACGCACCCGGTTGTGAATTACTGGTTGCGGCTGACGTAGTGCTACTAGCTACGACCGACGCCAACGGCCAAGCAAGCCTGCCGATCTCGCTTCCAAACACGGCAAGCCTAGTTGGGCTTGAGGCCTTCCACCAATGGGCCATCTGGGAACCGACCGTCAACGCGCTCAGCATCGTCGTGTCCAACGGCGGCAAAGCAACGGTCGGCAACTGATCGCACCACGCTGCCGACAGCCGTGCTCGCCTCAACGCACACGGCTGTCGGGCGCAACAATCCTCTGTAGAGCCCAAAGCGGGAGTCACACAGAGGGACTGGGCAGCGGAACGTAAGCAACAACCGCCTAATCAGTCACTCGTGGGATGGCAGGAGTGATCCCCGGCAAGACAAGGTCGACCACGGGACCACGCCGAGTAGACGCAAGGCATCCGCGCATCGGCAACGGAACCGAATTGCTGGCAACACCAGCCATGGTCACCGAGGCTTGAGCCGCTCACTGAGAGCGACTGTGTGCATTGGTCTGGCCCAACGCGAACCGCGGGTGCCGTAGCACCCAAAGCGTGAAGGCAGTTACTACTTGCCCTTCTTGTCCGCCGGAGCCTCGACAGGCTTCTCAGGCGCCTTCTCGGCCGATGCTCGCGCTAGCACTGTCGTGGCGAGCGTGGTCATCTGCATGGCACCCATTTGCGACTCGATCGAAACATCGGCGGTAGCTTTCAGATTGGATGTCGTGACAAGCCCGTCTTTGCGCGACAACTTCTGTCCGCCTTCAATCTTGCCGTTACTCACTTCCATGCCGGCAAGGAGCTCTGCGGCCATATCCGCGTCCTCTGATTGCTCTTCACCCTCACCGGTGTCAACGCTGCCCTTAGCAACTACGCCACCGAACTTCATCGAGAAGCTGTCGGCATCAACCTTAACAAGCGTGGCTTCCACCTTGTTTTCCATGGCGAGCCTGCCGCTTCCGCCTACGTCCGCAAACTTATACTTGCCGCCAACCGCGGTTTTCTCGGTTGGACGATGACCGAAGGCTGCTTCCACGAGCTTCTTAGCTTGATCGGCAAGCGTAATATCGGCCTCTTCTTTGTCCCCAAGCAGTTTGGGCATGCCCTTGGCGCGACCAAACCGGTCCACCTTGGCCATGAACTTGCGACCTGCAATATCCGTTAGCGACTTGGTCATCTCGTCTACGTCGAGTCCCATCATGCCACCATCGAAATCGCTGTTATCGATCGGGTTCAACGAATCGAACTTGAGGCTTCCCATCATCGGAAGTTCCATCTCCCCGTAGATCCGAAACACTTCAACCTCGACCTGTCGCACGCCATCGTCACCGACAGACTGGATCTCAATGCGGAACTTGCGATTAACCGTCTGAGCGGTCTCCATCATTTGGCCAGCCATATCGATGGTCTGGCTGTTCTTAGCAATCTCGAGGAACCAAACCTCGGTCTCTGCCTTAGCAGTCGTCGAGAGGTCGTGAGATTCGCCTTGCGCGATAGCCGGCAAGGTCAGTGAGAAGAGTGCGATAGCGGATAGGGAGAGTCGTGTCATGTCTGGGCCTAATGTTGCCGGTAGGGTCGCGACAATTCAAAGAACACTACTAGCTGCAGGCCCTAAACCTAATTGCCCCGGATCCTCACCTGACAAACGGGCAAACCATCGAGCACGGCCCTAAACACCGAACAGGACCACCACACCGATGCATTCGTGCATTGCGGTCAAACGGCATCAACCCCTCTTCATGCAAATAAACCCCATACTCAAAGCCCGCGGTTGCACACGGCTTAGACCTTCAAGATGGCGAGTCGCTCAGGACCCCACAATACAAGGCACAAGCGTGAGCGCTGCGATTCGTTATTCGCTCCTCGCAGTACAACGAACCTATTAGCTATCGGGTGAGTTCGCGGATCCTTATCCGCCGCCAACGAACTTGCCATGGACCAGCGCCACGGCCAATCCCATGCACCTGCAAACCGAGGAAGCCCACACGCTTTGATTTCGGATCGGTCACGTCGCCGACCGCGACATCATTGATCCAAGTTTGAATGCGCGCGCCATCAGCAAGCACGCGGTATCGATTCCACTTACCGTTTTGGAAAGCCTTGCGCCTAGCAGGGTCATTGCGATGCTTGGCCGGGCTTATCCAGCCGCGACCTGTTCCCTCCGAGTAGATGTGCCCGGCTTCACCCGGGCTTGCCTCGATCTCCACTTGAGGGCCGTGGACACGACCGTTCTTAAACTCAGGATTGCTAGCAGATCGAATCTGCATGCCCGAATTGAGTCGATTATCGACCATCACTTCGAACTCCAACTCGAAATCGGCGTAGTTGCGATCACTGCACAAGAAGGAGTTGGGACTGCCGTCCGCGGTTGTCCCCACGATCACACCGTCTTCTACACGGTAGGTTGCCGTGCCGTTCTTTTGCGTCCAACCACTCAGCGTCTTGCCGTCAAAGATATGCGTCCAGACATCCTTGAGCGGATCACGCGACGACACTGCATCTGCGCTCGGAAATCCATCAGCGGCAGGAATCGTGACTCGCCCAGTGGCGGCCCACTCGCTACCGCGCAGCAGAGTCGATTGAAATCCAATGCACTTCATCGCAGTCGTATCGTGACCGAGTGCTGTGTGGAACACGCGCCCCTTGCCGAACGAAATCGCCATCAACAACGGTTCGTGCTCGCCGCTCCCGCCAGTCTTCGGATCGGAATAGGCAGTCGCCAACACGGTCAAATTCTCGGCTGGCCCACGTAAGCGGTCGTACAGCTCGTCCGCCGTGTGCTTCCACCGAGTTGGCAAGCCGCGCAAAATTGGGTGTTGAGGAGTGCGCGCTTCGAGGACGAACTCATGCCTTCGACCGTGTGAACCACCACGGCCAGCATGCGTATCCCGAACGACTGCACCGTCACGCCAACGGACATACGGACCCGACTTCTCGTCACGCCTCCCCCAGCCGCCGACTCCAATCATCCGATTGTAGTCAGCCCAGTTTGGAAACGCATTATCAGCGGCATGCACAGACACAAATCCGCCGCCGCCTCGAATGTAGCCTGCGAACGCTTCGCGCGTCTTCTTCGGCCACAACTGGCCATTGTAGTTCGACACTACGACATCGTATGAGCCAAATTTGGGCGCAAACGCGCCGATGTCTTCACCTCGTTTTGGCGACGTCACGACATCCACGGTGAAACGACCACTGTTCAAAAGGATCGCGCGCAACAAAGGCGTGGTTTGTTGCCAACCGTGATTGTTTTGCCCGTCGACAATCAAGGCCGCGAGCGGTTCGCCCACAGTCTTGGAATCGCCAACCTGAGCTGACGCAGAGCCAATGACGGCGGCCGTGACGAAGAAAGATCGGATCAAGTGTCGGACCATGTTCATTAACTCGGTGATTTAACGGAGGCGGCAGCATCTGTCGGGCCATCACGCCCTGCTTCATCGGCCTTACGCTTCCGGCCGCGCAAGAATGCACCGACCGCAAAAGACAAAGTCATGAAGAGCCAGCTAAAGCCGGCGGATTTGTAACTGATTGTATTGAGCTCATCGTTAGGCGTCTGCGACTGCGACTTGCTGTTGTAGTGATAAGTAATCCAGCTTGTAGATCGCTTGTCGACATATGCTTTCAAAGCCGCTTCTGCCGTCGTCTCAAATTCCCGCTCGGGGTCCGGACCTGCAAGCCGCACCGTTGCCCACCCCAACTGACCTTCACTGGAGTAAATGGTCCACCAAGACACATCGGACACCTGACACCGGTAGGCAGCCCTGCTTGTGTAGCTGGCAACCAAGAAGCAGACGCACAACAGCGATGGAATCCATTTAGACTTCAGCATGTTTCAAACACATCCATGATCCATGTAGGTCGGGATTCCAGAGTATTAAGGATGTCTAGTGTTAAAAAGCCTAAGTCACTTCTATGACCTCCAGAAAGAGCTGATGACCTCGATGACAGTCGTCTCTGTATGCGCTCTATCTTTGACAACAACCGCAAGATGAACGACCTCTCTCAACTGGCCGCTCGTGGCCTCGCTCTCGCATTCTTAACGTTCAGCTCCTGCGGGATCGCACCCCACAATGCTGAGAACACCTTCGGGTTCCAAGAGCGCAAGCTCGCCGTGGACTCGCTGCCAGCACGGATCTCATTCGGCTCCTGCGCCGACCAAACGCGCCCACAACCCATCCTGGACAAGATTGTCGCACGCTCCCCTGACCTATTCATCTACCTCGGGGACAACATTTATGGCGACACAGCGGACATGCAGGTCCTGCGTGACAAATACCAACTCTTGGCAGACAAAGCTGAGTTTCAAAATCTGCGCCGAACCTGCCCGACCCTCGCGATCTGGGACGACCACGACTACGGCACGAATGACGGGGGCCGCCACTACGCCATGAAAAAGGAGTCTCGCGAGGTCTTCTTAGACTTCTGGCAGGAACCCGCAGACTCCACGCGTCGTAGCCACCCAGGGATCTATCACGAACACCAATTCAGTGACGGGAAACGAACCCTGCAGGTATTGCTCCTAGATACTCGGACCTTCCGGGACGACATCCGCCTCAGAGAGAAGGCACCCGAGTTCAAAAACGAATACCGCCCCCACGAGGAGCCAGGACCAACCCTGCTTGGTAGGGACCAATGGAAGTGGCTTGAACAACGCCTAAGGGCTCCCGCCGACCTACGAATCGTGGCAACCAGTATCCAATTCGGCCATAGCTACAACGGCTGGGAAAGCTGGACCCTCTTTCCCCACGAGCGCCAGCGCATGATGGAGATCATCAAGCGAACGAATGCAAACGGTGTGGTGTTCATCTCTGGAGACGTTCATTGGGGTGAGATCAACCGTCAGGAAGTACCCGACGGCTACCCCCTCTTCGACGTGACGGCCAGCGGCATTAACCAAGACTGGGACACCATTGAGCCCAGCACTCGTCGACTGGGAACCGCGGTCGCTGAGTACAACTTCGGCAGCATTGAAATCGATTGGCACGCCAAAGAACCGGCCCTTCGCTTGCTGTCTGTCGACCTCAACGGAAAAGAACGTAACGCCGTGCAGGTGAAGCTATCTGATCTCCGCGCGAAGTAAGACACGCGGAAACTAGGCCGACGCGGGCAACCGACCTGGAAAGGTCGGTTGTGCTAGAGCCACGCGGCATCGCGGTGCGAGGACTTAACGATCCAACTCGCGGCAGGTCGAGCACTATGCGGCCCGGATAGGCTAGCCTTCTACTCATGCTCAACCTTGACTATGTGCGGGCCCAATTCCCCGGGTTGCAGACCGATTGGACCCTATTTGACAACGCCGGTGGCAGCGTGCCACTCGGACGCGTCATTGACCGCGTACAAGACTACATGCGTAATTGCATGGTTCAGTTAGGAGCAAGCTATGAGCTATCAGTTGAAGCGACGCGTCGCGTCGAGGAAGGGCACCGCGCAGTAGAGCAGCTCTTTGGTGCACAGAAGGGTGACGTAGTCATTGGATCATCATCGACTGTATTGACGCGACTGGCGGCCTCGGCCCTACGGCCAATGTGGCAGGAAGGTGATGAGGTCATCGTCACGGACCTTGATCACGAGGCGAATATCGGCCCTTGGCGAAACTTAGAAGAGACGGGCATCGTCGTGCGCGAATGGCAATGCGATGCCGAAAGTTATGAATTGCGGCTTGAAGACCTTGAGCCGCTACTCAACAAGCGCACACGATTAGTAGCGTTCTCGCAGTGCTCGAATTTGGTCGGCGAACTTCAGAATGTAAAGGCGATCGTTGACCGCATACATGAGGCAGGCGCAATGGTGTGCGTCGATGGCGTTGCATCCGCACCGCACCGCCAAGTCGATGTCGCCTCGCTAGGTGCAGACTTGTATGTCGCCAGCCTCTACAAAGTCTACGGGCCTCATCTATCAGCGCTTTATGTCGGCAAAGACCTCCTAACACGCATGAAGCCGCAGAATCACTTCTTTATTGGTGATGATGAGGGGACGTACAAACTTGAGCCTGGCAACGTCAATCACGAGTTAACCGCCGCGCTCCCAGGAGTCATCGAATACCTACAAGAACTCGATAGCAGCCATGGCGGATCAGGCACAATCGCCGGTGCATTCGCACGTATTACAGACCATGAATGTGAGTTGGTCGCGCCGTTACTGACCTTCCTCGCAGACCACCCGCGCGTGCGCCTATTAGGACGCCCAACAGCTGATCAGCACCGTGCCCCAACTGTTTCTTTCGTGCCGCTTGAGCAGCATGCCAGCGACATACCAACACAACTCGATGAGCAGAAAATTGCGATCCGCTGGGGCCACTTTTACGCGCACCGCTTCTGCTCGCGTTTTGGGCTGCACGAAAATGGTGGGGTCGTGCGCGTTAGCATGGTGCACTACAACACACCGCAAGAGGTCTCACGTTTGATAGAAGCGTTGGCTGCCGTGCTCTAGATCGCACCCGCGTCTCAGGCTGGTCCAACCTGACCAAGCACCGCCGCTGCTACTGCAATGCGCTACGGTAAGACCAACCGCCAGGTTGTCGTCGATGCAAGGCCCGCAGGACCCGCCGCATCCTGGAACCAGTATTGAAAGTAGATTGGTAGGCCAATCGGCAGGCCTGCAGGCCAATTCAAGTTCGTGCTCAATTCGCCCACCGAGTTCGAAACCAAGCCAAAGACACTGAAGTCCATGCTCGGACCGAGAACCCCGCCAGCCAGCGGTACGTTCACGGCGCTCGCGCCGATAACGAGAACCGCCAACGTGTTCTCAAGTGCATTTGATGCATCAATTGAGACAACTGTGCCTGGATTCGCAGTACCGCTCGGTGACAAAACCGGAGGTCCATACGTGCCGGTTAAGTCGCTCCCGTTGTCCGTCCATGCGCCAGGCTTAGAGTGCGCCAGGAGCCACGCAATGAACTCCGACGCAAAGGACGGTTGCCAAACAGGAAAGTGATTGGAGCCCTGCATCCGCCAGAGTTCTACCGAGCCGCCTGAATGACATCCGTCTTCATAGTGAATCACGGCCGTTTCCGCGCCAGACACGAGCGCATCCAAATCCAACGGTGAACTCGTACTGGTCGAAGTCGCGAGGCAATTGTTGTAGCCAGCCCAGTAACTCATGGTGTTGTTCACACTCGGATAAGGGTTACCGCCAACTTCTAGACCGCCATTATACTGCACCCAGATATCCTGATCGCCGTGGATATGTAGGACATGAAGCGGCGCTGAAGGCGCACACATCGTCGGGTCGTTCCATGTCGCAGCTCCAATAGGGACAATGGAAGCGATCACGTCGGCATGATCGCAAGCCATACGATAGGCCATGTAGCCGCCGTTCGAATAGCCTGTCACGTGGACTCTGTTGGACGCGATATTCACATGCGCCTTAACCTCGTCGATCACGTCGCGCAGATACCCAGAGTCATCATTACCCGCTGCAAACCACGCGCAGCAGGCGGTGGTCGCGTTCCAATGCGGAACGCCAAACACATCGGGTAAACCCATTGGATGTACCGTAGCGATACCGTTCGCATCCGCCTCGGCGGCCACATCCATGAACGTCTCCAGTTCCGTTGGGGTCTGGAGGTATGCATGCAACATGAGCAGCAGTGGAATCGGATGCTGGCCCGTGTAGGAAGCAGGCAGACGCACGACCACCGGGCCACGACCAGCATCAACCATGATCTGCGTCTGTGCGGACAAGGTCACGCTCAGACTCAAAGCGAGTGCAAGTGCATCAGCAATGAGACTATGGCGAGGCAGCATTCTGTCCTGGGAACCAACGTGGCAAGCGCAACGCAGGAGGACAAGCTGATTCGCTAGCTATGCTCAGTTTGCGCGAGAAGGGGACTAACAGTGTAACTCATAAGAATATCGAGAACTCGAACTAGCACGCCGCCACCCCACATCTCACAACGCATTCATCGAAACGACCAACGCATCGCAAAGTCGACGCCACATCCTCATGCACGGTGCAGAGAAAATGCGGTCACCAAATCCCATCGACACATCTACTTCGTCGACTCTCGGGCCACTCGCTCCGCGATTGCGGCAAACTCAGAAAGCGGTATCGCCGCCTGCAACTCTGCCGGACGCAACATGCGCACTATCGTAGATTGAGCAGAACGGAACAACTGACGCTCGCTCACAGGGTTACACACTGCTTCGCCCAAATGCTCCAGAATGAAGCGGTCGCGATCGAGCCATTCGCCGTCGAGCACCCCGAGATCCAAGTCTTCACTGCGCCGTTCGCGAACCTCCTCGACCCGCCGAACGAGATCGCACGCAGCCGGATCATGCATCAACAGACGCTGTAAGGAACTCGTCTGTTCAATTGATGGACTGCCCCCACGCACCAACAACAACTGATTTACTGCTCGCACAACCTCTAACTGCGCTGCGCCCACAGACTGATTAGACTTCGTCGCTCGATCTCGTGACGCTGCGAAGTTATCGAGCCCCAAAATTGTCGACGTGAAGTGGTCCATGATATCTACGCCATCCTCGAGAAGGTGGTCGTAAACAATCACACGCATCGCTTCGCGACCGAACGCTTGCGCGATGTTCGTCAACACCTGCTCGAAGCGCAGCATTCGAGCACCCGACTCCAAGATCCGAGAAGCAACATATTCGAGCAACCCAAGCGGGGAGCCGTGCTTCACTGCCTCTTGCCAGGACGAGATAATCAACTGGCTGCGACGACGCAAGTAGACAACAACCCGTGGTTCACATCCCTCGATGGCACGCAGCAGAGTCGTGACGCCGCCCGCACCTAAGGCCGAGAATCCTTCAGAGGACAGAAGGACGTTTGCATGCGCATCCTCATTAAGGGCGCGCCGCAAAGCATCCTCCGCGGAGAGATCTCCGTAGTCGGCATTCACCACCGGCATTCCGCGTAAGTGCAGAGCCAAGTTGTGATGACCAGCAAGGTGTTCTTGCCCAAATGTCGGATACGACACGCCACACCCCAGTAGCGCTTCACGATGCCGTACGAACCCCTCTTGTAGATAGGTCGTGCCGGTCTTTGGCAGCCCGACATGGAGAACAACTTGACGAGGAGTGGGACCCGGCATCATCAAGATCTTCGCACAACAAATGACCTGATGCTCTCATTTGCCCCAACCATGGCATCGACCAGCACAAACGAACTGCGCTGAATGCACGGCGACACCCCGCACAACTGACCACGAGCACCGTAGACGGCCCCATCCACGCTGAGATCGACAGAGTCCTGTGATAGTTCGAGACACCCATCACGCCGCAGATATACCGCGCTTTGCATGAGGGCAGCCCTAGGCAACCCCTGTGATAAGAGCAGGCATCAAAGCGGAAGGCAGTTAGAACTTGCTACCAGACTGGCCCGGCAAGGTAGGATCGTTGACGACCCGTGGCCTTCGCATCGTTCATCTTTCTGTTCTGGTTCTTGCCGTTGGCGTTACCGCTGTACTTCGCGGCACCGACACGCCTACGTAATGTTGCGCTGATAGCCTGCAGTTTCGCGTTCTATGGCTGGTGGCGACCTCAGTATGTCAGCCTGATGCTGCTGAGCGTGCTCATCGACTACGTCGCCGCCCGCATGATGGGCGCGCGCGAAGAACACACCAGCGACAAGCCACCATCAAGCCACCGCAAGCGATGGTTGATGGTGTCAATCGTTGCGAACCTCGGATTGCTGGCTTGGTTCAAATACGCAAACTTGTTCGTCGACAGCTGGAATGAGGCCACTCCCTGGCCACTCGAGTGGGAAGCCGTGATTCTGCCAATCGGCATCTCGTTCTTCACGTTCCAATCGATGAGCTACACGATCGACGTATATCGCGGCGACGTAAAGCCAACGCGTTCGTTGATTGATCTGCTGTGCTTCGTCTCGATGTTCCCACAGTTGGTCGCCGGGCCCATCGTTCGCTACCGGGACATCGAAGGGTCATTGACTCGACGGACGGTCAACCTACGCATGGCCAGCGATGGCGTGTTGCTGTTCGCAATAGGATTTGCCAAGAAGGTACTAATCGCCGACTCGGTGGCCTTGTTGGTGGATCACGTCTACGCCGGGCCAGCGCCAGGTTTAGTAGCCGCATGGTTTGGCGCTTTTGCCTACGCGTTCCAGATCTACTTCGACTTCTCTGGCTACAGCGACATGGCAATCGGGCTCGGGCTACTGCTCGGCTTCCGGTTTCCGGAGAACTTCCGCTCACCCTACCGTGCGCACAGCATCGTCGAGTTCTGGCGACGATGGCACATCAGCCTCAGCTCATGGTTGCGTGACTATCTCTACATACCGCTCGGTGGCAATCGCGGCAGCATAGGACGCACACAATTCAATCTGTTCGCCACGATGATACTCGGCGGCCTCTGGCATGGTGCAGCATGGACCTTTCTGCTGTGGGGAGCATGGCACGGCTTGTTCCTAGCAATAGAGCGCCGCATCGGTCGCGCAGTGCCATACGCATTCTTGCCGCACGCGGGACAGGTATTCCTGACCTTCCTGCTCTGGACCGTGAGCATGGTCATCTTCCGAAGCGAATCGATGAGCGAACTCGGCGACATGTTCAGCGGCATGGTTGGACTTCACGGCATCGGCTCAGTGCCAAACCTAGGCATGCAACAACCAGTAGTGATCGGCGGGCTCGCGCTCGCCAGTGGCGTTGCGTTCTTCTTGCCTCGTAGCCAGCAATTAGTGCAGCGATGTCACCCGCTGATCATGCTCGGTGTATTGGCCGCTTTCTTGATCGCAGTATGCCAAGTACTCGCGGTCGACTTCGTCCCCTTCATCTACTTCCAATTCTGATCGTGACGACCTCCGAATCTAATCCGATGCTCGACCAGCAAACGCCTGGGCAATGGGCGGTGCGGTGGTTTGCGATCGTATTCGTGGCTGCCCTCTGCGCCAGCGTCCCCCTGGTGCACATCGTGTGGTACGGCGTGTATGGCAACGACGAGCCGGTAATCGCGACCCGCAGTCAAAAATCAGCCCCAACTGCAACGCTAACGAACGTCATGTCGGGCGAATGGATGCCTGAGAAGGCGCGCGAACTGCAAGAGCTGTCGCCGGTCGTGTGGTCCCTGCGCGGCCACTGGAATGAACTGCGCTACCGGATGGGCATCCCACAGAGCGACCGTGTGACCTTCGGCAAGGATGACTGGTTGTTCTCGACCCACTCGATGCGTCGTCGCTACCGAGACCTAGAAGCAACAAAGCAAGAGCGGCTCGCAGCGCTTGTCCGCGTGCGTGATGCGGTTCGAAAAAGCGGTAGCGAATTGGTGGTAGCGGTTGTTCCCGATAAAGAACGGGTCTATCCAGACCGAGCCTACCCGGACGGCGTCTTGCCTGCTGCTAAAGCAAAAGTCTACGACGCATTGATGGCCGAATTAGATGCACTCGACATTGTTCGCGTGGACCTCGCAACGCCCTTGATTGCGGCACGAGCAACAATCACGTCAGGCAAAGACGAAGACGAACTGTACTACGCACGCGACACACATTGGCGACCCAGTGGAGCCTTGGTTGCAAACACGGCGATTAGCGCAGTAATCGAATCAGAGTTTGGCTCGGCATTGCGACCTCGACAGGCAATACGACTGACGGGACCAAGCACTGTGCGTGCAGTCGGAGACCTCAGCTCATTGCTCGGCTTCCTGTCAGCGGTGCGCCCCGGGAACAATACGAATCAGCAAACTATGGCGATGAGCCTGCTGACGGACTCGCTGACTGAAGTCCGCCAGTACTACGGCGTAGAAATGGCAACCCAGAATGCAGCCATTGGCTTATTCGGTGACGATCCGAATGCTGAGGTCATGCTCGTGGGCACCAGCTTCGCCAATGCAAACGGCATGAACGCCTTGATGTTCACTCTGGGTCGCCCCGTACACGCCAACATCGAACTCGGTGCGGCATCTACCGAACCAATGCTGACAACGCTCGAACAACTGCGCAACGGCCGAAAAACTAAGGTCGTGATCTGGGAGATCGTCGAACGCGGATTCTTCTCGGAGTCCTGGAAGACCCCGAGTCTGTAGCCTGCGCCTTCGAGGCGCAATGCACGCCAGCCATTAGATTAGCCAGCGCCGCACGTCACTTGAGCTACTTGCCTTCTTCGCCTTCGCTATACGGCGAGCCCTTCGGCAGGCTAGCAGTATCGTAGATGCACACTTCGCTAGCGAAGCGGTTGTGCTCAGCGACACGCAGGCCCAAGAAGCAGGTGTTGTCAACAACCTCACCCGTCTTGTACTTCGCGCGGAACTGCAGCCACGCATGTACAAACTTAACACCGTCCTTTGTCGTCACGCATTCGAAGTTTGCAGCAGTAACCGCAACGTCCTCGATCATCTCGTGGAACTGACGGTGGACGTCTGCTAACTCGTCGATCGGATTGTTAATGCGCCACTCGTTATGCGTCCACATAGCGCTGTCGGTATAGCAGGACCGCCACGCGTCAATATTGCCACGCACATACATCCGAACCGCATGCTTGGCTGCGTCGATCTCGGCACAGTCTGTCGAGTAGGCACTCTTGTCAGCAGGCTCGCCCTTGATCTGGTCCGCGACCTTAGCCGTCTGAAGACCCTCGGCACCTGCAAGCTTGGACCAGTGCTCGGTCTTGCAGTGCCAGTTGCCGAACTCCTTAACAAAGGTCTGCGAAACGCGAGTGCGGTAATTAGAAACGAGTGGGCCACCTTCAACCTGCAAACTGCCCTCAACGTAATAGATCGCCACAGCCGCTTCGCCGGCCACCAACGGCACGATATGGATGTCACGCGGTTGCAGATCAGCAACCTCGAACTCGGTGGTTTGAACAGGAGACATCTCAACCAACATGCCCCCGTTGGAGTTAAAGATGTGCAAGCCGTTGACGCCTGCCAGCGTGCGATGCTGACTCCGCCAATAGCTAAATACGGTCTTGATACGCTTCTTGAGATCGTCCGACATCTCACTCTCAGGGAGATCATTACGGGCGCTGTGGATGATGGGCGGCGCCTTACCATCACCTACGCGACCGGACTCTTCCGGAACCGTGGCAATGCCCTCGCCGCCAGTCATCGGCGAGTAATGAGCGCTCTTGACGACCCAGCCGTCATCGCCCTTGACATAGGTCTGCGTGACACGCACTCGGTAGCCACGGATCATCGGCGCGCCAGCGAACTGTACGTCGCCTTGCGCGTAGAACATCGCAACAGCGGCCTTACCTTCGAGGAGTGTGGTGACGTGAATATTGCTAGGCGCGAGATCGAAGGTCTCGAAGCGCTGCACGATACCCTGCTCACGTGGAGCATACTGGAGCAACGACCCATTGGAGTTTAGAGCGAACTCTGGTGCGATATCGGGGTCGATGCGACGCGTCTTGCGGATCCGGTTGTAGACGTCTAGGACCTTTTGACGAACCTCGGCCTGGGTACTTGAGGAACTCTGCGCAGCATCCTGCGCTCCTGCTGTAGTAGAAAACGACATTGCAGCAAGCAGCGCGCTCACCACGAAGATTCGGCTTTTAGTTACGATCACGGATGTTCTTCCAGCTTTACGTTTCGAGAAGACACGAGCTCGGTAAGCCAATAAATCATGGCCCCAATTTCGCACGAAGATGCTGAGAATGACGATAGATATCAGGTGATGCAAGCTAGCAATCACGAGTAGATACATCGCAGCAAGGGCACGAGACGTTCTCTATACAACTAGTCTCGATGATAGTGAGCCACAGCGACACGCGCATGGCATGTATCGATGCGCAGGTGTAGCGAACCTGCTAGCGCCACTTACCCGATTATGACAACAAGCAGCAGCGCTCCAGGCAAACGAATCTGGGTTTGCAGCGGCCGCTCACTACCACGAACGGCTTGAACCCCCTCCAGGGCGCTTATCGACCACGTTGCGAAGCACCGATTTCACGAACGTAACTACCATCGGACCGGTGTGGCTTCAGCGGCCAATCATCACTCCGGAAAGGATACGCGGGCAACTCCTTACCATTCATCAAGGTCCCCAGCGGCAAATTAGACCATGCATATCGCACGGCAACTGGATCCGCGACCGCGTCGCAATAGACCTCAACAGACGTCTTATTGACGACACGTGCGTCCGCTTGATGAAAGACTCGATCTTCTCCAGCGAGGTAAAAGCCGAGCGCTTGAGACTTATCGAGACGCAGACCACGTGCGGTGCCATCCTCGAACTGCACCAGCATCCGACCGCTCTTCTTCTCAGTCGACGAGTAGACAGGGCCACGCCAACTCAAAGGCTTCTTGTCGTGCCCACGCTTTCGATAAACCTCCGCCAACGCCCAGCGCGCCGCTCGCTCCCCAACTGGCCGCTTATGGCCCGGATGAATGTTGGTGTCAGAATTGAGGTCGAACGTGACGATGAGCCCCGTTCCCGGCGTGCTTTGCCACGTATCAAACTGCACTTCACGCACCACGTTGGTGTGGTGGTTCATGTCATAAGTCATGGTACGCCGCGTGCTCCAACCTCCAATTTGGATCAACCCAATCGGCAGTTCCGGATCAGCAAACAACTCACGCCATTCGGTGATGACCGCCGGGTAGGTCTGCGGGAACGGCTTATGCATATCGCCGAACGCGTTATTCTCACCCTGAAAGTACAAGGCACCCCGCACGGACAGTCCCTTTAGCGGCACCAACATGCCATCGTAGCCGCCGCCGGGGTGGCGCTTATGGCCCGGGTTCTCGTAACTACCAAACCCAGGCTTCCTCGGCGGCTTATCACCCGCCTCGCGAGCCGCAGATTGCGTCTTTTGCCATTCTGCAACTGCGGCTTCATATCGCACTTGCGCACCTTTTTCGCGGCCTCCATCAACCCAGGCAGCCAACTCGCGCTCATAACGCTCGAACTCGGGCTGCACTGACTCGAAGTGACGCAACCGCGGCTTCGACACCCAAAACTGCGCCAGTGTTCCACCCCACGAAACGTCGACGAGACCAATCGGGACCTTTAAGTGCCGCCGCAAACGCTGCGCAAAGTAGTAGCCCACCGCGGTGCACTCTTTGACGGTATCCGAGTCAATTGCTCGCCATCCTTTACCTTGGCCACCGTGCTCCGGACGCACGTAATCACGTCGCGGCTCGCCTCGCGCCTCGTTCGGCATTCGTACGAAACGTAGCAGCGAGTCATCCGCGCTGGCGATCTCTAGGTCCGCATCTCGCGTTCCACGCACCGACCACGCCATGTTGCTTTGACCGCCGCAGATCCAGACTTCTCCAACGACGACGTCTTCGAGAACGAACTCTTTCGAGCCAAGCAAAAGCGACAATGCTCGACCTGCAAAGCTAGCTTCAAGAGCGGACAAGCTCACCGACCAGCGGCCATCACCATCAACAGTTGCGCGATGCTCCTGATCGCCAAAACGGACAACTACCGACTGGCCAGAATCGCCCCACCCCCAAACCCGCACGGGTTCATCTCGCTGCAAGACCATATGGTCGCCAAATACACGGGCGAACCCAGGATGCTGCGCACACAGCGGCCTGACTAGACTCAACATCACCAGGGTCAAGAACGCAGACAACGCCAAGGGCAATCGCATCCGTCCTAGCCTACGGCCAGAACGCATCCCCGACCTACAGAGCTTGCTCCAAAAGCCAATTTCCCACAGCGGCTAGGACTACATCAATCAACGATCCCGCTCGTCATCACTTCCTGACGAAGCGAACCGCATCGACGACGACATATCCATTCGTATCGTCATTCTTGATGGCAACCGTCGTTGCTCCCCCCAGCATTAATGCCGAAATCAGATGAAATCCATCCGACCCGACAGGAGAGCGGCGCTGGTTCAGCGTGAAGCGATGCACTTCTCTCGATGATGTCAATCGAATCGGCACGTTCGTCGCACGGTTTGCATGCGGTGTGTACGCAATCTGCAACTCGTAACTCCCAGGATCGAGATCCGCAGTAAACACAGCCTGACAAGAGTTGTCGGATCGATTGCCATCGTGCAAATAGCCGCGGTGCACTCCGGCGGCGACGGT
>Ga0315331_10000744_pt1 | contig 23077 bp, 17 predicted proteins | sample M160m34915metaG_FD_203456 | JGI IMG/M metagenome (GOLD analysis project Ga0315331, IMG submission 203456) | Ammonia-oxidizing marine archaeal communities from Monterey Bay, California, United States - M1 60m 34915 | ecosystem: Environmental > Aquatic > Marine > Intertidal zone | place: USA...
TACTAATTATGTATCGTATTTTGAGAGAGCACAGTTGTCTATAACTCCTGCGTTTGATACTGAACAATTAACTAGCATGGCTCTATGGGCTGATGGTGGTAGTATCGAAACTGTAGGTGGTGAGCCTGTAAGAGCTACGTTAAGAGTGAGAGCAAGAGCTACTAATAACCCAGGCGAAAAAGCTTTCTTAACAGTGGCTGAAGATAACGCTCAATCAAACTCTAAAGCTAATAAGCTTGTAGTAAACGATTTTGTTGTTGCGTCTAACTATAAAACAGATATGAGGTTGTTTGGAAGATTCCTTAACTATCGAGTTGATGACGCTCAATCAGCTAACGCTACAACAGCTAACAATAATAAAGCTTGGAATATATCCGGACTTCAGTTAGACGTGAAGAAGGGAGGAACCCGTTAATGGCGATCAGTAACCCTCCTCAAACTGATGATCCTAATTTAAACTTTATTTTATTAGAGATTATTAAAGAACTTAACTTACGACAAGAAGAACATTTAAAGCTATTGGCAGACATACGCGCTGCCACTAGTCTTTCAGATCTACAGGAAAGGATCGATAAAAAATGATAAAAGCTATAGGCCAGAATGACGTTTTGGAAGCTATATTATTAATGAAGAATTCTATGCTACAACACAACTATCAAAACCTAGGAGATTACAACGAAAAAGCTTGGATCTCTTATTTCTGTAGTTTAATAGATAAACAGGAAGCTAAAGACCCTAACGCTTTAGTAATAGGATATTACGATAATTCCCTTAAAGGGTTTTTATCAGCAGCAACATTTAAGAGTTATTATAATGAAGCTGTAATTATGGATGTAAAAGATTGTATTGTAGATAAACAAAATAAACAAACCAACCCACGTGTAATACATGCTTTGTTTGATCACATGATAAAGCATACAAAGAAACATGGTGGAAAATATTGGAGAGCAGATTCAGTACAAGAATATGATGACGCTTTACGGTATGCTAAATTTTTAAAGAAACGATTTAAAGGTAATATACAAGTCTCAGTGAGAGGCTGTATCGAATAGGAGATAACTATGGCAAAAGGTGGCGGAACTACAACAGCTACATCTGGTATCGCGGAAGAATTTCTTCCAATGATAAAAGACGTTCTTGGTAACGTTACAGATAAATATAAGGCTGATGTTGGCAACCCTGAGAACTTAATAGCTGGTCTGACAGATGAGCAAAAACTAGGGTTAACATCACAAGGCAACATGGCTAGTGATATGATGACCGGTAAAGGAGCTTGGGATTTATCTAGTAATTTACAAAGAGATCTAGGTAATACTCTTGGTGCGGGCATGGGCGCTGCGTCTATGGGCGGAGCTCTTGGTTCTGCTAGATCGCAAGCTGCTACTAACAAAGCTCTTGGAGATGTTTCCGCTGGCTACATGCAACAAAGACAGAAAGATATTCTTGGTGGTGGGAAACTTATGGGAGACGTAGGTCAAGCTTACCAGCAACAAAAGCAAAAGCTATTAGATGCTCCTCACCTAGGCGCTTCAAGATACTTTGGTTATCTAACCGGGGCTCCACAACAGAAAGTTCAAACTACAACTGGCGGAGGTAAGTAATGCAATATACTCCAGAACAATATAGAAGAATGGAAATGGAAAAGCAAGCTGGACCATTAGCTAATCAAGTGTTTCAACCAGTTCAAGTAACTCAGGTACCTCCTCCTCCTAGAGCTCAAGAACCTCAGATCACTCCTCAACAACAACAACAACCCGGTATAGGCCAACAGTTTGGACAAGCTATGGCTACTAAAATGATAACTAAAGGGGTTGATGCTGTTACTGGTTTACCTATTTTTACTTCATTAGGTTTTAAGGGAGGAAATAAAGTTCCAAGCTGGAAAGAATACCAGAAAATGCAAGGATCTATGGGTACGCCTTATGGTAAAGAAAAAGCGAAAGACTGGTATATTAATAAGTCTAAGGAGCAAATGAACGTAGCCCCTTCATCTTCACCTTCTCCGAGTTATGCTGAAGAAGGTATGAGAGTAAGAATGCCTTTAGCTAAGCCTATTGAAATGGATGAAAGTTATATAACTAAAGGTATGCCTAAACAATTGCGTCCTCCATTAGCTACTGATGAATGGGCTAATTATACACAAAAATTACCTATGAATACTGATACTTTTTATGTTAAACAAGGTAAACAAAAACCTAGTGAAGAATCTTATTGGCAAAAAGCAGAACGCACTGGATTATTTGGAGTACCCGGTACTCAAAATGTTTACGTAGATCCGGGTAAACAAACAATAGCATACCAGAGAGAAGACGTTAAACCATTTACGTGGATGTGGAATAAAGGAAGAAACTTCCTAGGATTCGGAGCTCCACTAGCAGAGAGGTCAGAGTAATGGCTGATAGAAAAGGTGCTTTAAATTATCCTAGTGCTGAGCATGAGGCTTATAGGGCTCAACAAGAAAAAGTAGATAACTTTGATCTGTTTCCTGCTTGGACTGCTGCACAAAAAACTGGACCTACTAAAGGTAGTCCTAACTTAGTTGATGATTATGGAGCAGCTATTGCAACTCCTTTTATACTTGGTTATACAGGGCCTAGATACTTATATGAAAAATGGAAAGCAAATAAATTAGAACAGCAATATTTAGATGCTTTAAAACCTGAGGCCGAGTATAAATCCACTGGTGGATTACAAGGATACGGTTCAGCATCTGGCTGGGGTGGAATGAATGACGCTTATTTAGAAGAGCTTCCACAATATGAGTATGGTAAAACAGATACAGGTAAAAACTTTACTTATGGCTCAGCTCCTTTGAGTGACTCAAATGATCCAAGTGGAGGTGGTGCAGCTAATCAACCAACAGCAATGAATGTTTGGGATTATAACCTACCTGCTACAAGTCCATATAGTAATCCAGAAACAGCTAGAAACTTTGATACCTCTCCACATGGATGGAACCCAACGACTGCTGAGTCAATGTGGGATAAACTAGATGATAAAGTTTATAACTCAGGTACAGGAGAATGGCAAGATAGCGGAAAATGGTCATACCCAGGATCTAAATTTTTTCCTGAACGTATGGGAGCTTTAGATAACCTACTAACATTTGGTACTACTAATCCTACTGGTGATCGTGACTATAGAGGTATAGCTCAAGATCTTGCAAATAGCCAACAACGTGAAAGTGATTTGTTTAGTGCATGGTCAGGAACTGGTGCTCCTTTGCAAGATTACATAGATTTAGTACATCATGATTTTTCAGGCTTTGATAAGCAAGGTAACTACAGCCCTGTTCAAGGTTCTAAAAAGTTTGAAGCTATGGACGAAAACATGCAACGTCATTTTACTACTAACCCTTTTGTTTCAGGAGCTATGGGCGATCAGGGGTTTAACGCACCAAAGCCTGAACATACGGGCAGTGTGTTTGATGAGGGTGGTATATTCAGTAGTAGCTTTTGGAAAAATAAAGGCGGACCAGTATCCGGAGGAAAATAATGCTTAAGAAGTTTACTCAAACAGATCGTCATGGAAATATGATGTCTAAAGAAATGATGGGGAAGTTTCTCAAAAAGAAAGTTGTAAAAGACAGACACGGAAACCAAATGGCTTTCGAATTTGATATTCCTGAATCCAATGTACCTCCTGTAAATCAAGTACCTCAGTACTCTGCTACTCCTCCTGTTGTAACAGCAGCTGAAGGAGGAGATATAGGCAATCACCCAGGTGGACCTAAAGGATCTGATACTGTACCTGCTTGGTTGACACCAGGAGAATTTGTAGTTAATAAAGAAGCTACAGATCTTTTTGGAGATACTATAAAGCAGATGAACGAAGTTGGGAGACAGATTCAAGATCAGAAAGGAGCTGAGTCTGATGGACTAATGCAAGTGCCTAATCATGTATACGCAAATAAAGGGCAAGCTATAAAAGAATTAGAAGAAAATCCTTTATGGACAGCTCAATTAAACCGTATGTTAGAAAAGTATAAAGGATCTTACTTTAATAAAGAGCGACTTTATTCTATGATGGCTGGTGAAAGTAGTATCAGTGATCCCGGTGAAAAGAATACAAAAGGTAGTGCATCCGGTTTATTTCAATTTACTGACACACCTCTTAAAGATATGAGAAAGAAGGGATTAGTTCCTAAAGACTTTACGACTGAGAACATAAGAAATATGGACCCTCATGAACAATTAGAGTTATACGAAAAATATTTAGATATGTGGGGTTACCAAGGTAACGTTCACTTAGGTATAATGCAAGCAGCTCCTGGTGCTTATCATGAAGCTAAAGATGATAGTGGTTGGGTTGATATAAACAAACTTGCTTATGAAAAAGATAGTGACGGGTGGAATGACAATGCACCTTGGAGAGGTAAAGATGGTGATATAACTTTTAAGAGTATATCAGATTACTACGATAAGCAAGGAAATAATCAAGACCTTAAAAATGTATTTGCAGAATTAAAAGAAAAGGGACTTTCAGTACCTTACGGAATTTCTCCTTCTGATCAGAATCAGATTACTCCAGCATCTTACACTACTAGTGGCGAACAGGGCCTCGCTGGGGTACCTCCAGTAAACATTCCAAACGATACTGCATTAACCACACAACCTGTCCCTACGGACAATTTTTCTGCTAACATTCCGAACTATGCTGCTCACATTCCAGTGGGTAGTAATGCACCTAAGATGGCTGCTATGGAACCAATTGCAGGACCAAGCTCTGGTAACTATGCTGCTCATCCTGTAAGAATTATTAATGGTAAACCTGTAGCCTTAACACCTGAATATTTAGCTGCGATGCAGGATAACGATATGGGAGGGGTTGGTTCTGATTCTAGTATGTATAAATTAGATCAGTCAGCTCAACCGATGACTCATCCACAGTCGCAATTAGATGCAGATCGTATGATGGAAATAAACGCACCTCCTGTACCTCCTGTTTCTAACATAACATCAACAGGTAACTGGCCACCTAGCGCTAATACTTCTGAGTATAACTTTGGTCGTCCTTCTGAAGCTAGTATAGCTAAAGCTGAAATGGATGAGAAGGCTAAACAACAGCAGTACATGGATAACTTTAGTCCTCCAGAATTAGAGAAGTATATTCCTGAATATTCTAAACCATCTGAAAAGAAATCATCTGAAGAGTTTGATTATAAAGCTGCTCAAGAAAAGCACTTAATGGGTACTCATAATTTGCATAATCAACCAGTATGGAGCGATCCTAAAATTGAGGAAATCTTAGGAACTGAATATGCTAAAGGATATATTGAAAGCGAAGAGGAATACTTTGCTAAGAAAGAGCACGCAGAAAACATTAAAAAGAATAAAGAAAATAGAGTTCTAGATCACTGGGAACGAAAGGCTAATAATAATAAGATAAGCGAGAAGTTAAGAAAAGAAGAAGAACTTAAGGCGTTAATCGAAAGATTAGATGGAACAGTTGATCCAACACTAAAAGCAATAGTAAAGAAGGAAATTGATAAAGTCGAAAAAGATATAAATAATCTTGATGATTCAATCGTTAAAAACGTTGATGAGAGCGGCTGGTCAACTGATATAGAGCCAAAGGAAAAAGTAGAAGTAGATGATCCTAATGTGTTCACGCCTACCAAGGAAGCTATTGAAAGCTTAACTACTACTGTTAATAAAACAAATGGAGAAGATAAACCTGGTGCTGATCAAGAAGGTAACGTAAAAACTACAGGAGAATCTCAACCTCCAGCAGAGAAAAAGAAAGCAGAAAGTTTTCTAAAAGGTTTATTTGGTAATCTATTTAATAAACAAGAGTTAGCTAGAGCAGCTGTTATGTATCTAGGTTCTAGAGCCATGGGTTATGGACATGGAGGTAGTTTGAATTTCGCTGTTAAGAATTATATAAGTAGAGTAGACGCTAAAGAAGCAGCTGCTATGAAGTATGCAACAAGTGCTGCTGCTACAAAGAAGTGGACTGCTAAATCCTTAGCTGATTATGCTAAGAGTGGTGATCTATCTGATTTAAAACCATTACCTACACAACTTATAAAAACAAAGAATACTAAAACATTCTATGGAATTACTAAAGATGGTAAACACTTTAAAATTCCAGTTACAGAACACAAGACTGGACCTGGAGAGGGAGCTTCATCTGTTTGGTTAGATAGATCTGGAAAAGAACATGATGAAAGAGACTATACCATGCTTCCTATGTACAATAAACATAGTAAAGAACATGTAGAAGCTATGGATAAGTATTCAGAAAAATACGCAGATATTATAACTAAGCTTAGAACTGTTGCAGGTCAAACAGATGAAGGTAAAAACTTCTACTTTACTGACATTAAACCTCAAGGAGATGCAGGAGTTGTAGCTGCATGGGCATTAAGACATCAACTTCCTTTATATCAAATGAGCGGAATGATTGAAACAGCTCTTAGAGATGCAGAAGAAGATAATAAACGAAGTGAGTATAAAGCTACTAGTTTAGTACCTTATCTTAACTCTTTAGCAATACGACAAAAAGTTCCTGGTATAAATATGGACTTACTCAGATTAAAACCTAAAACTAAAATGGAAAAAGGTAGAGGGTATGGAGCTCCTGTAGATGCTAAAGACTTTGAAAGGCTACGTGATAATGCTGTTAAATGGATACAAATAACTGAGCCTGAAGCAATTAAAAACAAATCTTTAATGGATATACAACTTGCAGCGTTTGCAGAGCTAACAGACGGTTGGGCTTCAATTGGTCCTGAAAAGCAAAAACAGTGGAATAAAAAAGCCTCTAAAACTACAACAGGTTTTATGGAGTGGTCTAAACAATCTATAAACAACGTAATTAGTGGGATGGATTAATGGTAGAAATATCTTCAAAAAACGTTGCAGATAGATTGTCAAACAAAAATCTAAATGAGGATTACTCGTTTATTGATTCAGATAGTTTAGTTTCTAGAAAAGAAGTAGATGAAAAGGGTAGACCATTAAAGTTTAGAGTAGCAGGTATTGATGCTCCTGAAACTACTAAGATATTTAGCGCTGATAATTATAGTATTGGAACATCAGGCTCTACTAGAGCTAACGAAGCTCTTCAACAACTAGCAAAGAAAGAAGGGTTTACTAACGTAGTACGTACAGGTAGGTGGGATCATAGATGGGGTCGCGAAATTGTAGATCTACAAAACGATAGAGGAGAAAGCTGGGAACAAACCCTTATGAAAACTGGGGTAATGGATCCTACTAGATACTCAACTCCAGCTGCAGTAGAGTCTTGGAAAGTAGCACAAACTTTAGGTACTGACGGGTATGGAGAAAACTGGGATCAAGCACGAAACATTATTGCAGGAGCTATAGCAGACGAAACAATATATGAAACTCAGTTTAGAACTAAAGCTATTGATGAAGTACAATTAGCTTATTCAGGTGGATTGTATGCTTCTAACAACGTATTGTTTAGAGATAAATCGAGAGATTTAGAAAATAAAGCTATGAATCCTTTTTCTACTGCGTGGGATGTAGGTCTTACAGGCGCTATAGAAGGATTGTATGGTGCTGTTGAAATGCTAGGAGAAACTACTGATTGGGATTGGGCTAAGAATGTAGGTGAAGCTGGCATCTATAGAGCTAGAGAAAAGATAGCTAAAAACCCTGAAATAGTTACTAGCTATAAAGACATTGATGGTATCTTTGGTAGAGAAGGATTTTTACAGTATATAGCTAACAACGCTGCTATATCACTACCTTACATGGGAGCTACTATAGCTGGTGCTGTAGCTATGCCTTACATGGGGGTTAGTATATTAGGCGCTGCGGCTACTGCTACTGCGTTATCTCCAGTTGCTTTATATTCAGGTACAATATGGAATGATCAGGAAGGTGATAATAAAAATGCTTTCTTAGCTATAGCCGGTGGTATATCACAGTCAGTATTAGATCGGCTTGGTCTTAAGTTTTTAAATCCTTCAGCTCTTTTAAGTAAAGAAGGTAGAGATCAAGCGCTTCAATCTCTTGTGACTGGAACTCCTACTAGAGCTGCTATGGATGAAACCGCAGCTAAACAACTTTTATTAAAGTTAACTAGACAAGAGACAGCTAAACTATCTACTGATGCAGCTCGATTTGCAAAGGATCAGATTGGTGCTAGAAACTTAGCTAGAAATCAGTTAACTCGTATAGCAAAAGCTGGTGCCGGTGAAGGTATAACAGAAGCTTTACAAGAAGCTATTGGTTATACTGCTGCTCATACTGCTGAAGGATTTAGAGACTGGAATGCTCATGAGTTTAACGATAGGCTTATTGATGCTACTATTGCTGGTACTTCTCTTGGTGGTGCCTTGTCTATACCAGGTGGTGTATATGATTATGGTGCATGGGTAGATGTAGCTTATAGAACTGGCCCTGATACAGGTAAACAAACATCTAATATGGGAGTAAAAGCTCAGCAAGATATAGCTGCTAATGGTCAACAATATAACGTACAGCAAGAAAACCTAAAGACTAAAGCTATTACTGATCAAAACCGTCAGGAAATAGAAACTCTAAGAGCTAGATTATCTCGTAGAATAAGCAATGCTACAAGACAGAGAACAGAAGCTAGGTTAGCAGAGTTAGGAGGGCTAGATGCAAATGATAGAGTTGATGCGCATGAGGCTAGTAAAGAAGAACGAACTGTTCCACAACTTGCAAAAGATTGGTGGAGAGGTATACCAGGTTTATGGAGAGGTTTAACTAGACAAGCAACAGATAATATGGGTGGAATACAAGAAAGCTCTACTACAGCTAGAGTTCTTGCTGAATCTGTTGGTGGTAATTTACAAAGATCTACATCAGGTCAGTCCTATGAAAATAGAAAACATAATTTAATTTCTGAAATAAGACATAAGCTTGGAGATGTGTCATCACTTCTTGCTGCGTTTGGAAGAAACGATAAACGTAAATCTAGATTAGAATTTAGTGAACAATACTATACAGCGTTTGAAGCAGCTAGAGAAGCAGCAGCTAGAGAAAATAGAGAAATAAATTGGGATATTGATTTACCTACAGAGTTAAGATCACAAGCTCGTGCGTTTAGAAATTTTCATAGAAAGCTAATAGAAACAGGTAATGACTTACATGAAATGCAATCTAAACATAATTCAGAATTAGGTTATGTTCAAGATTACTTATCAAGATATAAGTCTTTAGATAAATTAGCTATAGAAAATAATAGAGCTGCATTTGAGCATGAGTTAACAAAGATAGAAAACGAAAATGGCGAAACAATAATAACTCCTGAAGCTGCTACTAAACTCACCGATGCTATATTACAGATAGATGGTGCTGATATACCTTCTAATTTTCAAGTTGGTGGAGGATTTTCTGTTACTGATAGAACTACATTTAGACCTCAATCGCATAGAGGAAGAACATTAAACCTTTCTGATAGAGCAGAGTTTCAACAGTTTATGGAAAGAGATGTATTCACTAATATATCTAATGCAGCTAAATCTGCTATAAGATATACAGTATTAGAAGAATATGTTGGTAGTAATAATGAAAAACTTAATTACAATTTAAATAAAATAGAAGAAGAGCTTGTAGCTTCAGGTAATTATAATGCTGATCAAGCAAGAAAAAGAGTTAACAAGCTTGCTTTTGATTTAAAGAATTACTTTGATGCTGAATCAGGTAACTATAAGAGAGATATCCCTCCTATATTAAGGTTTGCACAAAAGAATATTTTGTTTGTTACTACAATTACAGGATTACCATTAGCCACTATATCAAATTTTGTTGAGTTAGCTTTAACAAGTAAAGGATTAACTCAAGAACAGATTTTTGGTAAGAAAGGTAGTATAAACTCTTTAGCAAAATCTTTTGCAGATGAATTTAAGAATACTGCAAATAGATTCTATGGTACTTTATCAGGTTCACCAAGACCTCATATGAGAGGAGAAGGTGGACATGCAATAGCTAAAAAGCTAGGGTTTATGGATTGGGAAGTTGGTGCTGCTCATACAACAGGCGTTAGTGAAACAGGTAGATGGCATCAAAGAATACTTGATATGTATTTTAAAACTATCTTACTACAACAGTGGACTAATGCTGCACGTGCTGCAAGAGCTTCTATAGCTTTAGATTATATCACTGATAAAGTATCTATAATGGTAGCTGCTAGACAAGCAGAAGTAAACACAAATGAGTCAAGAGAAGCAGAAGAAGCTTTAAGAAATTTAGGATTAGATACAGAGTTTTTAGCTAGATACCATAGTACATTTGTTAGAGATGAGCAAACAGTATTACCTAACCAGGAAATGAGACAAGACTGGGAACGAATGATAAATGATGCTACATTTAATTTTGTTAATGAAGCTGTTGCATTACCTCAATCAGCTAATAGACCGTTAATCTTTCAAGATCCTAGGTTTGCGTTGTTTACTCAGTTCCAAGGTTTTATAGCTACATTTACTGCTAACCATATTCCTAAAATGTACGCTGAAATGGCAAAACGTGGTACTCCTGCTATGAAGTATAATGTATTTGCTACAGTTTCTACAATGATCTTGTTGGGGTTTGTATCACAACACTTAAAAGATTTACTTAAGTATGGAGAAACTACTCCTTATTTTAAAGGTATAGAGTATGTTAGACGAGGAGTAGGTGCAAGTGGATTATTAGGTACAGGTGAAAGAGCTATTGACTTTGTATTTCCTATGTATGATAAGAGATACCAAACCACTGTTGGCTGGGCGTTCGGTACTGTAGCTAGTGAATCTGCTGGGATCAGTAAGGCATTAAGAATGGCTAACATAGGAGGTAATGTTCTTTTAGGAGAAGCACCAGCTGAAAGCTTAACTAAGATTACGCCTATAGCGCAAGTAATACACCAACAAGTAGATAAACAATCTTATAAATGGGGTTTTGGAGAATAATATGGCAATAAGAATAAATCCACAAAGTGGTTTAATGGAGATGGTAAAAGATCGCGAAGCTTCCTCAGCTGCTTTAGGTGAAAGGCTTAGACCTAAGACACCAATAGAAGGACTTCAAGAAAGAGGCCCTGTTTCTTTAGAAGCACAAAAGCCTACTACCTTATTTCAAGAACAACCTTCTACTCCACCACCTGTTGTTAAGTTTGATATACCTGATATACAAAAAGGTAGAGAATTATCGGACTCTCAAATAGCACAAAGAGAAAAGTTTCGAAGTATAATAGAAGAATCAGATTCTAGAATATTTGCAGATGAAGCTGTAGAAAATAGAGAAAGAGAAAGAGTAATACCTTTTAGTGAGATACGAGAAGACGTACTAGACTTTGAAGATTATACTAATGATGGTATGGGTGAATCAATAAAAAGATCTGATAGATTTACAACCATGTTTCATTCTAAACTAGAATCAGGAGCTACAGTTGCTGGAGCTTATCTTACTGAAGCACAAAGTGTACCTATAATTATGGGAGCTACTCCTGAAGAAGCTGGTACAATGTCAGGTCAAGAGATAAATCCTAACTCTGTTAAAGGGATATTGTTTGATCCCAAAGGATTTAATGCTGGTCAAGTAATGGATGAAGGGTTTAAAATGCAAGTGCATCCTTTGTTTGCTAGAATAATGGGATTAGCTACAGAAAAATTTATATTACAAAATCAATATAATGTACCAGCAAAACAAGACACTGAAGCAGAAGGAGGCTTAGAAGATTTTTCTGAAAAAGCTTTATCTGAAGTAGAGCGAGTTACAACAGAAGAAGGAGTATTAAGAAGAGGTATAGGAAACCAGCAGTTAGGTCGAGAAATATTTAGAGCTTGGAAACGAGAACAGAACGCTATGCAAGGTAGACCAACTGATGAATACACTGAAGCCGGAGTTACAGCAGATCAGTTTGAAACGTTAGGTGTTACTGCTAAAGAAATGTATCATGCAGCTAATCCTGAATTATATTCTTCTGATAGAGGTTCTTTAGATGATAGGAACGTACAATTTAAACTTACACCATTAGGAGCTACAGCTTTAGCTGCTGCTGAAGCATCTTCTCCTGAAGTGTTCAGTGGTTACGAGATACCACCTTCTACTATACCTAGACGTAGACAACGGGTAACTGAGGCTGGTGAAGGAGAATCTAAAAAATATAGAAAAGCTAAGACTACCTCTGTTATTGAGCAAAAAATAAGAGAAGTAGAGGAAGCTCGAGATAATATGAACAGTGTTGCTCATGGTGTAGATCCTTTGAGAAGAAAAATATATGTTCAATTAGCTATGGAAGTACTCACTGGATTAAAGAATTCAACTAGACCTCCTGAAATAGGTGATCTATTAAAAATCGGTCCTGCTAAAATGATAGCGTTTAGAGGAGAATTAGATAAGAAATTATTAGATGATCCTAATACTGATTATAAACCTGAATTTGAAATGGAAAAGCAGATTACTAAATTTATAGAAACTTTAAACACCATTGCAAAGTATAGTAATCAAGCTAATTATTTAGATCCAGCTGTACAAGAGCTTCAAACTAGAATGCACTTTACTCAGACTAGATTTAATCCTCAATTAATTCCTTGGATTAGATTTGTAACTGGTGGGTTAAATCCTCCAACTGTAAATCCTAATGCTGTTAACTCAGATGAAACATTAATGTTTAAAGAGCTAATGGCAAAACACTTTATACCAGGAGCAGATAAGCTATTACCTGAAAATAGGGTTGCTGCTTTTGACGCTGAATGGAATAGTCCTAACCATGGTAAGTTTGCGAGCTATATCCAAGACGGTAAATCTATATCTGAAAGCTTATTAGACTCTGATCAAGATCAAAAGTCTTTAGAATCAATGAAAAAGATTGGGATGACTTCTAAAGGTATTAGTATACCTCCTGAATTAGCTTCAATACCTAGATTAAATATATCTGGTAACTTAAAAAAGAAAGCTATTGGTGAAGAATTAGAAGGATTACAGCTTATCGAAGCTGCTCATGAGTTATTTAAATTTGAACAAGCTAAGAAATCTAATACATCATTTCAAAGTAATATAGGTATAGAATTTGATGGTAAAACTCACGGACCTGCTAGTAATTTAATGCAATTAGGTTCTATGAAGGCTGCATTTAGAGCTGGAGTATTAAGAAAGGCTGGTGCTACTAAAAATTTAGATAGTATACCTGTAGCTGACCTATACCAAGGAGCAGAGACAGAACCTGATCTTCAAGCTGGCGATATTCGAGATGCTATGAACTATTTTATGGAAGAAAATGGTCAAATATATGCTCAAAACTTTTCGCGTAATACTGATATAGCTTCTAGTATGAATAAGATATTAAAGTTAGCTTTAAAAGATAGAGATAATTTTCTTAAAAAGCCTCCTATGACTTTAGCTTATGGGCAGTTATTAAAAAACTTAAGAAAAGCTATAATCGATACTATATTTATTGGCCCTTCTTCTGTTAAGATACGACAAATTATAAACAGTAAACAGGTTGGAGCTGTTGTAGATAAAAAGATTGCTGCAACTAAAGGAATGGTAATTCCAACAAGAGAAGACATTGTTGCGGATTACTTACATAACATACTAGCAGATGCTATTGATGCTGAATTAGATCCTGGAGTTGTACAAGTTGGTCAACTACTTAGAGCTAACAACGTAGTTGCTATGCTATCCGATGAAGTTATGAAAGTTAAGAATGCTATTGGTGTTGATAATTATATCGGTGCTAGAAGTACTATGATGAGAGATGATATTCATGGAAACACAGGAGTTATGTTTGGTAAAGATTCTCCAGTAAAAAGAGCTGGAGCAGTACCTTTATATGAATCACAACCTTCAGGAAGTGCTGTAAGAAAAGGCAAGCCTGGTGGCTGGGGTAGAGGCAGAATTATACCGGCTGTTATACAAGGTATCGATGGTGCATGGATGAACCGAATGTTTACTGGTGCATCGTGGGCTAAGATGAACAGACAATATATGCTACCTATTATGGATGCCGTAAAGACAGATTTAAGAGGAGCTAGGAAAGCAAGAGAACTTGCTAATGATAATTGGTGGAATGTTATCGAAGAGTATTCTTACGTCAACAGTCTAATGGAAGACTGGACACCCGGAGCTATACAAAGGTTTAGAACCAAGCTTAGAAATATTGGGGATACTAAAGTCGATATTAATATGGATAATGAGTATAGAGGTTTTTACTGGTTACTCAATGATACAGAAACTAATTTGTTTAGTGAAGAGAATTTAGTTACAACACTATATGATACTATGGATCACCCTCCTAGAGAGCGAGGAGAACCAGTAAAGTCTTATGAGTGGAAGAAAAGAGTTAGAGCTGAAGGACTTGCTGCTAATCTTTTACCAAAAGCTAATAGTATGAAAGGTAAGCAAGTAAAAGAGCTTTCTGGTAATAACTTGTTAAGACTCTTTGATAATATACTAGGAGTCGAAGGAGTTGGAGCTGAACCAGTTCAAGATCCTAAAACAAATAAGTGGAAGCACCAAAAGATTAAACCAAAAAACACTGGACTAAACGTCCTTTCACGTAACTATAAAACAATTGAAGATGTCGGTAAAGCTAAAAAGAAACTTATGGAAGCCGCTAAGGACTTCCGTAAGCTTCAAATAGATATGTAATTAACCACATATATCGTGGTGGTATAGATGTTGTAAGTTATTTTGCTCTACGTATCTCTTTATAAAGCTTTGAGAGTAATGTATCTCATTGCCATTAAGAAATACGATACCATATTTATATATGAAAGCAATATCTTCTTCATCTATACCTATCTTACCGTCTGGTTTTATTTTAATCATACTCATTTACCTATGAGAAGAAATAGTCACTATCAGCTATTCCTTCTATATTTAGATCTCCTAATTTGTAATTGTAATTAAAGTTATCAGGTTCAAACAATAGCATATCAGCTATGTGCTTATAGAAATCATCATGATCGTACATTTTAATGAACACTTCCTTAGTTAAACCTAATAAGCTAGCTACATCACAAGCGTGAGTAGAAAATGAGTCATGAATTGCAGCAAAGTCTCCGTCCCAGTGATGGATAATCAGAGCCATATGAGCTGCGTCCATACTATGAATAAAGTTTGGACTAATACCTGAGGCAAAGCCACCTGGACTAGGTATCTTTTTACCGTATACCAACCGGTGTTCCTTACCTACGTGCTGGATCCTCATATCAGAGATCCAACTCTTCCACTTGACGTCTTCCATTACGTAGTTTTCGTATCGTACTGGAAAGCCAGATGGAGTTATCCAATCGACTACTGGTTCCTTTAGCTCAGCAATAATATGGTTTGCTATTGCTTGAAGGTAGCTCATAGTCTCTAACGGACCCGGACAGACCTCATCAATAGCTTTTATTAGTTGATAAGCTAAATCATTACAGTCAGACATAGTAATATCGTACTTACTATGGAATCCTTCGGCATAACAGTCAGCATACATGTTCAAAGCTATGGCTAGGTGGCCAGCAGAGTACGCTCTAGTCATCGCTCCGCGCTTCGATATACCTTTCCTTATGTGTTTCATAGGCATGGCTCTCTGCGCGAACCAGTCAGGCACACGGGATATCAAAGCTTTAGCTGTTTGCACGTAAAAGTCTTTCGGTATATCGGTTTTAACCAAGCCGACTAACTCTCCAGCCTTTTCGTCCTTAGATATAGCAGCTAAATGCTGCCAACCATTATTAGAACCATCAATAGGAACAGGAAGATCGATGTAGTGTACACCATCTTCAGACTCTTGATCCCATAACTTACACCACGCCTTACAACAGGCAAGAAAACCTACAGGTTTCTCAGCTTTCTCATGGATAGTTCGATTAACCCACGTATTTCTGATGAAGTCTTCGTTGTTGACGACCCATTTAACTCGGTCATCAATGGTCATCTTATCTACAGAGATATCCGTAAGACCTTCATCTTCTAACGCTGATTTATAATCGGCTTCACACCACTCTGGTATATTATCGATTGAATACGATTGGTTATAACTACACGCTGTATGTACAGCAAAGTAATATAACCCTTCCTCGGTTATTGGTTTTGCTTGAGCAAACTTTAATAACCCCCGTTCCATATCTTTACCTTGATAGTTTAGATATGATTCACGATAATACAATCTCCCCCTATAATCTGCATCGATATATTGAAAGAAGATTTTATCCTTCAAGGCTTCAGCCTTTTGGATAGTCATATTATACGCATCAAACTTACTACGGTTTTTAAGTAATACTAACTTAGCATTCCAATGAGTAGCCGCTTCATCATATTTACCTTGCATAGTATGTAACGGCTTCTTGTTAGGTTTATTACGTAACTTATTAGTCAATCGTCTAAGTTCACCATAATACTTTTTCTCAAGAGACTTATTACCTAACTCAGGTTTGAAGACAACTCCATTCCAGTATAAGTCTTTACTCTCTAACTCTTTATTATTACCGAAGATACAGTAACGGTAATTCTTACCTGTCTTATCAGATACTTTTAAGGTTTCACTAACAAACTTCCGTTTGTTTTTCTGTACAGCCTCTAATATATCAGCATCAATGGTCCAAGCTGTACGTTGTAGCTTATTGATAGCGTCAACGAAAGGTTCTTCAAGTAGTAGCTTGAAATCTTCGTCTCTATCATATCCCCAATGCTTAATGACCGGGTATCCATTGTCTTGAAACAGTCTACTTATACGCTTAATCTTCTTGAATGAAGTGTTTTGTATAAGCTCGTTAACTACTTGGTCAGGAAGCGACCCAATGTTTAACCATTTTTCAGAAGTCTCAATCATATATGGAGCACGACTAAAAGGTTTCTTACCTACTGGGTTTGCTTCCCACTTTATTTGAGCTTCAGTAGGAGCTCTAACTATTTTAATATACTTACATTCATAGAATGCTTCAAGAATTAGGTCGCCGACTGTTACATCGGCTCTAAATCCTAACTCAACTCCTTTCTGAAGCAACACGTTCTTACCAATAGCTACTGAAGCTGCTGTAAGTTTACATGTTGCTGATTCAGATGTTGAAGTCTTTCTAAAATGGTATTGTAATATAGTTAATGCATCATACACGACTCTCTTTGGTTCTAACTTGTGTTCGTTCACCAGCCTTACTGCCCACCTCTGAGGTGTACTGATAATTTTCTGTTCTAAATACTCTATTACATTCTGCATTCTCTCTCCTAGTTTTGCGGAACGGGTTATGTGTGACATTAAATAAGTCAGACCCACGCCTTAAGCAACATTTAATTTCATGAGATTCTACTACAGTAGCTTCTTTGTCGGTCATCTGACCGCCTTTGATTACTACTATATCTTGAATCGTATGATTACCTAGTTTATCTAACAACCAAACATGGTGATCGTAACTACGATTAGTTATTTGGTATGCTCTGTGTAAGGTACCTTTACCTACATATATTACGTTATCACTATCAGGATCTTTATGGAAGTAAACACAATACATATCTTCAGGGTACCTCACTACTTCATTAGTGTTTTCCCTAATCTCTATATTGCGCAACTTCCACTCCATTATCTTGTAGTAAATGTAATGCATCAATCTGTGGTATTCTTTCACCATTGATCCAAGATTCATATAGCTTTTTGTATACTAATCTCTTTATTCCAGATTGTAGTATAAGTTTAGTGCAATCTTTACAAGGTGAATGTGTTAAGTATAGCGTTGCACCAAGAGAAGAAGAAGTTGAGGCAGCTAATTTAGCTATTGCGTTTGTTTCAGCATGAACTAACTCCCATTTAGTGGTAGCATCGTGGTTACGGGTTTCGTTATCCATACCATGAGGCGTACCATTCCAGCCGTAGCTAAGGATATTATTACCCTTAGCTATTAGCGCGCCAACTTTATATAGTTTATCTCTAGATCTTTCAGATATTATCTGAGCTATCTCAAGATACATTTTATCGTTCTTAGATAATGTCAAAGCCTGACTCTCCTTTCTCTAATCTACCAGTATTAGTATCATATATACTAACTCCGGCTGGTCCAGTTAAACCTGTGAATCTAGATTTAAGCACAGTAAAAGAAATCTTATTACGTTCATTAATAGTTTCAGCTACAAGATTCCTTGAGAAAGCTATAATATCAAATGATATTTGTTTGATACTACCACTACCTTTGATATCATCAATGGAAGCCATGTTGCCTTCTTCAAATGCTTTACCATCTCCTGCTTTACGTAAGTGACTTACAATACCTAGCCAGATGTTATGCTTCTTAACTATCTTAAGTAGATCAGACATAACCTTATCGACTGCTGCATTACCTGTTAGGCCATCGTTACCTTCAGACACAGCAATAGTTATATGATCTAAGAATAGATACTTGCATCCCATAAGAGCCATGTACTCTATCTTATCTATTAAAGAACTATCTTCAACAGAGCCTTGGTGGTCTAATAAGACAAGGCGTTCGTCCTTAAATACTTTATCAAAGCCTTCTCTCATTTCGGTTTTAGATACAATAAGATCTCCACCAATTCTCTTATTAATACTCATACCAATAAGTTTCTCAGCAGTATCACCTACACTTTCTTCAAGAGATATGAGGCCGGTTCTTTCTTTAGTAGTAGAAAGTAAGTGCCATATAATCTCTTTAATTACGGTAGATTTACCTGAACCTGTACCACTAGTAAACAAGGTTATCTCTCCATGTCTCATACCTTTCAGTTTATCATTGAGACCGGTTAGACAATCAGGATAAGGGATAGACTGAGTTGTCTGTCTCTCCATAAACTTATCCCATACTTTTTCACCAGTTAGAATACCAGCTGGGTTATACTTATGAGCACCCCATATAGCATTGGTTACTCCTTTAGATCCTTTAGTTGTGTATAAATCACAAGCATCTTTATCTTCTGTTTCTATAACTTTTACTTTATCGAAACCAATTATTTTAGCTGCTTGTTTTATAGCTGCTTGACCGGCTTCATCATTATCAAACCATAGAATTACTTCATCGAATCTTCGAAGCCAATCTCTATTTTCTAACAGTAAACTTAATTGATTAGCAGAAGGAATAGATACTACAGGGTATATAGTATTCTTAGTATCAATCATCGCCTGAGCTACAGCTAACGCATCAAGCTCGCCTTCAGTTATTACAAGCATCTTACCATTGTTAAACTTATCTTGACCAAATAATTTTCTTGGTTTACCTAATAGTCTAAAGTCCTTAGGTAAGATTCTTATTTTATAACAATCATCTCCATAAGGATAAAAGTGTGCTGGTTTATTATTATATTGGTGAGTCTTTACACCGAACCAACTAGTTACATTCGCTGAAATATTGCGACTAGTAATACCAAGACTAGGATAGTTATGAATATCGGCGATATCAGGTTGTCCGTTATTAATTGTATCGGCATTGGGTTTGTCATTACTCGTTACTCCTTCTACTTTTTCTTTATACTTTTTACATGCAAAACAATATGTATGATCATCACTTGGATCATGCATTAATCCATCTGAGCTACCACAATCCGGGCATTCATATCTACTATTGTCTATTAATTTCTTCAACATTTATCTCCAATCTTTCTTCGCCTTTCTTTACAAGTGTTTTGTATGCGGCGATTTCATAACAATATTTATCATTCCAATCGAAAACTTTTTGTATAGCATCTAATGTCGGTTTAAGTATATTATCTAAATCAGATGCTCGATTGCTAAAGGATACATTAAAAGTTATTTTGATGTCGGCAGTCTTTTCAAACTGCCAACTCAATTCACTTGTTGCTTCAGTGAAGCGTTCAAGAAACTCCTTGTACTCCTTCGTCGGGTACGTCTGCGTGAAGTTCCTTCCGTCCTTTGTCCGTATCGCTCGTATCCCTTCCATTCGGTTTGCTGACATCGGCTTTCCCGGTATAACGATCTTCATAGTTCCACTCCTCTAAATCCCAAGTTCGTTTCATATAGATTAGATTACCAATCATGTTAAGTTGCTTCTCCCATCCTCTACCATATAGTCTTTTCCATATATCTACTACAGTATCCATACGGTTATCATAGGTAGTATCGGCTAAAGCTTTCTCAGCAGTCTTAATACCAAAGCCTCTTTTAACTTTAGGTATATCGTCTCCTGAGTCTCCAATAAGAAGTTGGATACAGAAATTCATATCAGCTTGTTCATCATTAACAAAGTAAACATTCTTCTTATTATAGTTATAGTGGTTACCAGCTATTTGATTTATGTCTTTATCAATATGACCGATAACAAAGTCTTCTTCAGCAGCTCTTGCTTCATAAGCCCATATAGAAACTAGATCATCAGCTTCCATACCATCAGCAGGAACAGCTTGCCACTTATCTAATAAGTAGTTATAAGAATCATTAAGCTTTTTCTTTAGATCTTCATCAAGCTTATCTTTACGTGAAGATTTATAGCCTGAGTATACATTATATCTAAAGTTATTCTTACCCTTTACTGCTACATAGGTTTCATCTGCAAAACAATCGGCAATAGAATCTTCTACTATTTTACGAGTAACTACTCGAGTATCATACTTACTGTCTTGAGTACAAGCAGCTTTAAACATAATACTATCGGCATCAAGAAATAGTTTCATTTTTTCCCTTTCCTTTATCTCGTTTGCGGTTATACTTTTTCTTATTAGGTATAACCTGTTTGGCTTTCCTATTACGCAGCATTGCTTGCGCTATAGGGTTTATCAGACGAGGTCCCATAGAATTTGTAATTTTCATAATAGATCTCCGGTCTTGGCCAACAGTTATTTAAGTATACCATGTCAGCCTTGTATACTGGTTCACCCGTACCTACATCTACAAATGTAGAAGTTTTATACGGGTTATACATTGCTTGATCAGCATGAAGCATTCTATGGTTAGTGTGATCGTCACCTCTAACAAAGAACCCTCTTATAAAAGCATGTACATTCTTTTTCTTTTCTTTAAGAACCTTTGCTCGACCAGCAGGTTGTACTGCAAACTTACAATTACGTAAGGTCAATACGTTAGTATGAAACCATACTCTACCTGCGTGTCTTACTGAAAAGGTTTTCTTATGTAGGTTATAATATACCTCTACCCACGTATTCATTAGTGTACCTCCGCGTATGAGTTGCCTATTACATAGTCACCACCATCCATACACTCAACACCAAACCATTTTGGTGCTTCACGAAAGGATTCTTGTAGGATCTCTCCCACACGGTGAGAGTCTTTATCACTTGCTATCCAAGCTTGTTCATCATGATAGAATATAGCAGGATAAGCATCAAGCTTTTCCTCTTTAATCTTATTCATAGCATAACTCAAAGCAGATTTACAAGTAATACCTTCAGTGGTCTGTAGTAAATAGTTTAATACCTGATAATCAGATCTTGCATAGATCTTACGACCATCAAGGCCTGGTATACAACCATAATGATTAAATACTCCTTTAAGTTTATCTACTAGCGTTCCAAATCCAGGTAAATTCGCCATGAACTTTTGCCGTGCCTCTTTACCTTTAGGCGCGCTGCTAACCCCAGTAAGAGCTTGACCGAGTTTAGCGTCTCCTGCACCAAAGAGAATAGCGTATAGAAAAGACTTAGCGATGCTGCGGCTGCAACCAAGAACAGTAGCATTCCTTGAATGTTGATCCCCATTAACCACCAACTCTGTGTAGGATTTATCTCCCACGTAATGACATAATCCACGCAGTTGATTACCAGCACTATCCGCACCGACAACCCTATAACCGTGCTCAGCGATGAATAATTCCCTAAGCATCCTACCATACGGCGCATTAACGGCTGGAAGATTAACGATAACCTCATGACGGCATCTAAAAGAAGGAGTCCCAATAGTAAACATCCTTCCATGAAGACGATATTCCCCTGACTTATCATCTAACTCTATCCTTTCTAACCATGATTCAATGGTTGCTTTACGGTTCTTAATAGTATAGTATCTATCAATAAGCTTACCTTGTCTACCTAGTTTAGCAAGAGAAGTAGACGTAAGCTTAGGACCTGTACGAATCCATTGTCCATGTTGTCCTTTCTTTACGTTCCAATCATCTGGTTTCCAACCAATAGTCTTTAACCATTCTTTAACGTGATCCATATTACTAAGAGTAACTTTCTCCATAGCAGATCTTTGGAACTCTTCACCAGGTTTTATAGGTGGATTATCGGATAAGGCATCTTCACCTATTACTTTCTTATCTAAATACTCGGATAATATTCTAGCAGTAGTTGCTGTATAAAATCCTGCTTTAGTATACTTAGCAGTCTTCGGTGCTTTATCTAAGAATACTCTAGTCTCACCTAACTTTGGTTCAATAATAGATTCTATCTTAGACATATGTTTTGACATAAGTCCGATATTTTCTTTAGCTTTATGTAAATCAAACATCCAGCCTTTTTTACGTACCATAGACTCAAATACAGCTACATCATGCTCAACTCTTAATCCTTTCTTAATTAAAGGGTTAGTTTCAACAGCCTTATGTAGCTCGGCTAATAAGACTTCGTATACTTTTGTATTAAGTTTTACGTCTTGTATACAATACTCAATCATCTTTGGGTCGTATGTCTTAAACCCATCAGCTGCCCATTCAGAATTATCCATTTTCTTAAACCCTAAATGATTACCCCAACCAGCAAGACCATGTTTATGTGGTCGGTTAAACTGTAGTGTTTGGCTCATAACCCAGGTGTCTATCAAGACGGTATGTTCAGATGGTTTCCATCCATATAACTTTTCAAGACCCATTAAGTCAAATCCAATAATGTTGTGGCCTATTAATGCTTCGGCTTTAGACATTAAGTCTAACCCTACTTTAATAGGTGTATCATTGGGTTGGTCTGTATAAGTATATACTTTCTTAGTAACAGCGTCTTGGCATACAAGAACGTGACAAACTGTCATGTCTTCTAGAAAGCCATCAGTTTCTATGTCAAATACTAATTGCATATAGTTCCTTTCAAATATATTTTTAGCGGCGCGGGTTTATCCCGCGCCTTTAATAAACTCTCACTCTTCCTCATGTCGGTCTTTATCTAACTCAGCTTTACATTCTGTTATTCTACTCTCTAATAACTTAATAGAGGTATCATAAATAAAAATTGCTGCAAGATTTTTCTCTTTCAATAAGACTTCT
>Ga0315331_10000745_pt1 | contig 23076 bp, 9 predicted proteins | sample M160m34915metaG_FD_203456 | JGI IMG/M metagenome (GOLD analysis project Ga0315331, IMG submission 203456) | Ammonia-oxidizing marine archaeal communities from Monterey Bay, California, United States - M1 60m 34915 | ecosystem: Environmental > Aquatic > Marine > Intertidal zone | place: USA...
GCATATGGGATTTATTATAATATATTAGTGATTAAAAATGGTAATAGTAATATGAAATATTATATCTAATAATATATCTAATATCTAATATCTAATAATTATATCTAATAATATTTTTATATATAAAAATATATAAAAATATATAAATTTTTTATTCTATTTATATATATATATGTTTGGCAAAAGAACAGTTCTTTTCGTTGTACTTTGTTTATCAATATTAAGTATGACTTCATCTGCTATTGGTATTAGTGGAATCAACAAATGTCCCGAGAAAGCGGACAAGGGTGGTAACAAGGGATTTTTAGTGATGAATTTAATTATTGCTGTAATTCTTACTTTGGTAACTGGGTTTGGTATATATTATCTTACAATGGTTAAACCAGATACATTGGCATCTTTCGCTAAAAGACGAGTTTAATTTACCAAGTTACCTTTACCTCCGTCTATTTTTAAAATTCTATATTCTCTAGAACAAATTTTTAATTTAACTTCTTGATTTACAATATTTTGTGTAGTGTAAATCAAAAAATCTTTTATATTTTTCAAATTTAACATTCCATTTGGTTGTGAGTTTAATGAATCATAACCAAAACTATACATATAATACCCATCTGGTAGAATATGTCCTTTCAGATAAGGTATTGTATTGTTATAATATGATGATGGCAACGACGGTAATATATCATGACCATTAATTATTATATTCATTGTATCAATTATATTATTCTTTATAATATTAATTTTATTTATATGATTTTTAGTAAAATATAATATTAAGATAGTTAGTTTTTGAGAATATTTTAAATCAATATTATTCAAGTTTTCATTAATATATTGTAAATATTTTTCATCTAGATACATTGCATATCTTATATTATATTTGGATATTATTGAATGATTTGTTAATAAAACATATCGATTTGATTTCATTGCTATCTCATCATCGATTAAATCAAATATTCTAAAATCAATAATATTATTATCAAGATATTCAATATATCTATCGTCTCGAATATTTTCAATAGTATTAATAGTATATTCATTATTTTTTGTGGTTGTTATTACAAATAAATCAATCACTCTATTATATAAATTTATATGATTGTTTTCAATACTATTATTTAAAATAAAATTTTGATAACTGTATAAACATTCGTATAATAAATATTCCGGTTCTTTCTTGTTATTGGATAGAAAAGGACTATCTGTTATAATATAATCATAATTAATATCAATCTTGGAATAAACTTGTTTAGAATATTTAAGCGAGCTTAGTTTAGATGTATGTACTATTAAATCTTCTAATTTATTTGTATTAAATTTAATTACTACATTACTTTTATTCATTTTTCCGACAGGAAGATATGATTTTGATTTTAATGTAAATGTATGTATAATTGGTAAATAAAAATACATGTTATTATTAATATCATATCTAATTGCTGTCATTTTATTAAATTCTTCTCGTTTTCTATTATTTACCATATAATTATTATAAATAGTATATATGTCATGATCTAATTTCTCTATAATATCATCATCTATAATTAATTGGATTGATTTAAAAAATTTAGTTGGCATGTCATCGACCCATTTAACATCATTTAACACAGTTGTTTCATTTAAAATAGTTTTAGTTGTATCAGGATATTTATGAAATCCAGTATTTGGATAGGATGTATTTAATAAACTGATATTTGAATATTTAAAACTAAGGGTAATAGTGTTTTTAGTTGTATTAGATAATATATCATAATCTTCTAGTGAATTATCACTATATAACATATAATATGATGTATCATCTATTTGTTCTAATAATATTCCTTTTTGATAAATATAATTAGTTGATGATAAATTAATTATTGCACTATAATTAAAATCATCTGTATATATTTTTACAGATTGTGTATTTATAATTGTATTTGTTCCAATTATTATATATAATGGTTGAATCATTATTACTACACCTTTTATATAATTGTTATCATCTACTAAATATATATTTGTATAATTATTTATGAAATCTAATGTATTTTTAAATTTATAATAATAGTTTGCATCAAATTCTTTTAAATTATCATCTAATGTCTCTATAATTGGAATATAAATATTACTAGCATTTGATACAATTGAATTTAAAACAGTTGACACCCGATATAATGTATTATATTGTAAACTTTTCGCACTATTATTATTAATTTTAACTATTTGATCTATATTTATTGTAGTGATATCATATATTGTTATAGTAGTTGGTAATGTAATAATTAGTTCTGTTGATGTAATATATGGTGTAATATTATATTTTATACCATCAATATAAATAAAATAAGTATATATATAATTATAATTTTTAAAATCATCAGGTATTGAAAATATTATAGTATTTTGATAAGATGATATAAATGTTAATTTATAGTTCTTTATTATTTCCATCATATAATCATTTAAATCATCAGTTATTAAATTTATTGTTAAATTAAATTTAACAATACTACCAACACTATATAATGTTCCATCATATGATACATACTCATTAAAAAATCTAATAGTGTCAGTCATTCTGATTGAATTTATATTATCCATTTCATAAAAATATTTATTTTGATTTACAATGTTGTTAATACGATATGGGATTGATTGTTTCAGATTATATTTATGGATTATATTAGTTCCAATTGTTCCATTATATTTCACTCTAATTTTATTATGTGTAAGTATTGTAATTAATTCAATTGTTTGATTTATCATATTATCACTATCATATATAATGAAATTTGGATCTAATAATGAATCAGAAATATTATAACTTTGTGGATCTATCACATGATCTAATTCAAGATCCATTATCATTTTATTATTATTAATAATACTATTTATCTGCGAAAATCTAATAACATTATATAATATTCCTGTATTAATAGTTACATTATCTTCAATATAATACCCATCCGAATTAACTAGTAAATTATAAATAATATCATTTATTTCGATATAATTATACAATGTTGTAATATTATCAGAAAAATTTATAACTGTTTTTCCATTATTTGTTGTATAACTTTTAATTGCAACTTGTAGAATCAATTTTATTATATTTGATTTAGATAAATCAATAGTATTTGTACAAATTAAATACTCGGTATTATTTATATTTTCTAAATATAATACAATTTTATCATTATAATATATTTTTTCATTAATTGTAATTATATTATCTACACTCATTTGATATATTGTCCCATGGTCTGTTTTTTTTGTAATACTATATGATTCTTCTACTTTAACCGATACGTCAATTGGCTCAATTATTTTATTTGAATAAAATATTATACTATCAGCATTTATTTGTTTCTCGTTTACAACTATATCATTTAAATGTTGATAATTATCTAATATATTTACTGTATATTTATTACTACTTTTTATCATCTCAGTTGATTGTAACATCATATCATTAAAACCCAAGTTATAACTAAATATATTATTAGTTTGTAATTTATTTATTTTATTTTTATCAAGTATCTGTAATGCCAATTTACCCACATTATATGGTTTAATATACATTGTATTTATATTAGTTGAATCCAATATTGTATATTTTGTTCTACTCATTATTCCAAAATAGTTTTCATTGAATAAATAATCATATTTTTTACCAGTTGATGTATAATTATCGTAATCCCATGTTACTAGATCTAATTTAGTTAATTGATTCATATTAGTTACTAGACTGTTATATATTTTTGTAATATAATACATCTCACTATTCATGTATTGATAATGAATTGAATCTGTTGTTATAAAATTGTCTCTATCTTTCTTCATATTGTTTAATAAAATTATTACACTGTCCATCATTACACCATACATTGAACTAAAATATATACTATTATTTTTCTCTATAATATTGTTTAATTCATTGTCAATTATAATTGGATTACGTGATACAGTTATTATATTGTTATTATATATAATATCTATTTCTGATGATATGTAATTGGTTCTTGATAATATATTATTATTATTTATAAAATTAGTTGGATATAAATCTTTTTCAAGAACATCATCGTCTGTTATAATCATTATTACATTATTATAAATAGTCCATTTATAATCTCCAATAAAATTCTCTACCAATTCTTTCATTATTGTATTAATATTTTGCCAAAAATAGTCTTGTGAAAGATATAATGTAATATAGTTTGATAGATACAATTCTACTTTATATAATTCATTCATTATATCGATTTTATATGTTTGTAAAATATTATTTTTATATAAATTACTTATTATAGTTTTTATATCAGTCACTTCATTATTTGTAAAATAAGAAGTATAATTTGAGGTAGTTTCACTAGAAAATATAGAACCATTGTATACAATGCTATTTTTATTCAAATATACTTCTAAATTATAATTAAAACGCGTGCTTATCATTGACCACTCTCCCCACGGTTTTAATTGATTATATATATAGGATAATGATATTGGCATCCTAGTTAATATACTTTTAATTGATGGTAAGGAAGGCGATATTTCATTAAAACTAGATATATATGATGACTTGATATCATAATTTTTACATAAATTATACAATTGTATTGTTGTTATACCAGTTAATGGATATAATGGTTTTATCATATAATTATCACTATTAATTGTAATTTCATTTATTAAATTACTATCACCAATATAATTTATTCCAGAAATAATACCAAATGTAGTATTATTATCTAAATTATCTTTAATTATTACATTGTAATATTCTAAAAAATCATTTATATAAACACGATTTACTAATTTCATTGATTTGGTTGAATTTATAAATAATTTGTTAAAAATACTAGTATCAAGTTTATTATATTCGGATTTTAATGTACTTGTACTTATTATACTTGTATTAATATATTGATCTTCTATAAAATATACATGTGTTATTATATCAATTAAATTTTTGGATACAATATAATATTTATTTGATTTATATATTATACTACATGGTATCATATTATTATAAAACAACTTTCTATTAAAAATACTAGCCACTTTATATCGAGATAAACCAAAATTAATCAAATACGTCCATGTATTAGTTTCTTTTACCGGTTTCCCTATAATATTTACTCGAATATAAATGGTTGACATTAATTTATTTCTTGATAACATATTTACTGGTTTAATAGTGTTATAGATAGATTCATTTTTTACCAATGAATTAACTAGTATTAAATAATTATTTTTAGTTATTTTTACAGATATTATATTATGTAAATAAAATAACGATGTATTTATATTATGAAAATTATTATCACTTGATATTTTGAACATATTATTCTGTTTTGATAAATTAATATAATGTGTGTATATATTTTTATCATTTGTTATTTCTTGTAAAATTATATTATCACCTTCTTTTATTTCCAACGTATTTGTTGTAATAACATTAGAATTAGAAATATTTATTGGTATATAATTTTCATAAAAATAAGAACGAGTCATATTATTATACCCTGTTTCTTTTTTTAATTGTTCAAATTTACTTGATATCAATATATTATTTTCAATTGTAACATCATCTAAAATAAATGAAATATTATTAGTAGCAGATGATAGTAGTACAATTATATTTGTATTAACCTTGTCATTAATAATGGGATAATTTAATCGACTACTATCATGTAAAAAATAATTATTTGAAATAATATTTGTATTAGTCACATTACTTGCTGAAAATATTAATTGATATGTACTTTGATTTGTATTTAATATAGTATTTGCTGATGCAATTAAATTAATATAAACTTTATCAGATGTAATATTAACAAGTCTAAACCACTGTGATGAAACTAGTATATATTGATAATAACAATAATTTATATTTGTAAATATAAAATTAGTATCACTTGTTTGCTTGAAATATATATAGTCTTCATCTGTATAAATATTACATATTATACTCAGAGGTATGACATTATTATTCGCACTACTCATTGCTAATGTAGATACATTAAAATAATTATTAAAATCAGGATCAGGTATACCATCCAAAGAAAATATTCTACCATTATATGTCCCATTAGCTAGAGTTGAATCTATTAGTGACATATTTACACGATATAATAATAATATACCTTCATTGTATAATTCAATCCAACCGTTGAAATTAGTAATATTTATTATACTATTGTTTAATACAGTTATTGTACTTTGAGTAAAAGGTTGATTGGGTACATAACAAGTAATTTTATTAATACTTTCATCAATTGTATCTGTTTTAAAAGTAACTATATTTCCAATTGAAGTATCTACTATTAATTGATTTGTATTATATATAAATAATGTATTTATATCAATTATATCCGATGTATTATCATAATACCATACTGAATTTGTTCTATATAATGTAATATTATGACCTGTTTTAAACTTGAAATAAGTAGTAGTATTATCTATTATTTCGCCGTTATAAATATACATGATATTATTTTCAATATAATAATCTCCATATAGTAGTTTCTCCGAAATATCTCCTGTTTTTACCAATTCTGTTGTATTATTTATTCCATATAATAGATTACGTGATATTTGATTTTGTTTAACATTATTAGTCAATTGTAAATTTTTCTCATAATAATTTGAAAATTTACCATAACTATAATAACCACTTAATATATTTGGCACAGATGAAATCTGATTTAATATAGTTCCTATATAACAATTAAATTTTATAGACCATGAATTTACTATTACTATCATTTCACCCAGTTTAATAATTTCATTTCGTTGTATTATATTATTAGACGATACATATATATACATTTTTGTATTTTCATTTATACAAGATAATTGACATGAAATAAATTGACATGATGATGGGTATATATATACATCTCCTTCAATTATATTCATTGATTCTGACAAGATTACTATACCATGTTCTAACAAATATTCGGTTTTTTTCTTGTTATAATACATTGCTCCTGTTGCAGATATTATTATATATTCATTATATTTTGATAAATTATTACTGTTGATAATATCATTATTAATTTTAACATTATCTATATATTCCCATGTATTCAAAATACTATTAATATTCTTATCAGTCGATTCTATTGCATTTATGTTATTATTTTGTTTATATAATTCACTAATTTCATCGAAATTTACATAAGAATTATATTGTAAATTTAATGTGGGAATAATATTAGTAGTAATACTATTTATACTATTATTAACAAGTGTAAATAAACTAGTGTCAACCGATATAAATGTAATCATACTATTATCAGTTGTAATATTTTGTGTGTTGTAATAATCAATATAATGTGGTTCTAATACCATATCACCATTATACAAGAGGTTAAATGGAGTAATATTTCCTATATACAACCAAAATACTATATTAGAAACATTATTTACATTAATATTTATCATATGATTCATATTCATTGTAATTAAATTTGAATTAATTAAATATATTTTATATTCAGTTGATGAAATGGTTTCTATTGTAATAAATTGACTATTAGTAGTAATACTGGATGCTACTGAAAATACAAGTTTTTTTACAAAAATTGGATTAAAATCTATATTTGATTGTAATATTGATATATAGTTATCAGTCATATTATTTAAATTATCAAATACAGTATAATTAATATCTGATTTTACATTTGTAATAATAATTGGTCTATTGCAATAAATATTATTTTCAGTATCTTTCAATAAAATGATTGTTTTTATATTTTCATTTTGAGGATGTATAAATATATTCATATCATCGCTTATTTCAACTATACTTTCTATTACATTATTGTTAGCAAGATATTTTGTTGGATTTATTAAATTGTTTGTACTACCTACTACCATATAACAATTCTTGTATGGATTATATTCAACCATATTATATTGTATAATATCATAAAATATATCTGGGTTTTTTAATATAATTGGTTCGTCAATCATATTACCGTGATATAATAAATAATTACCATCTGGTATACTACGATTTATTATTATATTATCTAAATCTTTCACTTGAACTGTTATATTATTTATATTTAACCAATCATTTTTATTATCGATCCAATTAATATCATTTATTGGATTAAAGATATTTATATTCAAATCAGATATAATTAATGGGGGTAAATTAACACTAGATGTAGTATAAATTTGTAAATTTAAAATAGTATCAGTTGTTTGATAATAATTTATAAATACACAATCTAAAATATAAATATAATCACTGTAATATTGTGGTATTAAAATATTGTTTTTCATAATAATAAACTCGGATATACTCCAACTTATTTTATTATAATAATTATATACACCCATTGTTGTTATTTTCATATCATTAAAAATAAATAAATTATCTAAAAAAACCTCATTCGTATTATTAAAAATATAATCAAATAAATTTGCACTAGATATATTGGTTAAAGTATAAAACATCTTTGTATTTTCCCCAATAATACATGTATTAGCTAATAGAATAACCATATAAATGCCGGTATATTTCATATAACCAATTGTGTCATTTATTTTTATAATATAATTATCAGTAGTATTAAAATAGTTATCCTCATCTGCTATCTCAATTTGATAATATGATATATTGATAGATAATTTATTAAATGTATACTCGGTCATTGTATTTAATATCAATCCAGATGACTTGTAATTTAGTCCAAGAAATTTATATGATGTATTCATTTCAACTACATACATATTATCTATTACAATATATTTATATGCATCAAGTAATAAATTATTAATATTAAGATCAATCTTATTATTATTTATTTTTATTGCACCAATTAATGATAACATATTATTTTGATTTAAATTTTGTACTATAGTTGTTGTGTTTGATTGAAATGGTTCAGTTGTTTTAATATATAAATTATTTAAAGTATCTACATTTGCCAATACATTATCTTTAGTCCATTTGATACTAATATTATCATCAAGTGTATTTTGTAAATAATCATTCCATGGATTTGGATACAATAATTCGATATTTACTTTAGTTATATCATATACTAAATTGGTATATTTTGATTTAATATTATATTCTTCTGTTAAATTTTGTATAAAGTTTGACTTGTTAGATATTAATAACATAGACTCGTTGTTATCAATATAGTCCAATTGTCTTTTTCCATAAGAATAATAATTAGATATAAATTGTATCAATTGTGAAGATAATTTAAATGATGAATTATAATTTAACCATGGAGAATTGATAAAGCATTTATTAAAAGTATTATTATTTGTAGTAGGAATATAGTAATTATACTTGTTCGACATAATCATTATATTTTTATTATCAGGTACTATATTATTCTTGTTAATATTTGTAAAATTATATAATGAGATTGCCATATTAGTATAAACATCATATGAAGTAATATTATATAAAGTTGGATCAAGTACATACGATGATTTATTTGATATATAGATAAATTTATTTAATGGTAAAATCGTATTATATAATGATTTTATAGTACTACCGTATTTAGTTGTATTATTTATATCAGTTATAATTTCATTGTATACCGACCCATAGTCAGTTTGACTTGATTCTATTATATCGATTGCTTCTCCATATAAACCATCATAAACTGAATCATATTTAGTTAATATAATTGATTCAATTGTACTTTTATTAATTCCTGGTTTTAATAAACTATCATGATAATGTGATGCATATAATTTTGTGTTATCCCTTATTAATTGATCGCTACTCATTTTATATATTTTATTTATGTATATATTATCAAGATACATATCACATGAAGAATATTCTATTATATTTCCCATACAATACAAAGGGATATCTGTACTGCTTTTTAATTTTATAATAAATGGATTTTGTATCATATAATCCATCATACTACTAATATCAGTATTTAATGAGGTATAATTATATAAATTTGGCAAATATGAATTGTCCATTATTATTATATCTATATCAGTTAAATAATCCTCACCCCCTGTATCTGTGTTATCATAACAATATAAATATAAAATATCATCAGTTTCTTCAACTATTCTTACCGATATTTCATTCACTAGTTTGATACTATTAAGACTTTTAAATTTATCATTATTATTAATGTATGTCGACGAATACTTATTTAACTCAATATAGGGATATGTAATAGATATATTTTTAATGCAATCTGAATTAGTTATATTTATATATGAACATGGTAAATTTATTATGGTCGCTTCTATTTTATCATATAAAGTATAATTTTTATATAAATTACCAATTAATATCATATTAATACTATCATATTTAACAATAACAGTTGAATTAATATTATTTAATTGATATGATAATATAATGACCGAATTTACATTAAATATTATATTAATTTTATTATATTCTTCAAATAAATTAATTGCATCATTTTTATTATAAACTGTTATAACTTTAACATCATTTGTATTACCTATCTCGGTAATATCTAATGACGGAATGCTTTGTATTGTAGTTTCATATAAAATAAAACTAGATGAATCAATTGTAATATTATTTGTAGTAAATAATGTAATCATATTATTTGTAACAGTATAATTTATTATTTCATATGTTGTATCATTTGTTTTTATCAAATATGTTGTTAATCCGGATAAATTAGATTTATTATTAAATAATTCAATCAAGTTATCATCACTTTGTGATATAACAATTGTATTTTCAAAAATAACAGTTTGTGTTTTTAATATAGTATACGATACTTTAATTTTTAATTCATGAAAACAATCTGTATAATCTTTATTAATTAATGTACTATTACTAGAATCATTATAGTCTATAATATTATTATATTTTAATAAATGAGGAGTTATTACAAGATCTATGTAACAAATAAATGTATTGATATTAAATAATGTTGATAAGTGTGTCTTGATTTGTTCTTTGGTAATATATTCTTTTAATTCAATATTATAATAAAATACAAGACCTTTAAAATTAACCGTATTTGTATCATATAATGTGGAAATACGATTATATCTTTGATATAAATAAGAATTAATCTTGTTATAAAAAAATATTAAAAACATATCATTATGAAAATATTTATTCATTATATTTTCCATAAATTTATTAATACATATGCCATAAATATTTGTTAAATCTTGTGGATTTTTTTCAATGTTTACTATATATTTATACTTTTCTTCAATAATTAATTTACTTTTTATAAATGATGTATCGAGATTATTATTAATTATAATAGGTAATACGTCTATTGTGACATCCGCTACATCATCAACTGATAATGTATATACGTTATTTGTGTCACTATAAGTTATATTTAATCCCGTGCTAGTCGAGAATGTCATTGATTGGGTCAATATAAACGGTATTCTTTTATAAATTTCGTCAATATTAATTGTATAATTTGGATAATATGTATCTAATAGATTTACTTTTCCAGTATTATTAACATCTACTATATCAGTATTATATAAATTTAATTTATAATTTTTTTGATATGGAATAAATCCAAGTTCAACTAATTTTGTATTATAATGATCACTAATTGTCTTTAATTCAATCCATAGATTTTTTAAATTTATTTTTGTACTATTTAATAAATTAAATTTATTTTGAATCATATCTTCTTTCAAATAATAATTTTTTTTAATATCATTTAATAACACTAAATCCATATCAGAATAATGGATTTCATTGGATATTACATTTTTTATCATATTGTTATTCCATTCTGTATTTATATTTGTATCATTATTTGTAATAGTGGGATTTATTATATTTTCAGTATTATTAATTGTATTTATTGTAATATGCAATTCGGTTAAATTTATTTTATTAGTATCATTTATTGTAAATTTATGTACAATATTATCAAATCCATATGCTATATTGTAACCATCAAATGTTGTAAATATCATAGTAGTCTCAAATTTAAATTCAATTCTTTTATAAATATTTTCAATATTAAGAGTATAAATTGGATAATAAGTATTTAATAGATTTATATCACCGGTTGAATCTATATCCACTATATCTTCATTATATAATATAAAATCATATAATATTGGATATGTTATAACTGTATATTTTTTATAAAAATTATATGTATTATAATTGATTGGATTCAAATTTACTAATAATAATTGTAACAATAAACTATTTATAGTAATTGTATCTTTTAATAAATTATCACGAGAACTAACTATATCGGATGAATTTAAATTATAATATTCAAGTGTTCTAACCAAATCTAAATCAATAGGTGGATTGTTAATATATATTTTGTTTAAATAATAATTATAATAATAATAAATTTCCATATTAATGATTTTATACATAGTATTCAAATCATCATATTTATTAATATCCATATAATTATTAATTAATATATCTTGTATATATTTTGATATATATAGATCAAATGATTTTTGTGTTAATAAATTTTTACAAAAAACATCAAGAGGTGTATTAATTATTTTATCCAACATTAATTTATCAAATGCTTTCCCTTGATTTAATATCATTGGAATTATATGATGATTATATTCATCTGGTGTGAAAGATAACATTTTAATAAAGGTATCTCCACTAATATTAATATTGGCAATATTATTAAAATATTGTTTAATGTCATTAAATTTAATTTCAGTTAAATAATATTTAATATCAGGTGATGTTAAAAAAATAATAGGTATTAGATAATATATTGAATTAATTATAACTAAAAATGTTTCGTAATTATCATGAATAACTTCGTTTATATTTCCATTATTAACAACAGTTGTTATATAATTTGATTTTTTTTCGGATATCTGAAAATATGGTATAGTAATTTTTACCCATATTGGTCCAATATATTCTATATCTTTTGGTATTTTAAAATAATAATTGTCATTCCATTTAATTTTAATATCTTCCAATACAAAATTATCTTTATAAAATATTTCATTTGCTTTATATGCATATTTAAAATAAGTTATATCTGGATTTTTTGTTAGAACATCATCTTCAATCCCTTTTGAATTAAGTTGTAATAATCCTGCATTTGATATATCTTGCATATTGTTATTATTAGAACAAAATAGATTTTTTCTTTAGAATAATAATAAATGTTAAATTATATTTTATTTTAAATATTTAATTATATAATAAATTATACTGATATTATTTGTTCATCTTTATTGAAAACAATTTTTCCGTTACAATATGTACCTATAATAACAGATTCTGTATTATATACTAAATTATTTGTAGTTTGTACATAATAAGTTATATCGTTTTCCGTTATCTTATTCAATAATACAACACCTTTATTTTCAGGTGAATCACTCTCTGTTGAATCTGATTTAGTTTTAATATATTTCTCTACTAACATATTAAAATCTAATTTTTCTCCTATTGATATCGCTTTAATAATTTTTAATATATTGGATTGATAGTCTTTATTACCTTTCACTGTCAATTGGTATATTGTCTCTTTCAAATATTCAATTTCTTCATTAATTTTTTTTAAACTTTTCAATTCTTTCATTTATGTTTATAATAATAGTTTATTATTATAAATATAATGATTAGAATTCAATTTTTATTAGGATTTTTTTTATTTTTAGATTGTGGGTTTTTTACATTTGTTTGATGGGCGATGATTTTCAGAGTTTGTGGAGTGATTAAAGGGGATATTTTACCAGTAATCCAATATTGCAATATCACTGGGCAATGTGGATTATTTTCATCAATTTTATGTAACATTATTAATATTATACTTGTAATAATTAATAATAATAAATTCAATATTTTTCAAAATATTTTAATTAAAATTATAATGTTCTATCTCATTATCTTTGCTTAATTTGTATGAATTAGTACCAGTTTGTAATAATGTTTCTGAATTTGGAAAATATATTATATCTGTACTATTGACTTGAATTGTATCATTATTAACAAATATTAAATGATGTAAATTATGCATTTTAATATATATAGCCCATTTATATTCATCATATCTTTCTTTATAGACAACTAATTTACCAATACAATCACTAAAATTAATGCGCACATGTGGATTTAATAATTCTTGTTCTGATTTAGATAATGGATCACTTACCCTCTTGTGAAGATATGATGGAAACCAACTTATTAAATTGTCTGAAATTTTTTGACCTGGTTTAACACTTTGTAGTTTATTAATTAATAATTTAGTTTTCTGATCCATATCGATCATACCAAATAGTTCTCTATAACGAGAAAATACACTTGGTAAAAGTTTATTTTTGAAATCTTTTAAAATTATATCCTCTATATTGTTTTCTTCCGACATTTGAATTATAGACGTTCCTTCAATTTGAATTTGGTTAGCTATAGTATTAGAAGATTTTCTAATTGCAGCTACTATATTGTCAAAAATTTGTTTAGTATTGGTAATAGATAAATTTTTGCATATTTTTGTAATATATTTTTTTATTACAATACCCCCCTCTTCTAATAAATGAAACAATTCTTGGTCATTTTTATCCGAATTAACGACTTGATATGCATCTGTTATACAATTTATACTATTATAGTCGACTTTTTCATATTCTTTGACGGCATCAATAACGTTAACTTTGGGCAATTTATCTTTTACAAAAGAGAAAATGTAGTTATATAATAATTTATCTTCATCCTTTATACATTCTAATATACAGTTTGTTATAGTTTTAACAATAGTTTCATAGGTTGAATCTTTGCATTTCTTTTCAACGGCGGCAGCGGCAGCGGCGGCGGCGGTGGCGGCGGCGGCGGCAGTGGGAGAGACAAGATTGTATTGGTATGTAGCCTTAGTATAATTATTAACTGCCTCTTCATATGCATATGTAGCCAACAAGTGTTTAGAAATTGCAACACTGTAACAATTATTTGCACTAGATATTTGAGTCATTATAGTTGCATTACCACCATTGTAGTCGGCTCTTGATGTATTTGCCATTAGATTAGTTAGTTTATTAGAGGTACTACGTACATCCCTCTCACACTGTTCTTGAGTTTTTTTCATATCTTCCATAATTTTTTTGGAATTATCTTTATATTTTTCTGCATTTTTAATGGATGTTATTTTACTAAAAATTGCACTAACTAGTGCATGTTTCGCCATATCCACATAGGAGGGGGATGTTTTTTTTCCTTCCTCTTTTGCTTTTTCTAATTGTTCTATTAATTTCTTATTACCATCATTTTTTTTAACATTTGCAAGTATTAGAACGGAAGTTGCACCGCCAGCGTTAGCTGCAGCGTCCTTGGCAGCAGTAGCTGCGGTCTCGGCATCAGTAGCAGCGGTCTCGGCTGCAGTTGCAGCGGTCACGGTATCAGTTGCTGCGGTCTCGGCAGCAATTGCATTTTCATATTTAACTTTTGTTTTATTCTTTTCAATACTTGTATCGGCAGCTTCTTTGGCAACTGTATTTGCAGTCACAGTAGCAGCAGCAATAGCGGCAGCAGCGGCAGTAGGTGAACTAACAATTGATCCAATTATATTATCTATTATTGTTTGTTTCGCGGTGGCGGCGGCGGCGGCGGCGGCGGTGTCGGCGGCGGCGGCGGCGGTAGTGACGGCGGGGGCGGCGGCGGCAGTGGTGGTAGCTTCGGTCTTGGCAGTAGTAGCTGCTACCAAGACTTCAGTTGCGGCAATTTTGTTTTTATCAAGAACCGAATTCACAGCAGTTATTAGACTGTCTGCATCATTATCATCATTCCCAGTCGCATTCAATTTAACAAGATCCCCCGTAACATCAGACGTTGCCGTTGTGACATTAACTTTTAAAGGATTAAAATAAGTCATATTCATCAGTTTATCAACCTCTTTTTTAAGCTTGCTTAATACCTCATAAACTACATGTGATATAAAATTATATTTATCAGTCTCATAAATATTATCACTAATAATTTTATACTCGATGGCGTTATTAATATCAGTTAATTGTTTAAATAAATCAGGGTCAAGTCCCTTATTAACATATTTTGAATCAATTAATACGACATATCCATAATTTGGAACATAGAAATCAACATTATTTATAGTATATTTCCAATATCCAATATTATGATTATCAACACGTAAATCTTTAATGAATACATTATTTTCAATACTGAACTGTCTAAAAAAGATATGATGTTTTTGTAATATAGCAAGGGCATAAAATAACTGAAATATAACACTTTGCCATACCTCAGTCGTGTGATATCCGGTTGAAACCATTTTATTTATAACCCCTTTAATTTCGCGAATAGCACTACCCCATTCAATTAAATTATATGTAGGCGATTCAGTTAATACTATATATGAATTATTCGAGTCACTGGATAATGGTTTAGTATTGTTTACATTTGCTGCAGCAATTGCGTTTATTATAGCATTAGCAGTAGTAATATTATCACTTCCTTTTGATGCATTTGCTGCTCTGATAGCTGCATCAACAATAGGATCAGCTGTTGTTGTAGTTGTTGTAGTTGTTGTTGTAGTTGTCGGCTGATTTAATATCTCGGATAACAAAGATCTATACAATTCATTTTTATTTTCTACAGTAATTTCATACTTCTCGGATTTGTTTTTTAAAATGCCATTTATCGCGTTATAATCAATATTTGATTTTTTATCTATTTTATATAAAATAATTGAAATAAAATTTGGACATATTTTTGTATCTATTAAATTTGATTTAATCCATTCATAATATTTAATATCTCGCGATGCATGATAGAGATCTCGATGAGTCTGATTTTCTTCATTCCCATACATTTTATAAATCCTAATATTTGCACCCATTGGATTTTTAGCAATTTCAATATATTTAGTACCAGTATTATAACGTATTGGATATGCACTTGTATAAAATAAAAAACCAAATGGTAATGTATAATATGGATTTCTTTTCATTGAAAATGGGTTAAAATCTAATAATTTTATATATTCCAATAATGAATTTGGTCCGACTTGTATAGTCATCTCTTCTCCGTCATGCGATTTTACAATTGAATTACGAATAAATTTAATTAATATAGTTCTTTCATTAATATTTCTCATTGTAAAATTATTTGTTTCACCTGGAAGCGAATCTTCATATATTTGATTTAAAACACTATTATGTACAGCTGGATTTCCTAAATTAATATTATATACATTTTGCAATGGTATTTCATTTACTCTTTCTAATGGTTTCATAAATGGAAAATAATTAGCTCCTTCTGGATTGAATGCTGCTGGATATGAAATACTATTATCAGTTGGAATAAATGTAGGATGTGTATATTTAGGATGAGTATGGTCAGTTGATTTTCTAGGTTGAGGTAAAGCAGATTGATATATTTTTTGTTCAGCTAGAATTGGACTCTCTGTTATATTTGGCATACGTTGTTGTTTATAGTAATTGTCTTTATATTCATATTTTTGGGGATAAGTTGTATTATGATCATATTTTGTATTGGATTCATACTTGGATTTTGAACTGGGGTCAAATTTGTGAGTTGTATTGGATTCATACTTGGATTTTGAACTGGGGTCAAATTTGTGAGTTGTATTGGATTCATACTTGGATTTTGAACTGGGGTCATACTTATATTTTGAACTGGGGTCAAATTTGTGAGTTGTATTGGATTCATACTTGGATTTTGAACCGGGGTCATACTTGTGAGTTGTAGTATGATTATATTTAGATTTTGTACTGGGATCAAATTTATTGGGATCAGTTTTAGTATTATTATATTTAGACTCAGATTTTACAAAATCATTTTTTGGTTTAGATTTATCATTTATCATATCGTCGCTTTCTAAATCATCGCTTTCTAAATCATCGCTTTCTAAATCATCGCTTTCTAAATCATTATCCATACTATTTATATCAGCTTCCATATTACTATTCGCTCCTGGCAAACCTTTGAGTTCACGACGAACACCCCCTGACTGAGATTTATTATATATTGATTTAGTTAAATCAAATGGAACATAATTTGGATCATATGATGGTTTCTCTCTTGGTACATATGATTTATTATATAATGGATTAGTAGTAATAATTTGTCCTGAAATATATTCTGGTTCTTTAGAAGGTGGTTGTATTTTAGGTGGTTCGTAATTAATAGTATGAATGCGTTTATTTTCATTTGATACATATGGTGAATTTTGAATATATTGACTAGGACGTTTATATAAAGCACTACCTCCAATCATTTCGCTATCACTATCATCTAATGAAATGATATTAAATGAAATTGATTTTTTCTTTTTGTCATTATTTTTTGATTTTCTACCTCTATCCCTCTTATCAATTAATTTACGATCATCACTACTATCAAGAGAAATCATTTTATTAGATGATTTCTGCGAGTTTTTCATATGATTAACCAAACTATCATTGCCGTCCTTCATTATATTAATCGTTTGTTCAGATTCATTTTTATGCTTCTTTTTCTTTTTTAAACCATTATAATCATTGTTATTCATTTTTTCTATAATATCATTTGAATTTCCACGATCCATATTAATATACTCTTTAAAATATTTATGTTGTAATAAATCTTCTGGTGAAAATAAATCTATATATTCTTTCATATAATATTTATTTTTAGTATACCTATATTTTTTTGGAATAATCTCATCTAAAAACATTTTACACTCATCGTCAATAGTAATATTATCAATCTTAATTTTATCAATAAGATTATTTAAAAAATAATATAAATCAAAATAATTATTTATTTTTGTTTCATTAATAAATGGAATTTTCATATTACTATTATATAAATCTGGGATTGACGATCCAAAGAAATTAGTTATCTTGATATCAATATTATTATTTGGTATATGATAAATTATATCATCATATTCATATTTGTCATATTTTTCGGTGTCTTTTTTAGTATATATGTAAATATTATTTATATTCAATATATTATGCCTAAATCCAGGATATTCTTTTTGCAATATAGCTAATGAAAATATTAATTGAAATAATATTTTTTTAAAATCAATCCCATCCACTGTTTCAATATATTCTTTCAATAAAATACTTTTAAAAAATTTTTCTTTTAATCGAATAGAAAATATATTAGATATACTATTATTTTCCAACATACTCTTATAATTATCAAAAATAGTATTAAATGGTTTAAATATATCTATAATTTGTTGAAAATCAACATCAATATTTATAATTGGAAGTAAAATATGTGTTAATTTTTTATTTAATACTAAACTACTCAGTAAATATGAAAACAATGAATCATTATTATATTTACTATTAATGGTGTCAATCTCATTATTTTTATCATATGGATTAATATGAAGATATGAAGAATATCCATCGGTTAAACGTTGTAAAATAGTCATGTTAGTAGATTGATTATATTCAATTAATTTGAATTTACCCTCCAATAATTCAATTAATATATTTGTATGTTCTATTGATGAAGAATTTTTAATTTTAATATCATCTAATTTAATATTTGTTGGATTTAAAGTTAATGATTTAATATTGTTATCATATGATTTGGAATAAACAAAATCATATAACATATTTATTTTAATTTCTATATTATTATTCATATATAATAATAATGATATTTTTTTATATTATTATATCATTGAACAAAAATATAAAGAAAATTATATCAATTCGAAATAAGTTTTTTAATATAATGATTATTTAATATATATATAATTTTAATTAGATATGCCTCCATATGAATTATATATCGTGTACCTTGTGATATCCTCATTTCATACATAGATGTAGTATCAATTATATCATATTTTATATTTATATCATCTATTTTATTTATAATTAACATCATTATTTTTCTAATCACTATATGAAAATCAATATTTGTAATAAATAATATGTACAATAACTCTCTCATGTTTTTAATTAGTTCATACATATTTGATGTAGTATAATTACTTTTCAACATAATCATTTCTACAATACTATCTAATATATTAGTCCAGTGTGAATTATTTTCTACATTAAATTTTTTCATTTCTAACATCCATAATGTATTATTTATATTATTTTCAGATTTATCTAAAATAGTTTTAATTTCACATAATGATAAATTTAGTTTTTCTTTGTATGAAATATGTAATATAATATTACATATCATGACATCAGTTGGTAGAGGTACTCGTATAATAAGACATCTACTTTTCAATGGTTCATTAATTTTAGATAATTGATTTGAAATAAAAATAAACTTGCATGTATTAGCATATTTTTCCATTGTTCTTCTCAATGATCCTTGTGCATAATATGACAAATCATCTATCATATCAATCACAACTATTTTAAATAATTTTTTATATCTTAAAATAGTTAAAATTTCTATTTGAGCGTAATCTTCGATTATTTCTTGAATTAAATATTTATCAAAACCATTATTATTTGGTTCTAAAATTATATGATGATTAGATTGTTTGATAATTACTTTAGTTTTTGTATTACTATAACCGGTTATTGTATATTCAACCTCTTTAACTTTAATTGAATTTTTTCCATAAATACTTTCTAATAAATTTTGTACAATATATTCTTTTCCACATCCATCTGGACCATATACTAAAATATGTGGAAAATTATCATATTTCCAAGAACCATTTTCCATATTATTTATTATATGATTAAATTCTTTTTTTGATTTTTTTCCAATAGTATCAATATTATTATAAATCATGTGATGACTATTAAATGACCCAATTAAATGATCTAATATTTTCTTATGACTAGCTAATTGATTTGAAATGGAATTGTATTTGTCAACTAAGAACATTATAATAAATATATTTATTGTGCTTAAATCAATTATATCAATTTTTTAACATATATTGATAAAAATAAAATCTAAATTATATTATATTAATGTCTAAATATAATACATATGAACCGACTTTACAAGAGAGAGAATTTGTTGGTAATTTAATTCATTGCGAACCAAATGATATCTCATTTATTTATTTTAGTGATAATAATATTAATAAAATTAATAAAACATTGATAGAAGATATAAAAAATATTACATTTGAAAGATATAATAAAAAACTATTAATTGATCCACAACAAAAGACAATACTTGTAACTATTATGCGTCATGTATTTTTCAAAAATATTAAAAATACATTTGATACAAATGTTGAAGTAGATTTATTAAATAAAGAAGTTCTAAAAAATATTACACCAATTATAATGAATGGACTCTTATCGCAATTACGATATATAAATGATTATAATTCAATTCGTCCAATTGATCGTCCTGAATCAGTAAAAAAAAATAATATTAACAATAATACTAAACCTATGAGTAGTTTATTTGAATAAGTTATAATTCTCAATTAATAGTTATAGTTTTTTATAAACATTAATATATCATCATCATTAATCGTTTTATTTTTTCCAAAAAACAAAACGAGATCAATTATAGGTTTATTGTTTATTATAGCCATTTGATTTAGATATTGATTTTTTATAGAAAAATCAGACAATCTAATTAGTTTATCATAATAATGATCAATCATTGATATACTATTTCCACAATATGTATTATATCTTTCTTTGGTTGCAATTAATAATAATTCTTCTATATTTGTAGCTCTTAAAGTGGTTGGTAAATATAATGGCTTATTAATAGTTTTATTATATTTATAACATCTTTCAATACCAATAATACCAATTGCTTCTAATCTGTCAGCATATCTTGGAATTAACATCCACTCTTTATTTTGTATTGAATCTGGAATAGTATCAGCATTTTTTGATGATGATACTAACTCAATCATATTAATAACTAAATCGATGAAATCTTCAGAATTATCTTTCAATAAATATCTTGCATTATCATTATTTTGATTATTTGGAAAAAATTTATAATCATCCGCATCATGTAATAATGAAGCAATAATAATAGAATTATATTCTATTTGTGATATAGTATATGTATGTACTTCTAATGCACATATTGCGTGATTCATTACAGATATAGCATGCTTAATACCATGTGATTCACATATATTATTTTCATCAAATAGTTTTTTCAATTCATATATATGTTTGTTGAAATCCATTACTATATAAAACAGTTTATTATTTTAAATTAATTATTTAAAATATAATTGAAAAAAAATAAGTATAAATATAATCAATATTATAGCATATGGATTTAAATAATATATCTGAAATAATTAAATTCAATAAAATAGTATTAATAAAAGATAACTGTCTCTCTTCTATTTTTACAGTGGCTTTAGCTCATAGTAATGTAGAAATTATTACTATTTTTTATACTTCTGAAAAATCAAAAAGTAGATTTAACTTTTCATTGAAAATAATGTAATTATATATATTTATATATTTGGTTCAATGTAGTTGGTATATAATATAGTTTATTATTTTTTCTAATATTATTTTTTAAAAAATTATATTATAAAAAATAATATAAAATAGTTTAAAAATAATATAAATGATTTTTTTTATTATTTTTTCTATGTATTATTATATGAGTACAGTAACTTATCGTCATGAAAATAATTTTTCTTATAAAAAAGGAGGAATTAAATATGTTGTGAATGAAAATATTATTGATGGAGAAAAAGGACTTTCCTTTCAATTTCTTAAAAAAGTTGGAGATGATGACAGTAAATTTTATAGAATTAATGTTAAAGAAGTTCAAAAAGATAAATTTGAATTATATGAAAAAAAGAATAATAAAGAAGAAAAAAAAGAAGTGTCTATAACAGAAGTTAATAAAATTATTAAAGATAATAAAGAATTATCTTTTGTTGCCAAATATTTAAGTGATGATCGTAGTAAATATGGAGGTGTTAAACATTTCAAAAAGTCTTCCAAAAAGTCTTCCAAAAAGTCTTCCAAAAAGTCCTCCAAAAAGTCTTCCAAAAAGTCCATGCCTGGTTTAATTGGTGGTGGTAAGAAACGATCGAAGAAGTCTTCCAAGAAGTCTTCCAAGAAATCTTCCAAAAAGTCTTCCAAAAAGTCTTCCAAGAAATCTTCCAAAAAGTCTTCCAAGAGACGTTC
>Ga0315331_10000746_pt1 | contig 23071 bp, 41 predicted proteins | sample M160m34915metaG_FD_203456 | JGI IMG/M metagenome (GOLD analysis project Ga0315331, IMG submission 203456) | Ammonia-oxidizing marine archaeal communities from Monterey Bay, California, United States - M1 60m 34915 | ecosystem: Environmental > Aquatic > Marine > Intertidal zone | place: USA...
TCGTGAATCTCTTTCATCATAAAGGACTCGAAGCCCTTCTTCTCTATTGCGTGAAGATCAAGAAGAAGCTTCTCCGAGTTGTAGCTTGTGTCATTATTATCGATGTCCTTTATCTGGAGCTTTTTACGAGTAATAACTGCTATCTGATCATCTTCTAAATAGATAACCTCTTTTGCTCTGCCGATAATCGGTGTGGCGTCTGAACCTACAATGAAACTGTCTTCTGCCAATCCAACTGCGAGAGGAGAAGACTTTTTAGCGCAGACAATCATCTCTGCGGTGGGTTCGATGACTGCGATGGCGTAGGCACCGTGAACTGACTTGAGTGCCTGATGAACTGCGTCTTCCAAGCTCAAGTCATACTTTAGTTTTGTATGCTCTATCCAGTTGGCGAGGACTTCGGTGTCGGTTTCAGACGAGAACATGTAGCCTTCGTCCTTGAGAGCTTCTTTTAAATGCCTGTAGTTCTCGATGATTCCATTGTGGACGAGGGCAAGTTCCCCTTTGAATGATAGGTGTGGGTGAGCATTTGCTTCTGAAGGTTTGCCGTGAGTAGCCCAACGTGTGTGTCCGATGGCTAGATCTTGTGGTTGAATGGACTGGCATTTGTCCTCCAAACCTTTGACAGCGCCTTTCGCTCTAACGACTTTGATTTCATTGTTCTCTGCATAGGCAAGCCCTGCTGAGTCGTAACCTCTGTACTCAAGCCTGTAAAGCCCCTCTATGACAACCTTTTCCGCTTTCTTTTCCTTTCCAATGTAACCAACTATTCCACACATACTTATTCTACCCTCTCTAAATCGCCCTCAAGCACTGCTAAAAACTTGTAACCGTAATTTGGCGTCCAATCAGTTCCCCAAACCTCGTAACAAATATAATTAGATACGCTTGGGACTTTGGCTAAGACAATTCCAATAGTCTGCGGATTGTAGAAGAATTCCTTTCTATACTTGTGAAGGACAATGTCTCCTGGCTTAAACCTTCTTCTCACCTTTATCGAAGCCTCCCAGCCTTTTTGCAATCTCTGCGGCTAATTGCCAGCGGGCTGACTCTGAGCCGAGGTTCAGTTGACTGTCTTTGTATTTCTTTAATACCTCTTGAATCTCTTCAATCATTGCAATCTTCGTCCTTTGTTTCAAGACTGGTTAAATAGGAAATGTCAGGAAGTGCTCCTGACATTTCCGCATAGTTGTCGGGATCTAAAACCTGATTCTCCGTAGCGGTATCTTCGATGAGCCTGTTTCGTCTTACCAGAGAGTGCTGCGTCTTTATCATGGCGTTTAAATAGAAAACGAAGTCATTTACTTGAGTTTGAATCTCGACTGCTCGAAGCCGGACTTTCTCTAAATCTTCTAGCGTCATCTCTTATCCTCCTTAGCCTATCCTGTAAGCTATCTAGTTTCTTGTCCAGCTTCGCAGCCCTGTTTAGTTTCTCCACTTGATCCAGAGCCTTTTCAAGTTCGTTAGCCTTGTATGCTGCGATGAATAAGGAGACTGCCAAAAGGATGAACAATCCAACAGCGAGCCTGTCGACGACGAAAAGGGCGTTATTGTTTTTCATACGAATTCAAGACTCTGCTTAGGGCGGATGCCTTGTGCAGGGACTCCATGTCTCGCTCTGGATCAATTAGAACTACTTGATCATATCTATGCACCTCTGGTGACAACGATAGTCCGTCTCCAACCCACTGAATTGTAAAGTATCTCCACCTGTCCTCTTTCACTGAGGTTTCTAACACTACTCCATGACGGTGGATCCCATTTCTGTGATATGCTACAACTTGTCCCGGCTTCATTGTGAGCCCTTTCTTTATTCTGATATTTTTATAAGATCGCCTTGTTTTAAATAAGCAACCCATTTGTCAAACTTCACCACGTAAGAATTCTCTCTGACTTCAGTAACTACACCTTGTCTTCGAAGTGGGTGGTGTTCATCTTTTTCACTCAAATGCTCCCAGGCTGGATCCTCCATGTCTATTAAGACAATGTCCCCTGGTGCGAAATGTGCCTCGACGGCTCTCTGTTCTTCTTTCATAGTATATTTAATTAGTTCAGGGTTTGATCATTTTCCATTGAATCCCTTTGTTTTGCGAGTTTGTATATCTTCTGACGAATATCTGCAAGCGCTGCCATGAGGTTGACTATTTCCTGCTGAATTTCCTGCCTGCTCATTTTAGTAAAAAACCTTTCTCTTGCGGCGATAGCTCGTTGAGCCGAGGTAAACACTTAAAACCCCATTATCAACGTGCTTATACACTGAAACCTTTGGTGCTTTCTCTTTCCCTATAACAAATTTGTCTGAAGCGTCCTTAGACATTAATTCAAAGTAAAAATATCCCCTTGTTGCCTTTGTTATCAATCCAAAGGCACCGTTTTCAGGGTTATGCAGAAGATCTCCAATTCGTAGGCAAAATTTCGTCATGACTTTCGCTTATCCCTTATTCTAGGAAACTTAACTTCTTTAATTTGGTAATCTTGGACGTCCATGAGCGACATCGACACTGGATCGTACACGACAGCTTCCAGAAACAGGACTTCCGAAACAATTCCCAGCATTCGGGCTACCTCCTGTTTGTCATCAGTGATGTCCTTCACTACAAACCTCGCTCTCTTGAGCACGACGTCCTCTCCGCCGATGAGGCTGGCACGCACGCCGTTGATTGCAGAGGCGAGTTGATTATTGAAGCCTGTCATCTGCTCGGTGACAGCTTTTTTAGTTGCGGGATCCCAATCCGAGTGGGGTTTGAGAAAATCATTGTACTGCAACCAATTTAAAATCAAAAATCTGTGTTCCTGAATCATCTTTCCAATTACGCCCAAAGAAGCGCTCACGTCAAACTCAAAGAATGCCTCGTCGATGTCAACAAAAGTGTCCTCGGGCTCAACATAGGATTTCCTGACTCTCTCAGGTATCTGGAATGATATAATTTTAGCTGTCAAGTTTTCTCTCCACTGTTCGATATTCAATCATAATCGTCATAGTCGTTAAATGGATCTGGATCATATGGGTAACTGTTGTCGTATAGCCCATCGTCTGGATCGTCCACATCCTCGAAATCATATTCATCAGGTTTAAGCGGAGGCTGAACCTGGACATTAGGTAGAGAAACCGAGAACGGAGTGGAAGTGGGCGGGGGCAGAGGAGACATTGGTGCAGTCGTGTGCTCCTTCCTAGTAGAAACCTTTTTCTTCACTTTCTCCTGTAATAGACTCTTTGCCTTCTTGACTTTGATTTCATGCGACTTATCAAAGTTTTCTATCACGATACTCGGATAGACAAGCGGTATGTGAGAGTTGCCTGCGTGATACACTCTATGCTTCTTGCCGCATTGCAGTGTTAGTGTCGGATCAGAGTCTCTAATCTCTGGGTGTGAAACTAATTCTGCTGCTGTTGCCAGCGTTGAAGATGAGTTCCTGCCAGTGCCGTAGGTGATCTTAAACTTGCCTGCCGCATTTGGCTTTACAACTACACGCTTTCCGTCCTGAAGATAAGAGATGTGAAGTATCATTTCTTTTCTGCCCTTCTGTCTTCCAACTTCTGAGTTGTTGCCTCGATTGCTGCAAAGGGTATCAAAGATAATGCACCGATGATAATCGGTGTTGCTACTGTCAATGTATCCAGAATTCTACTTATCACTTGTAACCCCTCTTTTGCCTCTAAACTCTCTTGAGTATATTACATTGAAAGTAGAAAGTCAAGGAAATTCCCCCCCTTTTTCAAGGGGGGATGTGGCGGAGGAGGTAGGATTTGAACCCACGGTACGCTTTCACGCACGCTAGTTTTCAAGACTAGTGCAATAAGCCAGACTCTGCCACTCCTCCGCAAGTATCAATAAATAGTTTACTTCTTCTTTTTACCCTTCTTGTGAGCATCTGGAAGGGAGATGTTGTTCTTGTAAGTTTTGTTCTGTCTTCGAAGTTCTGCTATCTCTGCATACTCTTTTGGGAATTTTTCCTCTCTCCACTCTCTGTTCTTCTTATCAAGACAAGAGTGGCAAATGTATGCAATGTTTGGACTTATCTTTGCACCCTTCATGTAAATGCAGTCTGGGTGGGACATTACCTCTTTTATTCTCCGACACTCGGCGCAGCTAGATTCCAAAACTCTCTCCACATCCACAGGTTCTCTTAGCAGAAGGGTTCTCAAATTTGAACCCAGTTTGCCCTAGATCGCTCACAAAGTCTATAACCGTTCCCATCAAATACAGATAACTCTTCCTATCTGAAAATATAGATACACCATTGCTTTCGTTTTCGATATCGTCGGCATTTGACACAAGGACGAAGTCTAGAACATACTTGAAACCAGAACAGCCGCCGCCCTGGACGGCTGCTCGGATTCCGATCGGCTTCAACCCCTCTGGTTTTTGAGATATTATCTCTTTAATTCTTCTTGCCGCTGATTCTGTTAAACTTATCACGATTGAGCCTCATAATCCTTGCTGTGTCAAGAACCTTCTTGACATATGTTCGACGTACCTTTTTCGACAGTCGGCTGTTAGGCTTTTTGACGCAAACTGTACCTGCGTTATATCCACATAGAGATTTTTTCATATCACCTTTAGTCCACGAGAGCCAGAAAGCGAGGGATCTTATCCCATCCTTGATGCCGATGCGAGGCTGCTTTAGTTGCTCGCACGTGTACTTGGAGTACTGGGGCATGACTTGCATGATCCCGCATGCTCCGGCATGACTGACTGCTCGTGGACTAAAGGCACTTTCACGATAGATGATAGCTGTCACAATCAGCGGGTTCACACCTCTCTTCTCTGATTGTTGAATTATATAGTCTGCATGCCTGCATGCCACGCCCTGTTGATACGGGCTCAGAAATGCAATTGAGGCTTTTACGAGAAAACATAATTCGATCGCCGTCATTCTATCTTACTCCACTTCAATATTAACTGTAACGTCTACTGTCATTGTCGGCAACCTCAGGTGATTTACAAGATCATGTTTCTTGCACTCTTCAGCATCCAGAAACCAGTCGGCGTGTTTCTTCTTATCCACAATCTTTAGAAAGTAGTCGTCCTTCTTGCCGCAGTTGCGAGCCATCATTGTGTAAATCTTCTGGTTCAGCCTGTCTGCCTCTTTTGCTCCAGCTTTTAGTTCTTCTACTTTTCCAAAGTCCATAGAACTGACGTCGTGAATCATTACAGTTGCGTCCTTGTCCATAAAGCGAAGTCCGTCTTCTCCAAACGAAAAGAGAACTGCTCCACAAGACATAGCCTTGCCCTCGACAATGGTGGCGACTGGTAACTCTGCGTCCCTGATAGCTGCTATCATAGACATAAGAGAATAAACCTGTCCGCCATACGAATCAATGACTACTGGGATAATCTTCTGTCCAGTGCTGTGTGCCTGTGCCATATCTAGAGCAAAATTCTTTGCTGCTTCTTCGTCAAACTTGTTCACCCTGACGATGACAGGTGCCTTGCGTAGTTCGATCGTCTTAATTAGTGGTGATACTGTAACTTTATGTTTCATCTTCTTCCTTATTGCAAATAATTTCTGACTCTGTCTCTATCCAAACCTTCGCCCCGCAAGAGAGTGGCTTGTCTGGTGAATAGACAATCCTACATGGACCATCCACATAAACCTCACTGCAATAAGTGTTGCTCTTATAAGTCTTGACGGTTATGACGGGCTCTCTGTTACCAGACTTTGAGTTGGATCTTATTTTGTGTTGGTTTACATGAATGCGCTTCTTCATTCTAACAGAGGTTCCTCTTCAAATCCTGCTCACCTATTAGCGTGTATGTAAACGAGTTGCCCCACTTGTCAGCAGACTTGTTACAAGTGTCCATGAACTCATAGAAGTCCTTGCTACTCTGAAATACCTGACATCCTGCCGATACTCCCCCAGTATACTCTCGCTCGTCTGAACCAAACTGTCGGTGGATGTTGATGCCATACATACCCTCGTCTTCTGGTCCCACATAGTCTGGTGTAGAGTCCCTATTGTCGTCTCGCCACACACGTACCTTGCCAGAGCGCTGACAGAGTGCAGTGTATTTTCGTTTGCCTCCGTGGGTATCGATCTTATATGTCGAACGATATTGCCCTGGAACTAAAATCGCAGTGCCCTTTGAGTTGATCGGGCGCTTGAGAATGTTCATGCCAGGTTCGGTTGTCGCTGGGTAAATATCACACACCCACTCTCCACTTACCTTATACAAGAGATTAATGAAGTCGTCAAACTTTGTTGCATCACCTGAGTCATTTCTTACTCCGACAATGTTCAAGTTGTAGTCTCCATTGTCAAAAAAGACGTGCCCTTGAGACTCTAGTGCATTCTTATAGGACTCTGCCATCATTCGAGCGGGTAATCCTGTTAATCTAGCCATTGTGTTCTCCTCTCTTTCTTAAAGATTCTTATGTCGCCACCAATCAACGGCGACAGAGCCAACAAATATTGCGGCTCCAAGTGTGATAACGTTTATAATAAAATCAATCATTGTTTCCCTATGTTAGCAAAGTTTTGTCGGGGTGGCAGGATTTGAACCTGCGACCCTCTGGTCCCAAACCAGATGCGCTACCAAGCTGCGCTACACCCCGAAGTAAAGTAGTGGACTCGCTCGGACTTGAACCGAGAATCGACAGTTTATGAGACTGCTGCATTAACCAATTATGCTACGAGTCCGAGTTTTCATCATCTTTATTCTGATTAAGATTCAAGTCGCTCAAGAGCTTTTGAATATTCTTTGCATTTTCAAGAAACTCTCTTTCTCTCTTTAATTTGGTGGATGCCTCATAGAAGAAGCTGTAACCAGCTAGGCAAAACATACACACCATGAAGTTCGTAATTATCTGTAATATTTCTATCAATTTTTATCTCTTTATCGGACAGAGTTTTTCTTATGAGCGTTAACATTGCGCTGATTATATTCAACGACTTGTAAATTCCATTTCGGCATCGAATCTAGAGGTAACTTCTTTCCCTTAACAGTCTGTTCTTTCCACTTCAGATCCTCTTCCTTTGGATATACTCCCGAGCCGAGCTTCCAATCAGTTTCAGAGTTCTTCAAAAGCTTCTTCGCTTCCCTGCCCATTGGATAAATGTATCGAAACATTTTACCACTGATCTTCTTCATTCCCACTCGGCGCATGAAGTCGGGACTGAGCCAAAATACTTGCTGCTTCTTTATATAGTCTTTCTTGGGGTTTGGCAAGTAAGACGATAGCCCTCTCGGGATTGCTGGCAGGTATTCTTCCTCTCTTGGGCGATCTGCCAGAGGCTTTCCCGAACTCAGAAAATCTTCATAATCCTCCTGATAGCTCAATGTAGCTCTGGTGAAATCAGTTGCAAACTGATACGCTAATACCCTGAGTGTGGGATCTAAGTCAACTGGGAGGTTGCCAAGTGCATGTTGGAGACTGGCATTGTACGAGTGCCTCTTCTCCTCCGCCTTTCTATCGAACTCATCCTTAAACTCTTGGCTGAACCCCACTGAGGACTTGTCATAATGCCATGCCCAGTTGTCAAAGCACAACCTTCTAGTAGTCCTCGGATGCACCTTCTCTCCCTTGAGCGACATATAACTGTCAGTCCAATACTCGCCTCCGTAATAGAAGTTCGCAGCCTGATAGACATAGCCGCACTTACCCATGATCCCGTCGGCGAGCGTGTACAAGAACTTAATCTCAGGGTTCAGTGGAAGCTCAGGCGTAGGTACATGATTAGGGTTGCTCGACTTTGCTATCCAATTCTTTTTCCTTATCTCTTTGTTGATTTGGATAACGTCGCTGTTCCTCTCCTCATTGTGGCGCTTAATCCATTCGATAACCTGGGATATCATCTGGGTTTCCGAGTTTTTAATTTCAGAGTCTAACATGCACATCTTTCCTATTTCAAAATAGTTTTGTGCTGTCATGTCCTTGTTGATGATCTTTTGTATCGTATGCTTCGGCTGAGTGCCCCAACCCAATGTAATGACTCCAACAAGCGTATCTTCTTTGAAGACTCCGAGCCAATGCTTCGTGTGCTTTGGCATGACAGGAGAATAGTGATTCGCTTGTACAAGATCTGTTGCCTCGGATCGGGACACCTCCCTGATCTCGTAGGATGTCTTCCTGCTGTACTCGCTAGAACTATACTTCTCTTCAGTCATAATTGGCACCTTCTCTTCGTATCGTTGTTTATAATCATACAACAAATGTCGGCAAATGTAAAGTAAAAAAGCAAGAAAAGAGCCCAAGGCAGGATTCGAACCTACAACTTCTTCGCTGGAAACGAAGCACTCTACCTTTGAGTTACTTGGGCAAAACCCTTGCTAAAAGGGGAAACAGAAGGGAGAATAGAGCCCAAGGCAGGATTCGAACCTACAACCTCTTCGCTGGACACGAAGCACTCTTCCTTTGAGCTACTTGGGCAGAGACGCCCTTCTGTTTTTAATGTGCTGGTGGCAGGACTCGAACCTGCGGTGTTGGTATTCTTCATTACAAATGAAGTGCTGTCGCCACTGAGCCACACCAGCAAAGCACCCCGTGAAAGAGTTGAACTCTCCAAATAAGGGTAGAAACCTCGAAGCCAGATCCGCTGGACGGGGTAGATGCTTTTCTTATGTTTTTATTATAACACAGACTTTGCTGTCTGTCAAGTAATAATTTGTGTTTTTTTACTTTTTAATTTAGATAACTATCTCCCTCTTCTTCAATTTGAAGAAGATAATCCCAGACGAAATCTCGCATCGCAGCTTCGGCAGATTCATTGGACACAGGCTCACTGGATTCAAGCTTTTCAGCCAATCTAACCTTAGCGTACTCTCGGATTTCTTCGAAGTCCGAGTGATCATGATACACCACCTCATCCCCCTTCCATGCGATGGCTCCGACGAACTCAAGACATTCGTCATCGTACCTCATTACGGCAGAGACATTTTCATCCACACGAAACAACTCCTCCATCAGCCTGTCGAAGAGTTCGTCTGGGGCGCTCCAAGCTGATTGTCCGAACATCCTGTTTTGGTACTGATCATGTTCCTCGATGAAGCTCCACTTCGGGATACTGTACGCCTCTTCGATCACCTGTTGAGGGGATTCAAAAATATCTGTAAGATGGGCGTCACGGGAATCGCCCTTAGCCTTCTCTGCCCGGTGATACATCGACTCCAATAAATTCGAAGCCGCTTCATTTGCAGTGCGTAACTTGAAGCACCAATTCACATGATTAGCCATATTGTAAAACTCCATTTTTTTCTGAAATAAATTTTGAGCCATACTGAGATTTCAGTTCTTCCCAGTAAGATAGAGATGTCATCCTAGACTTATCCCCATAGTGCTTTGTCAGCCACGACTTCCTAGCTACACCCTCTATCCACGTGAGTGGCGGAGGCACGTACACCAAATCTCCTACAAATACCAGTTCTATCTTCATTCCCTACTTCCTCGACTTTGTGATGCGTTTGTTAACATAGGTGAACATTAGCATAGCTGTGAGCATGAATGCAAGGGTGGCACTTTGCCTTGTGGAACTCGACACACTACACCCTGTCTCAGGGGAGTGCTGCCCTTGGGCTACCACTCGAAAGTGATGTTGAGATAGGGTTCCCACTTCCATTTGATCATCCTCAAACACCATCTCAACGGAGAGTAGCATAGAATAGTTTCCCGGCACGTCTGGTGTCAAGCGTGGAGTGCCGTTGAGAACGTGTTGATACAAGTCCGATTCAGAGGAGTATCCTTGAGGTTCGGCGATCGCAATAGACGATCCTGATGGGCGACCTATGACGCTCCAGGTATATCTTATAGGTTGATTCGCCTTGTTCGAAAAGGCTCTCAAGTCCAAAGTTTCGCCGATAGATAGGCTCACTGATGGAGAATATACCTTAAATTCAGAAGTTGGATCAAGGCAGTTGGCTTCATCCCCGAACACAACAAAGCAAAACATATCGTCGCAGGCATCGCCAATGGTGTCCCTGTCGTCATCTAGTTGTTCGACATTGAAAACAGAGATACAATTATCCCTAACATTCAACACCATGTCTCCGTCGATGTCAGGATCACAAGCGTCGCCTGCGCCGTCTGAATCCAGATTCTCCTGACGGGGGTTGGGCACCGTAGGGCAATTGTCAGCAATCCTGCCGTAATCTGGGACTCCGTCACCATCCCTATCTTCATAACACGACTCTTCCTCGCCATAGGTGCCAGGCTTCATTGGACAATCGTCTGCATTGTTGGCGATTCCATCGTTATCTATATCATAATCACAGGCGTCACCTAAGCCATCGGCGTCTGTATCATACTGCCCAACATTGAACGCCAGTGGGCAGTTGTCAATCGTATTAAGTATGCCATCACCGTCCTTGTCAGAGTCGCATAGATCTCCAAGTGCATCGGCGTCAGTGTCCCACTGGTTCAAGTTGTGGGTGGTGACACAGTTGTCGCAGGAATCTCCCACACCATCACCGTCTTGATCGAACTGACTAGCATTTCGGTATCGGGGGCAATTATCATATGAATCCTCGATTCCGTCGTCGTCGTAGTCATCAGCAGACTGATATGTGTCTCCTATATCTGTATTGTTGATCAATACGGATCCCTGCCCTGCGTTACCGCCGCCTGACATCTCTGGTGTCCCACATTGTCCAAAGTTATTGTCGCACTCAACAGGTTGAGCGAGAGAGGGCTGTGGCGTCAACATGAAGATAGTTGCGATTATGATAATATTCTTCATTTTTTACTTTCCTATTAAAAATATGTTTGCTCAAGCTAAGATTAACAGAATCTTACCCATCTGTCAATAGTAAATTTTATTTTTTATGAGCCGAAGCCCGTAATCCATGAGCCCGAGATATCGTTTATTCTTATAATCTTTAGCTCCTCTGGAAGGTGTTCTGACACGAGCCCGTCTTTCCACTGGACTACTATTTGTGAAGACTCTGTTACCTCAATTACCCTTCCGAGTGCTTCGGGTTCATGCCTCTTGAACTTCACATAGTCGTTCTGCCTTATTTCTCTTCCTGTCACTTGTTGCTCTCCTGTTTTACTTCTCTATTATACATTGTTTGACTCTCCTGTCAAGTCTTTTTTAGAAAAAGATTTGAATTATTACCACCAAGAGAGCCAAACCAAAACAAATCATTGTTTTTGTCGTGAACATTGACTCTCCGAGGAGAACATAAGTCAGGATAGGGAAGATAACTATCCCTACGCTGGAACCTATGAACCTCGCAGCCCAAACAGACTGCATCGAATCCGCTGCTGTTGTCCAAGCATAATAAAAGAACATTGAACAAGGGATTCCCCACGTCAAAGCAGAAATAAAAGCCTTACCTCTCCACCACTCCCAAATGTATTGAGAGTTGAGTTGAAACCAAGCAAATAGTTGTGCCAGTGTGAAGAGAATGATAGCTTTTGCAACTGCCGTCATTACCCCTCCAAGAATCTCTCTGTTAGATCTTGAACTGTCTCTCGGAGTGCAGAAACATTTGCTACTTCGGTTTCTTGTTCCTCGATAGTAACGTAGAAAGTCGTAGGCACAAACTCTCCCTCGAACAAAGTCTCTCCGTGGTTGGAGAAGAACTCGTAAGTCGTTGCGGCGGCATCGGACGTGTCTGACATCGCACTAGACAACTTGCCTAACAAATCCTTGTGGAAATAGAAAGTGTCCCAGTCCTCTGCTTGCTCTAAATACATTTGGGCAGCAAGCGCTTGTGCTGTTTCAAAGTCTGTTGCAGTCTTTGTCTCTGAACTTGAATGAACTCTCTTGTAGTCGTCAGTTGTTGACGTTCCTGTTACTACATAAATTGATTCACCATTGATTACATTACTCATTTTTACTTCTTCGTCCTCCGCTTCTCGCTTATATCTAGCAACTATTTCTTCCATTGATTCTTGGTGGGTAGTGTGTTTCTTTACAACACATCCAAATAACGATGCTTCGAATCCAATGTGACGCTTCTTGCCCTTGAACATTGCCTTGAACTCGTCCTCTGTGAGAATCTGTGTTGTAACAAAATTGGTTTCCCACTCTTGATCGCTTGCTTGGACAATCTCATAACAATGGTTTGGAGTAACCAAGCGTTCGTCGTCATCATCAAGAATAATGTGTTCCCTAGTAGGGGACTCGTTAGCGAATGCTTTCTTACCTGGACCTGAGTAACAACTGAACATGTCAAGGTTTCCAATACCTCTTACAGGAACCTCTGATGACTTATTCATAAAATTATCTGTTCTGTTGTAAGTCCTCACGACAGCACCTGGGACAATGCCCTTCTCTGTTAGACTTTCTACATAACCTTCCCTCACCAAGGTGCTTACCTTTTCGTAAGTTTGGAAGTCATTACTCAATTCTTCACACTGCTTACGAGTGTGCTTTGGATTTCCACAATATGTACACGGCATTATCTCTTTCTCCTCATTTTTCTTTTCAGGTAAGAACCTATCTCTGTTTCTGGCTCTTCGATTTCTTCTAAGCCTTCGTCTTCTGGCTCTTGCCAAATATCCCAAAATACATTATCCATGTTATCAGTTCCATAGATGGATGTCAAGTGTTTTTTTAGCGTTGCTTCGGTTTTAAAAGGAAAGGACGTCGTCCTGTCCGTCCACTCACCGTTGTTAAAGAAATAAATCGTTGCTTCCATTTTTACTCTCCGTTATTATCCAGCATCCTGGGTTTCTCCACCACTGCGGGTGGATGTTTAATTTCCACTTTTTCGCCAATGAGGATAGCAGTTCTTTATAATAATCTGAGTGTCCAGTGATAACCGCAATAGGTAAATCATCTATCTTCTCTAAAATAAAATCTTCTATCATCCTCGGAGCATTCTCGTGTCGAACTCCGTGCAAATCAAGAGTCGGAAATTTGTTTTTCACATTTCTTCACTTTCATCCTCAACTCTTGCCACTCAGAAAAAAGAGCCATTGAGGTTGAAAGAAGAACAACCTGAATGACATGTAGAATTTCAATTCCAAACATATTAACAGCCTACCACAGCCTTATCGGAAAGTCAAGCCTATTTAACTTACCATGGTTAAAAAAATTAGACGTAAAGTCAAAAAGATCGCAATGAAGGCGAGCCTTGTCAGCATGGATCTCGAAGACATCACTGAAGAAAACAAACAACAAAAGCAAACGTTAGCTGAAGACTTCTCTCAAGAGTTTGAGTTCCTGGAATGGAGAAAACAGCAAGAGCAGCAAATAAAGAGCGACGGAAGCTCTCAGGAACCGGATGTACCGACTGAGGAATGTCCTAGTAGTGCCTCTCATAATGCGCCTGACGAAATAAAGAAACTATACAGGGCGATCGCTCAAGTTACGCACCCTGACAAGATTCAAGACGGGCGGCTCAACGGAATATTTCGAAGAGCAGCAGAAGCCATGGAGAGTGAGAACTGGATGCTCCTTGTAGAGCTTGCTGGTGAGCTTCGCCTGGATATAGACTTTCTCTCCGACGAGGCTTGCGATATAATCGAAAAAAGCATTGAACGGAATGAAAGTCAGATTGCCAACATCAAGAATTCGTTCTCATATATCTGGTCCTGTCAGAAGTCCGACAAAGACAGGGATATTTTCAAAAGCCTATTCTACCAACAGTTCAAAATAGACGCAGATGCGTTCGATGAATGGCTCAAGGAGAAGAATAGTTCTTCTTGATACATGTCGTCTTGATGAAGCGATTTAGCTTGGCATTTTCCCTCTCTAAGTCCTTTGCATATCCTAGCAACATTGGACAGCCTCGATCGATTTCCGTAATGCACTGCTCTAGCGCCTGGATTGTCTCTGGAACTAGCTGCTTCGGGTACGCCTGTGAAAGAATGATGCCGGATCCGATGCCCAGGATGAAGGAAGCGATTCGAGCAGTAACGTTCATTTCTCTGCCTCCGCAACTGAGAGTATTCTCACCTGATCAGCTCTCTTGTTTCTCTCTAGGTACGCATAGGTGGCAGCTTCTGCGAACGTCAACAACTGAGTGTGGAGCCTAATCTGCTCTCCGAAAGCATTAACTAAAACTATTTCCCAATTCTTCATCAAATATACTCCTTGTCGCCTGAAAAGATTATCTCCATATCTTCCCTCTTTAAATGCTCTTCAATATAGTATTGCATGTCCTCCATTGATTCGAAATTAAACTTATCTTCTCCGTGATAGAGGCACATCGAGTCCGAACCGATAGACTCCAGAACATCCACCTTGTTTATCACAAGAGTTGTTAAGCCGTTGATGTCTACAGCCCTCGAAACTGCATCAATGTCAAACCAGTTTATTTGTCGTGGACGTCCTGTCGTAGCGCCATACTCTTCACCGTGTTCACGAATCAAGTCCGCAACCGGATCTTCCATTTCAAACTGGCGAGCGCCGACGTAGGTTTCATATATCTTTGCAACGCCATATATCTCTCGGATCGCTGTGGGCGGGATCCCGTTGAGGGCTGCTGATCCTGATGTACAATGGGAGGATGTCACGTATGGATATGTTCCCCAGTCTACGTCTAAACCAAAACCTTGGGCTCCCTCGAAGAGAATCTCTACTGTGTCATGGTGGGGATTTCTGTGGAATTCCTCATATATATCTACGATGTACTCTTCCAAATCTGGCACCTCTTCTGCTCTCACGCCCTTTCTGCCATATTTGTCTCTATATGCTGGTCCGTTACCACGCTTAGTTGTCCCAATCTTTTCATCCTTGGAATCCTCCATGAGATGCCAATCTGTGACGACGTGAGCGTTCGAAGCTATTAGCAACAGATCGTCAATGGGAATGCCTGCATCTCGCAACACGGACATCTCTGAGAGAAGTCTTTCTGGATTGATGACGCACCCTGGACCGATGACGGAGGGGATTCCGAAAAAGACTCCACAGGGGATCGCATGTGTGACAAACTTCTTGCCCTCATGATAAATGGTGTGTCCTGCGTTATGTCCTCCGTTGTAGCGAACAACGTGAGTGTAATCCCCTGATCTTGCGAGATGATGGGTGACTTTGCCTTTTCCGCAATCACCATGTTGTACGTCGACAACGACGTCTGCTATTACCCTAGACATCTTTGTGTCCTTCCTGTTGTTTGTGCCTTCTATTTATAGCACTGTTATGAAGATATGTTAAGTAAGAAGAAGATTTTCTTGCAAAAGTTCACGCATCTTGAACAAGCCAAGCTCCTTCTTCTTGCACTCCAACATGACATCGATGTCGTGGGAGTGTGTATCGATGGGCGTCCAATAGGAATCTGAGTGTGCTTGAGGGCGGATCTTGCTGTCAGACTTTTCAACACTTCTGTCCTGCGAGTAGTGAACCACTGGCTTGACATCCTGCCATGTCGACATTGCCAACTCAAGAGCCTCTCGCTCCGATAAACCACCTGTACAGAACTTGTGGTGGTGATAGTCGAACACAATTGGGATGCGAATAGCAGAGTAGATATAGTCATAGAGGTGCTGGGTGCTCCACATAGAAGCCTTGTCGTCATTCTCTACTGTGATTCTATTCTGGGCATTGGCAGATAGTCGGAGGAAGTTGCGGCACCACCTGTCTGCTGTGCCTGAAAAGTCGCCACCGTATGTGCCACCGATGTGTATGTTTATCTTGGCATAGGGGCTTGCAGGTAAGCCCATAATATCAAACACTTCAGAGTGAGTCTCAAGCTCCTTGATAGTGTTCTCTACTACATGCTGGCGTGGAGAGCCAAGGACATTGAACGGTCCTGGGTGAGTAGTGATTCGATGATTGTGATCCCTGGCATAGTCACCTACTTCACGCAAGGCAGAACATATCTCTTCATAGTCTGGCAAGTCTTTTAAGCTGTACTCAGATGCCCAGGGGAATATGTCTGATGATAGTCGAAAGAACTTGATACCGTGAGCCTCATTCCACTCCAGTATTTTATAGAAATCCTTGCAGTTCTGAAGTGCAATCTCCGAAGCATAAGGTAAGCCCTTTGCCAGGAACGTCTTCTTAACCATCGAGCGGTTTGTTGTGACTCTATGCTTCTTGGGCACAGTGTTGAGCGTCTCATTTATGCACGCATATCCAAGGTTAACCATGACTCTCTCCTTTGTTGTTACATGAAGACTATAGTATGTTGAGCGGGGGATGTCAAGTGAAAAGAATAAAAAAACCCTCCCCGAAGGGAGGGCTGGTATTCACATGCTGGCTAGTTTTTCATTTACATAGTCGATGTTGTAAAACTTCTCATTCGATTCTTCATAGTTACCCTTGTTAATCTGACCAATAAACTTGTACTCAACTTTAAGATTTTCTCTTTTGCCTTCAAACACCTTTGCATTTCCGTCGAAATACTTCTCAAAAGCCTTATGGTAGCCTTTTCGAATCTCGAACAAATGCTTGACAGACTTGACACCAGAGGGAACGCCGATGTATACTGTGATCATAGTGGGAAACTCACCATGACTGTCATAATACTCGGAAGCCTTGTATTGAACATGGTAAGCTGGATTGGTTATCATAATGCTGTCGTTCTTGACACTGATCTTGTGCGGTACATACAAGTGTGAGCTTGGACGTTCCTTTCTGTCATCAATAACCGCTTTCTCCCAGAATCCTAACTTACCGTCGATGCCTGCTTCATGCGTCTGACGCCAATGATTGAAAACGTTGGTTGCCAAGGATTTCGCTTGCTGCGGGGCTTTATCCATCCACTTGACAACCTTTTTGACTTTAGAACTGACAAGTTTTTTCTGCACCTCCTTCATTTCTCTCTCAATAGCTTTCTTATCAGAGCAGAGGATATCACCCTTGGCTTCGAGGAGCGACTGAAGTTCAGTCAATCGCTGGCGCTCTTTGATCATCCAGTTGCTTTCTTTGCTATAAAGAGTAGCAAGCTGGTTCTTGACTGATGCTTGAGAGTTTTGCTTCCCATTATCCTTATGTGCATTATCCGTCATTAAGAAGTCTTGCTTTCCTTCGAATGTGAACTTGTGCCAATCTTCCTCTACTTTCGCAACTACATATTTACACCCTGCGTCCTTGGCGGCGGTGTAGCGGTGGTGTCCCAATAACCCAACGAACGGAGGATGACCGGCGAGCTTACTAGCTGCGACGGTTACAGCTGATCGAATACCCTTGATAATTTCCCCAGCTTGATCCACACCGTCACGGCATTGGATAAGATATTTGTCAACAGTCGAGCGATCAATATTATAAATGCGGGGTTGATTGGCTAGACTCTCATAGTCAAAGCTAATATCCACACCTATTTCTAAAACAAGATATCCTTGCTTGGCAATCTTCTTTGGAGTGAAAACAGAGTGTTCTTCGCAAGCTGCCTTCAATCTCTCGGTGGTGTTGTAAATATTTTCTCTTAAATGAGATTCTATCTTAACTGCTTCTGACATTAGTCACATCCTTTCTCGCCCGATCGGGCATCGTTATGTTCACATAATAGCACACATTCTAGAGATGTCAAGTCTTTTCTGATCTTATTTTTTATATTTTAGGGCAGAGCGTGAAGACATCGTCTTATCTCCATGCGCCCAGTAGACGAAGTAGTATTCGTAGATGCCGGATGGATCCACAATGCTTGTAATTACACCTGACTTTCCAGCCAGGCTTTCGTTGCCTTTAAGTTTCAGTCCTCGGGCAGACATCGAAACCAAATCTCCAACTTTCATTTTTGTCAATCTTCTTCTTCACTTTCAGCTTGACTATTCAAGCTCCAGCTATCCTTTGCTGGTGACAAGAGTATTAATTCGTCCTCATAATAATGTCTTAGATCCATTGCAGAGCCAGCAGGTGGGTTCAGCCACTTTACCGAATAGACAAAATAAGGTATATCAAAAAATTGATCTGGATACCTCTTGTGGACTGACATTACGATTCCGATAGTTTGCTTCGGCTCTCCTTCGCTCGGATCAGCCTCGTTTTGAACGAAACTGTACGATCTGTTGTAGAAGTGCCAGTACAACGAGTGATCTTCTGCCACAAGATCGCCTACACGAAAAACCACTATTATTCTCCGTGTTCCGTCTCAAGCTCAATTAACGAAGCCTCAAGCAGTGCGGAAATTGGACTATCAATAGCCTCGGATATTACTTCCTTTAAGCGTTCATTCTCTTCCCTGAGTGAGTCCAAGAGCAGTCGAAGTTGGTATACCTCTTCTCGATAATCGCCATCAGTAAGAATCACTTCTTGATGTTTTTCTTTAAGTTTTATTTTCCTTTCCTCCGGGTTCTTTCCTATAACTATTGAGGGAAACAACTTAGAGAAAGAAAAAAATACAAAGGTGTCGCTACGAGTCAGGAAATGCTGTTTTATTTTTGATTCGTTCGGTATACTCTTCTCTTTCCTCGGGGGTGAGATGCTGGAGGTAGATGCCATGGGTGTTTCCATGCAAACAGTGCATCAAATTATACAACTGATCAAGAGTATCTTGTTCTTCGGAAGCTGAACGATGTTCTTCCCACAGGATATTTATCTGACATATCGCCTCGATCATAACCGTCTGAACACGTTGAAGTTCTACAAGCATTTCCTCCACAGTCTCTACACAATAATCTATAGGCTTGTCCTTAGCCCACAGGTTCTTCTGAAACTGTGTCATCCGATCCTCTATCGTAGTACTCACGACAAGTCTACTTCCTTGTTACTTAAAAGTTCCTGATGTACTTCTGGCAAACCTTGTGCAATCAAGCCCTTGAACCAAGAGTTGAACCTCTTTTCCGACCATTTCTTGAGCCCCTGAGATTCTTTAAACCACTTCTCAAACTCTTCTGTAATTTCGATCTTAAACTCGAACTCACCATTAGCGACGGTGGTTTCGATATTTAACAACTGTAAGCCTTTTACCGTCTCTTGGACATTATTATCTGACATTTAATTTCTCCTGCTTTTCTATATGTCTGTCTACTATGAAAGCGCATTCGCCTGAGGTGAGGGCAGAAATCATAGTCCTTTCTGCATCTACCCTGGAACGTAGGACAGCCATCAAAACTGGCTTGTCCTTATGCAACCCTAATTTGCCTGCAACCCATACCTCATAAACCATTTACCGCTCTTTCTGGTTGCTCAATACGCCGTATCTCATGCTCGTGATGGGCACGAATTGCGTCGGCTGGAATGTGTCGATATTCATTAGGCTTCTTCTTATACTCTACCAGAATTGGCTGCTTAACCATTGTTGCGTCCTCTTTCGATTCTTTTTTCTAAAATAACTTTTACAACTTGACTTCTAAAATCGGAATTCAGTGTTGATAAAAACTCTTGTAGCCTTTCTTCACGGAAATCCATCACCTGCTCTGCCACTCTCCTAACCGAACCCATTGAATGGTTGGACATCGTTAGCTCTCCTTTCTGTCCACATTGTTTACTTTTATAATATATCACACGTTTTTTTTAAAGTCAAGGACTTTATTCAAAAAGTGGAATGATATGCTCACCTCGAATGGAATATATTTTACGGCAGAAGTCTTCTGCTAGTTTCGGAGTTACCTCAACCTTATCTTTCCAAAGGGGTATCCACTCCATTCGATGCTCTTCCAGTGCTAGGGAGATGTTGACTGTAGCGAATGTGCTCAACACCTTTCCTCGTTGAGACATGTCCTCGGCTGTAGAGGTAGGATAGCCGTACAGCTTGGCAATTTCCATGTAAAAGCTCCTAAACCAAGGATCTCCAGAGAACACCTCTGAGATACCCCTGTTTAAGCCTAGAAAGAATGGTTTTTTCTGTGTCAACATCTCTACTCCTCATCAATACCCCTACATAGTATATTAAAGATTCGAGATTGTCAAGGTAATTTATAATTTTATTTTAGTGGAGTAGAGAGGACGGGCTTCTTGATGAACCCATCTTGCTCTGACACTGATGTGAATAGCACTGTGCCATCTGAAGATCGCACAATGTTATAAGTAACTTTCTCCACTACAGCCGTTTGGTGGATGGCTGCTGTGTAAGCCTTGGCACTCACGGTACTCGTATCTTGAGGACTTAGTTGGTGCGGTGTAGCTGCTGTCTGTGACGGTAGTGCCAACGCCAGAGTAGCCACAGACAAGTATAGAAATTTCATTTTTTTCTCCTTCAACTCCTTTCCTCGGAGCCATTAACTTTGCTAAGTAGTTCTATTTCACTATAAAACATCCAAATATTTCTAAAAACAATCTTGGACTGTCCGCCTTGCCAGTGAACCAGATAGACTGTCGTGTTTGTTAAGTACTTATTTGCAGCCTGAATTGCTGCGTTGAGTTCTTGATCACCTTCGTCTATGCCTAGTTTACCAACGAAGTCACGGATAATATCTGCTGTGTCTTCCCTGCGATCTAGTATCAGTCCGATGCCATGTTCAAGCGATGGATCATCCTTGAGGCATACCAAATCACCAATGGTAATATCAGGCTGGCAATTTGTATTACTGATCAAGCGGATCTACTCCTCTTCTGTCGGACTATAAAGTTCCTTTAGCTCGCCCTCATCAGTGGAATATTCATATATCTTTACAGACTCCAGTCCAAGTTCTTCGATTTTCTCCCGAGAGGGTGCCTTCTCAAACACCAATCCGATCAGGGCTTGGAAAGGAATGTTTGTCCCTAGTCTGTCAACCATTGGTTCGTCTGCCCCTGAGCCAGACATGCTTGCTGAGTCACGCATTGTTATTCTGTTACCTGAAGAGTTCGGGGTTGCAATGTACTGTCCCGAGTCCTGTAGGTGATTTCCGCATACCTCCGCAACGACGGAACCGTACTGTCGAGCATCGTAAGGAGAATCACAAGTCGGCAAGCCCATGGTGTCGTTGTGGATGTCTTTATCTGATGGAAGGTTTGCCAAGCCCTTCATTGTGATACTAGGCAAATCTTCTGCTCTGAATGCATGGTATAGCTTCGCAGGAAAAGTGCTCGGCTCCTGAGATTCTTTCAAATACTTCCGCCACTCTGTTAATAGTTTTTTCATTTGTTGTTCCTTTTAGTCTGAGCCGTCTGCGATAATGTCTTCAAACTCCTCACGGAACTCTTCATCATCCATCTGCTCTATTTCTTTTTCAGTTAAAAGTTTTTCTATTTCTTCTATGTGTTCGCTATCAAGGACACTTGTCATTTCTCTCAAATTTCTTCTCGCCTCTTGTATAGTAAGAAGACTCATTTCGAACTCCACGCATATGATGCACATGACGGATCCCCCTGTTTATGTAATTAGTCTTCTAAGTCAGAAGGAAGGCAGACATCGGCAAATATATTCCTCAATACTTGAGAGGTGATGCCATTAATATCATATACATTATCGCCAGGTGCATCGGTTTGACAAATCGTATCATAGTCCGCAGAGAAGATTGGGTTTACGAAGCAATGTATTTCAAATTCATTCGTTGCCTCGGGGCAGTCTGGTGGCAAACAGGGGCACATACCTATTCCATCACAAGTATTGGCTGCTTGAGCAATGGCGTTCTCCGTGATGTTTTGCCACGTCTGAGCCTCTTCGTCTCCCAATAGGAAGATGTAAGGATATGCGTCTGGACGCCAACCTACGAGAGCGGGATCCTGTCTCGACGTGAGAGAGGATAAGACATCGTATGAGGGTTCTGCCCCGCACTCTAGTCCCAGGGCGAGGACACGATTCAGTGCCGATAGAAAGTCTTGGACAGTCACCAAGCCGTCTGTCATGTTCCAGTATGGGACTCCATTGTTCATGTGATCGCCGCAACTGGGTGCGGGTGAACCTGCCGCAGCCCACTGATGGTTGTATGGGGCGGGATACAAGATTAGGGCGAATCTATGTTCCGTCTGGGCGAATGATGCTGCATATGCCGAGATAGCATCATAAATATCCCCTATCTCCTCATCCATTGATCCCGTTATGTCGATTGCAAAAACCATATCTACCTTCTCGAAGGATCGCAAGTCTTCATCTACCAGCGCATCGCAGTCGTTATCGAGTTCATCACAAACTTCATTGTCTGGACCAACTGCGTTACAATCCAATGGTGACATCTGCCAAGTGTTAGTCATAGGATCTCTCTCGCAAGACTGTGAGCCTGCGGTGCATGCTCCGATCTCACATCCGTTGCCTTCTCTCGCCAGTTGGGCGATTTCGGGTACGGGAGAATTAGGATCGCACTGGCATGGTATATCGACAAGTCCATCTACCGGACCATCCCAGCAGTTCCAATCCCAGCCGTCGCATTGTTCGCCTGGGCAGGCACCCCATAGGATATCTTGAGGTACTCCGTCTTGCCAGGGATCACAGGAAGGATAACACTCCCCATAGGCGCAAACGCCGTTGGCGCAAATACAATTCTTCTTAGCTGTGCCGCAAGTTATCCCGACAGCAAGCATTTCATCTGGAGAGCAATCTGGTGCCAGTGGACCGAATTCGGCAGGATCACATTGACATTCCTGCTCCTCATCCACCTGTCCATCACAGTCATCGTCTACGTCATTACAAGGATCTTGTGCTTCGTCTCCAGGCATCGGACCGTCGCAGACAGTGTATTCACCCTCTTCACAATATTGGTACCCAAAAGTAGGGCAACCATTTGTACATAAAATCGGTGCGGCATCTTCGTCAACGAGAGAGTCTCCATCTTCATCGACATCGCAGTCATCGTTTATATTATTACAAGGATCTGAGTTAGAGGGTCCTATCGACTCTACACATATCATGTCCTGCTGTGCAGGTGAACATATCAAGTACCCAGGAGAGCAGGCTCCGATATCGCTTCCGCAAGGGGAGTTGTAACCCCTTATTTGATTCGGCTCATCAATGGAGCCATTGCAATTGTCATCTTCGCCGTTGCACAACTCTCTCATGGGGGCGACGCCGCCGGTGCATAGTATTTCTCCGTTGATACAAGTGGCACTCCCCATGGTACATGGGGTGTCTTTGCTCCAGTTGATTGAACTAGGATCAATTGCCAAGCCTTCTGGAAACTCGGGTACGCAGACTCCAACATCCGAGATTGGCTGTCCGTTGGGCTTCTCGTCTACTAAGTCGTCACAACCTATCTCAGAGCATCCACACTGAACACCGTCTTGATTAGTGTCCCTGTTGGCAGAAAACCAACAATCACAATCATTATCAATTCCGTCACAGGATTCTGCATTGTTAGGATAGACATTAGCGTCGAAGTCATTGCAGTCGTTACCACAGGGCTCGCCGTTGATGTCTGTCATGATCGCAGATAAATGTCC
>Ga0315331_10000748_pt1 | contig 23050 bp, 19 predicted proteins | sample M160m34915metaG_FD_203456 | JGI IMG/M metagenome (GOLD analysis project Ga0315331, IMG submission 203456) | Ammonia-oxidizing marine archaeal communities from Monterey Bay, California, United States - M1 60m 34915 | ecosystem: Environmental > Aquatic > Marine > Intertidal zone | place: USA...
TGCCACCATGTATTATTTCGTCTGCCGTTTTCCAATTTTTCTTATCATTAATTTCTTTTTTTATACGCTCTTTAATCGTAATGGCATTACGTGCCACCGCTTCCGCTGCCCATTTGTTTCTGTGATATACGTAGAGTGTTTTGCCAACTATATAGTTTTTTGCGTTGTCCCAATTCTTCTGATCGGATAAAGTTGATTTCACCCGCTCAATTATCTTATCACCGTGATAATCAATTGCACTTTTAGCCTTGGACACTACAAATTTTGTACCCTTCCAGACATACAATATACCATTATACAGATGTTTTTTTAGCCTGCTCCAGGATGATGCGTTGTTATCGTTTTCTATTACTATGTCCTCATAGTTCGTAAAGGTGTACGGCATGGCGTTGGGACATGTGGCGATGGCATTCATCACTGGAAATGTTACAGACCAGCACTCTGTGAAAAACAGTTCGCGGAACTCGGGATTTGATAGTAAGGTATTCGCCGAGACGCTTTTCGCCATTAACGAATCGAGGTCCTTTTCCCATTGCACGCCATCCTTGTTTTTTAAAGAGTCGCTTAAATTTGCTTGTAATTGTGAGAATAGAGCTTTTTCCTCATTAACGGTGACTTTCGTCCGGACATTAGTAATGACTTGGTCGAGATAAAACTTTAGGAACTCGCGTAGCTTTACCAATGACCGAGAATCGGCACATTTCTTTAAGTTTGCCATCTGCTTTTCGAGAGATCCCAGTGCAATTCGTAGCATTCCCAACGGAACTGCGCCCCGCGCCTCTTCGCTGCTCAATCTGTCTAGCTGTCGCCCCATTTTTGAAAGCTCTGTTCTACACAATGCGTGTGTTGCTGGCGACGGCAACGAAACAAGCTCAGAGATGGCTTTGACGTACGCTTTGACATCATTTCTGTTCCCGGGCGTGGCATGGGACGCATCGATCATTGTCATGTAGAGGTTTAGCGCGTCGGTCTCGATATGCGGGCGGCCAACTATATCGTACACCTTTGGCGGAACAGAATACGATGAGTCCGCCTTGGCAGCGATTGCGTCCAATTTACTTTCAAGGGTTTCCGAAATCTTATCATTAAGGGTGCTCAGTTGATCTCGTAGAAGTTGATTAGTCGCTTTTGCTCGGTCGAGTTCATTTTTTACGCCAGGAAGGTCGCTTAGTTGGGTTTCAAGTTTGGCATTGGACGTTTCAAGTGCGGTTTTTTCTCTTGATGCGGCTTTTAGTTTTTCTTCGGTTTTACCAAGGGATTTCTTTACTTCATCATCGGCGTCGTTTCTACTATTTACATTTTCAACAAGTTTTTCGTACTTTTCATAGAGATCATCTTTTTGTGATTCGAGGTTTCTAAGAATATCGTTAAGCCCATTGATTGTGTTTTGTTGGGATGTAATGTCTGCTTCTCGTTTCGAGTTCGTCCCCTGCAGGCCCAAAATTTCACGATACAAATTGCTTATCTCTTTAGTCAGTTCTTTCGCGTGCTGCAACGACCCAAAATCGCCGTTATTTCTTATCATGACGTTCAGTGCCGTTTTCAGGCTGGCAAGTTGGCTCTTAATCCCATTCAATTCTTGTGTACCGGGTTGCTGGCTAGGATAGTCGGGAATTAAATGGTCGATTTCATCAAAAAGTGATGCGTCACCAGGGTTTTCGTGCGCCGGGTCGCCTCCTTTTTTAGGTGTCTTTTTGGGGTCTATGGAAGGGGAATTATCTCTCCACAAGGCATCCCAGGCATATGTAGCCATTTTGGTTAAGACGCCTGGTTTGTCGCCTGTTTTGCCTTTACTTTCTTCTTTCGTAAGATTGTCGACGTTGTCGCCTGGTGTGCTGTCCACGTCTTCTTCCTCAGAATCCGGTCGGGATTCTAAGTATTTTACATATATGTACATCCCTATGTCCTTAAAAAGGTTTCTGTAATCACTATTAGAATTATGTTTACTAAAAATATACTTATTGTATGTTTTCAGTTTATCTGTTTTTTTGTCTGGGTCAGTATCGCGATCTCGAGGAAGATACGAACGGTGTTCATCAGGTTTAAGTATACCAGCAACGTGAAATGCACCTTCCAGAAAATCTATCCAGAGAAGAAACATGTCATTCCATTCTCTGTCCAGCTCTTGACTATTACCTTTCTTATTGGTTTTTTTGCTTGTGTGGGTTTTAGCGTACTCCTTTTTAAAATAGTTATCAAATGTACGATTGTCTCGGCCAATGAGCTGCAGTAATAGAAAAACAATACATTGCGATAAAGAACTAACACCATCATAGGGTGTATTTAATGCTTTCCCAATGTGTTCCCACGCTTGTATAAATTCGTCTATGTCGGTTGTGTTTAGCGTTTGTAAGTAACCGATGCAGGTAAGTGTAAAATTGTATTCTTCCGGTCCTCCTAACGTTTCTAGGGCCTTGATAGCATTATACCAATCCGAATTGCTCTTATCGCCTGCCAAGGCATCCAAGTTGTTTTCAGTAGTCATTGTCCACGATGTCGGCAACTGCGTTTCCAGGCGGCGAAACGGAAATGCATGATGGTGGCCACGCAGGCCTCCGACGTCTACAAAGGGCATGGCCGTCTTGCTTTAGTTAGACACGTCGCTTATACATTTATATTTATTTAGGCTTCGGGGAATGTCTGGTCGGGCGTGCGCAGGGCATATTCCATAGTAGCAAAACCCGGATCGTGCAAATCGAGGCGGCCCGATGTGCCCAAGAATGTCGAGCCCTCGTGTGGCATCAGGTGTTTGTTATGCGCCCTTTGTAACTGCACGTTCAGCTGCTGCACGTTTTTGCTCGTCGGGCCCGCATACACAAAGGCGTCTTTGTTCACATACACAGCAGGCACCCAGCGAAGAGGGCTGTGTTGGTCCTGAAGGCCGCGAATGATTATTCCGACCCGGGCCAGAATAAAGTTTACTTTGGCGGAATCCAGATCCGACTCGGCCTGGGTCAGCTTTTTCCACACCCGGCTTGGAAGAAAGTGACGCTCTGTGTCCCATGCCCGCACAATTTCCATCGCGTAGAACGTGTTGCAAAAGGCTTCGAAAAACATTGCAATGTGACGCGTGTCGCTGATGCCGTTTGCTTTAATCTGTGCATGGGCCTCTGAGGACATTGTAAACTCGTAAAACACGGCCGGCCACATCTCGGGGGCTACGGGGGACTCTTCTGTAAAAGCAATACGGGGCGTGGATTTAAGCGGCGCGGTTGGGGAAAACAGGTCTCGCACTTCCTCGACTTCACTGTGTATCTTGGCAGTGTACTTTCTGTATATTTCGTCAAAATCGTGGTCGGATTTCCCTTCGCGGTGTTTCCATTCTCCGTAGTTGTCTTCATCCGTGCCCTTTGGCAACGCTATTTTATTGGCCGTTGCCCATTCCATAAAGTGTTGAACACGTGCTTCGTGGCGCTTTTTGTCGCGCTTTGCGTTTTTCTTTTGCCATTTTAATGCTCCCCCCTTTGCAGATAGGGCAGGCTGGGCACGTTTATTTTCAGACCACCGCCTAAAAATGGAGTGCTGGGCTTCAAAGAGGGGATCAATAACCCCAAGCTGGAATGGAGACTTGAGTTGAAACCATGATGTTTGTGCTGCCACCGGCCCGCACTCTTTGATTGTCTCTAGCTTCACTTTGGTCCGGGCCTTGTCGATAACCGATGCAATGGCGAGATGGGCGGTTAAGAGGGTCTTAAAGGGGCTGGCTGAAAACGAGTCCGACCGCTTTTCATTAACCCACTCCTCGAATTCGGTGCAAGGATCGTTAAAGAACTCTATAATGCATTGGGCACTGCACACACCGCTGGCCCCGGCAATTTCCCGTAAAGCCTTTGCGACTCTAAACACATACGCTGCTACGCCCTTGTCGGTGGCGACAGTCATAGTGTTAAACAGCCCAGGCATACTATCAATCACCGCGATTTTGTCATCGCTCCATGCCCGCTTGAGCACCTCTCTGCACGAAACAATCCGCCTGTGCACAATCCCGGGAGGCACTGAACCATCATCTGCGTGCAGTGGGATATCTGCAGTTCCTGCGTGCACAAGTTGAGCGCCGCTTCCCGCCTTCTTTTCGACCGATGTTGCAATTGTGCGCACTGCCGGGGCAATAAACTCTCCGGGTGCCGTTCCTGGCGTCACCGGGCCTAAAAGGTTGCAAATATCCGCCTTTCCCAAGATGAAACTGATCGAGTCATGAAGGTCGCTTGACCAGTTCAAAGACGCCAAGATTTCTTGCACCGAATCCAAGGGGTCAATATCAGGGGAAGCATCTGAATGGGCAACTCCTTCAAAGTTAGATGTCGGCCCTTGAACGGGTCGGGTTGTTTTCTCGTCACCCTTAAAATGTAAAACTAATAAGCAAATGACAACGGATAATCTTTTCACTTGATCTTTACGGGTTGTATGTGACAACTTTGAAATTCTTTCTTCTACGATCGCTATATTTTGTCTTGTTAACAAATTTCTTTTGATGTGGTACTTTCTATTATCATTGGTTTGTAATATTTCGGCAGCATACCCCAAGATGCATCTTTTTATCCACGTTTCTTCAAAAATGCTGGGGGATGTCCCTAACAACGTTCTTTCCTTAATGGATATTTTGTTTGTGTCGGCAAATCTGCGTATGTAAGCTTTCAAAAAGTCTGAGAGTTGGTACCCCGTACCTTGTTTTTTTCGCGTAGGAATGCTCGTACGTGTTTTGGGGGGGTTTGTGCCGTTTGAGTTTCTTGGTTTTGCAAGGGCGTTTTTAGAAGGCTTTGAGTCTATGCGATGCCGGGCCCCTTTGCCATAAGTCCACAATGACGAAAGCACGTTTGGTATCGTCTTCAAAACGTAGAATGCAATAAACGGAAGTAAAACCGGCAAAACCCCCATAAACACCGTGGTTGCTGCGTGAGCTGCTTTGGTTCCTTCACCAAACGCCTGTACTCCCTCCAAAACGTCAACGGTGACGTTTATATTTTTTTCATTAAAGAAGGTTTTAAGTTCCTCCGTAGTGTTCAATTGCTGGTGGCTACTGTTTTTTTTGGAAAGTTCGTCCTCGAGTGTTTTTTTGGCCTTCAGATTATCCGCGTTATTAGTCGTTGTAATTGTAAACGACGTGGTTTTATCATTTACCACATAATAGATGAATGACGTAAAGCTGGATAAGGGTACTGAATATTCTTCGCCCGGTGCTATAAGTTGTGGTAAATCTATAAAGTCCTCTTGATTAATCGAAGCAATGGCGTTGTGGTCTAATTGCTCCATAAAGGTATCGAATGGCACTAACTCGGATGCTTTAGTGGCAAGGAATGCAGCTAAAGTGTCGGTATCAATCCCCTCAACCCCAAGGCTGGCTAGTATCAGTTCGCTTATTGCTTGAAGCTGGAGAGCAGGATTCACATACCCTGCAACCCGTAAACCTCTCCCAACATTGCTCAGGTACTTTGTCGCTGTTTTGACATAATTAACATCGGTATAATACCGATCAATCACGAGCTGGCGTGCAAATGAGGTCACGTCAATATCAAAGTTAAAGTACAAAAACAACTTGTACAGCCTCCGAGCCGGGCCTTCGTACCTCATTGCATATAGCGTGGATACAATAGCTTTCGGGATACCCAATACGTCGCCAAACATGTTTTTAGCGGCAATTTTGATACTGTCTAGTATATCTCCTGGTGTGACCGCTTCCGTGCCCGTAAATGCGCTTGCTACTATACTTAGCAGTTTCTTGCCTAACGTGGAATAATGTACTTTATTCGTGAAGAACGAAATTGCTTTACTAACAGCTGCATTGGCGTTTTGTAATACGCCATTAAGAGTATGTGATACTACATTGCTTAGCATTTTAGATGATATTACAGAACTGTGTTCGGTAAAAATATCATAAAGTTCCAGCATAGTTTCCATCACACCCGCCGTGTATGTTACCGTATTGATCCACACCGCATTTTCAACTCCAAATGAAATAGTTTTCATGGCATTCGACATCTGCTTCACAATATGAAATAATGCCTTTGCATTATCATTTGTAACGGCCGAATTTGTCAAATCGTTTGTACTCAATGCCAATTTTCTTGCGAGAAATCCCCCTTTCCCATTACTAAGTTCGGCTACAAGCTTGTCAAATTGGGTTTTTGGTGATTCAGAAACAAGACTTTGAATAGTTTCAAGTGCACCCAAAACATTTGTTGCACTAACTGGAGCTTTTACTGTGTCATCAAACGCCTCCGCAGCAAACTCTAGCCCCTTTTGTGTTATAAGGTACATTCCAACCCTCATAAGAGGCGGGTTTTCATTAATCGCGGAGACGATTTTTTCCATTGCCATTACGGTAGCATTAAGTGTTTTTTGAACGCTGCGAATGCTCTTTTTAATCTTACCAATGGATTGACTACTCCAATCTTTTAAGGAGCCAAATAAAGATCCTATTTGTTGCACACTGGTGCTGCTAGAATTCTCAACTTTACTCAAGGGGGTGGATTCGTCTAAAATGCACGTATTTCGTTCTCTACAGATTTTTTTGATTTTATTTATGCAGCTTTCTACTTGCACTACGCCAAGTGTGTCTTTTTCTGCGCGTATTTTAGAGTACAACACCTCGTCGCATTGGTTCAGCGTTCTCACAAAAAACGCACGCAGTATTGTCTCTTTTTGTGCAGGCTGAATATTGATTTCGAGCGCTCGGGTGCAAATATCCGCGGCGGTTAGCTCATTTTGGTTGCTAAACCGGGTTGCATCAACCCATTGGGATGTGTTGATGGTGGGAATATATGTGGGATTATCGGAATTGACCCAACCAATTGTTTCGCCGGCATCCAGAAAATAATCCGCCCCTCTCCTAACCCCATCCGCAATCCAATCGGGAAGAAGTGAGTAGTTTGTCACCCCTTGCCCGGCCACATCCACAAACGATCGTTTTTGGCGGTGCATACTCGCGTGCTGGTCGGCTGTGCGCCGCATAACTACGTAATAAAACGGGTGCTTATATAGTGTCTCGCACAACGCGCCCGCGATGCCCTGGCCGTTTTCTCCCCGCGCGCCGGCGCTCGACACCACCACCGAGGCCACGATCCGGGCCATTTCCGAAAAGCACGCGCACATCAACGACCAGCGCACCCAGGCCATGGAGAAATCCGAGACCTATCTGGCGCGCGCCCAGGAAATTATGGGGTTTGCAGGGCAGCCCAATCGCGGCAAACGGCGCATGGCCGCCCAGCTCGTCCGGTACAGCGATCGTCTCGCTGCCCACGCCGAGTCGCTCTGCAATGTCCAGATGCTCCTCGCCGAACACCTCCTTGCGCTCGAGGAGCGGGCCATTACCAAGGGCGTGGTAAGCATGGTCGAGCGCGCCACGGCCGATCTCAAATCGGCGCTCGACGACCCAATTGGCGTCCAAGAAAAGCTCGAAACCGCCCAGGAAGCCCTCGAGGAACAGCACGACTCGTTCGACCAGCTCGCTCGCGAAATTGAAAACGGGCCGTGCCCCATCGACTTTCTAGACGACGACCGGCTGGGCGATCGGCTGTTTCCGTCAATCGAACCCGTCGCGGCCGCACCGGCTAAACGTTCGGCCCAGCCAGTTTCGGCGCATTCCCTTGCCGGTGCGCCGGAGACCCCGCCAGAATATAAACTAAGCCCGCTCCAGGAACGGCTCCAGGCGATCCAGACATCTCTCGCTGCGGCCCCCGCGCCGCCCCAGACCGAGCCCTCTTCGGCCGACGCAACCCCGGCCCGGCAGCGGGGGGCCTACGGACAGGCGCTTGTCTGAGCACACGCGGCTCATGGCATTTGTCTACCAGAACAGCCGCCTGATCCCGGCCGACACCAACATCGAATTCATGTGCCAAGGCATCGTCGGGACGCTCGAACGCACCAACCCGAGCAGAACCTTTAGCACACAAATCATCCGGGAGCCCGAAGCGCGTACTGAAATTTCGGCGCTTCACGCCGTCGCCATGTACGCTGTGCGGCTCAACCACACGGCATACAAGACAGATCGGCTCTACGTCGCGCTCACGGCGCCCACAGGGTCCAAAAAGCGCAAGGCAGACGCCGACGCCGCGCCGCCGCAAATTGTATGTGCCGTTGTGGCATACGACTACGCGGCGCCCGACACGCCATAAAAATAAAATAAAATAAAATACCCACTATAGTGCATACGACCTGATGGCCATGACGTGGCTTTGCGCGCGGCGCTTGAAGCGCTTACACGTCCGCTGCGACCTGGCGCCATGAGCTCTGAGGCGTCTCACTCAGACGCTTGGAGCACCATTGTGAAGTACGTTGCGTCGCTGAGCAAGCCGGTACCGCCCGCCGTCTGGAAAGCAATTCAGAGCAACCAGGCGTCGCTTACGCCCGATTCGGTAAAGGGGATCCTCTGGGGTCACGGGTTGAAAGCGCCACCGGCTGTGCGCGACGCGTTTGTGGAGATCTCAGCTCGTACCAAAAAGCTGCCGGAGCCGGAGTCTGAGCTGTTTCAGGTCAACCACATTTACAGCAGATCGATCACCAACCAGATTGTAAGCGACGCGTCGTCCGAGTGCTCCGACACCGACACCGACACCACCACCACCGAGTACTTTATGGTGACGGCGCTGGCCGATGCGCGCGGCTTGGCGGCCGAGGTAGCCTGGCTGTATTCAAAACCGCAGCTGGTGTCAGACCTGCCGGACTGCGTGCTGCGAGGTGTTCGGGTTCCGCTCCATGCATCACATTTTGCGCTGTCCAACCACAGCCAGCGCCTTGTGGCGGCCGAGCTCGACGATCTCGCCGACGTAGGTGCCGGTGTCGCGTGGGGACACGCCCAGGTAACGCCGGCGCACCCGGGTCGCGTCGTCGTGACGCACTACGTGCAGGTCTGTCCGGACGCTGCGCCCATCATACCGGTCGAGCAGTGTGGCGTGTTCAAGAACCGTGCAAAGATCGAGAGCGCGTCCAACTTGCTGTCCAAGATGCTGATGGTCACGGCGCGCAACGACGTCCGGCCGATAACGGCGTTCTACAAATCGCTCGAAGCGACTACGTTCGACCCGCCGCTGCAGCCCCGGTCGTACCTTGCGTGCATATTCGTCGAGTCGGGCCGGGCAAAACCCCTTTGCCCCAAACCGCGGTACGTTTTGCCGTGGGGCGGGTCGGCATCGCCGTGGGCCGTGGCCATCATCAAGCTGTGCCGCTACGGCAAGTACAACGTGCCATGGGCCTCCGACGAGGCGTGCACGGAGTTTGAAGCGTGGTGCGAAGCGCTTGTCGTGGCCAAAAACCAAAACGAAGTCAGCGTGGGTTCCGCCACAATCGCACTCGACCAAGATTTGTTTGGGCCGTCCCTTTTTACCAACTTTACCTTTACAGAGTAGCGCGTGCCGAGGTCTGCATTATCGAAGTTTCTTGTCGGTGGGCGGGGTCCTTGGATTGAAATGCAAGGATGTCAGGCAACCTCCAGATTTTAAATTCTGAAAACGTGCCACGTTGAGCCGGTTCAAAAGTAGTTGTGGCGGTGGAGGCTACGGCGCATATATAGAAACGCAGTTGAGCACATTTGCCAGACCTTTTTATGTACTACCCCACAGAGAGCCCGCAGCGCACGCCACTGCTCGCAATACCGGCTGTATTCTGCAGGAACCAGTGCGTGAATATCCAAGAGGCCGTCACCGCGTTCTTTCGCCAGGGGCACCCCTTGCACCTGCTCACGCGCCAGGTGCGGTTTGTGTGCGAGTCGCCGAGCCATGCGCGCGCGTGTCCAAACAACGTGGTATGCGCCTTCACCGAGGACGACTTTGTGCGGATCTACGTCGCCGTTTGCTCGGAGCGCACCCCGCGCCCGAATTTAGACGTGGAGGTGCGGCAGTGGGCCCGGCGAACAATTGTCCAGGATCCCGCGGCGGTGGGCAGAATCATGGACATGTTCCCCGAGATCGAGCCCGCGGTCGCCGCCGCTCTGCAGGTCAAGGGCCCGCAACATGTGCGGCCAACGCTGTACGAGTATGCCGTCCAGCTGGTGTACAGGCTCGTGTGTTCGCGCCACATTGACCTCAGTTTGGTGTCGGCGACGTGGCTCCAGAAGGCCCGGAGTACGTTCAACCGGCCGCGGCTCACGGCGGACACCGTGGCGGCCTTTGGTGCTTTTGGCACGTGGGTTCAGTACCTCGACAACACGTCGCGATTTAGGGAGGTGCCGGCGGCGCTCCGGAGCCGCGTGACGGTGTGCATTGCGTTTCTGTGCGACCCGCGATTCACAACGCTGCCGGTGCTGCCGTACGAGCTTGGCAGTATCATTTTGGCACATCTCTTTATGGTGGCATAAAGAAATGACTCACGCGGCATCGCGCATCGCGCTTTCGATCTCGGCGAGCGCCTCCATGTGCTCAATGCTGTTGGCGGCGCACCGGAGCGCGCTTTTGTACCGTTGCAGCTCGGCGTTGTCGACTTCGAGCCGCTTGAGTTTGCTCCGGAGCCCTTTCTGCATGTTTCGCGAGTTGGACCCGCGTTTGTATAGGTTAACTTCGGCCTCGAGAGCCCTGAGGCTGGCCGTGGCGTCGCGCGTCGCCGGAAACACCGGGAGCCCGCCCCGGTTGCAAACGTGAGCCCGCAGCAGCTGCTTGAGCGTCTGGGTGGACATGCCGTGAAGCTGCGCATCGAGATCGGCGGGGCAGAACGTAATGGGGTGCACCTTCTTGTCAAATCGCCACACGCCTTTCGGGTTGGCCCGCTTCGGCGGGTTTTGCATCCACGCAATCATCGCCTCAAAAAATGTCGTGGCCCATGCCGGCAAATGTCGCAGTGCGTTGTCCATTGCGAGATTATAAGGGCTGTTTGCACGGGACGCGTAGGCGTACAATGGCCGCAAGCTACGACCAGATCTCAATCGGGGTCGACACCGGGTACCCCACCTTCCCGCTCCGGCCAAGCGCAGGAGATGTGGGCAGCTCGTCGCTCGCCGGGTTTGCCGGCGCGTCGGGGGTTTCGGCGCCAACCTTCCAGCCCCAAAGCCCGTACACGGTGAGCTCGTCCAATGGGTTTTACGATTCGGGCACCGACGGCGCGCTCGAACCGGCCGTCGCATCGGTCTGCATCAAGGTTGACGACGACAAAAGCTTTCCCCGCGACCAAAAGGCGTTTATGTTTCCAAGGGGTACTGTCGTCACCATCCGTGAAAAGGCGAGCGGTCCACGAAAAAGCACGCTACGGGGAACGGCAGAAACAGAGTACATTGCTATCCTCCGCTTTTCAGAAACCGCGTTCAATGCGCGCCAGGTGATCAAAGAAGATGCTGGAATACCAACCCCAGCCACGGGCGCATCGCACATTGCATCCTTTGCCACCAACATGAAAAAGCTAGTGCTACCCCCAAAAGAGCAAACCGAGTATCTCGAACTAGGAGCAAACGGTGCCGATCAAGCAAAAAATTACACAAAGGCCGCCGAGCTTGTTCCGCTTGGTGTTTTAGCCGAGGCGTGCTACATTACAAAGAACACCGCGATTGTCGTTCCGATTGCCGTCAAGGGCGTGTGCGAGGTTGCGCTGAACGCTGATTTTGACGACCCCAACCGAATTCTTCCCAAACCCGGGCAGCCGCTGTACCTCACAATCGACGGGGCGCTCGATCAGGGCCAGCGCGCGTACCTGCACTATGTTCTCAAACAAAACGCCAACTATGCGTGGCTCAATGCGCTCAGGGTCAAGGTTGTGGTTGCACCGAGCCCCCAGGATAGGACAGTGCTTGCGCTCTTGCCCTGACGGCGGTCAACAGTGCGATGTAAGCCAAACTGGCAATATATTACACGTTACAAAATATTATGCGCTACTTAAATATATCGGGGAGGGTCGGCGGGATTGCGGGCATTTCGAGACGTTCGTTCACCATCATCATGTGTTTGCACCCGTAGAGGTTTCCGTGGTCGCATTTGCGCCGCGCCGGGCGGTCGTCTCTGATTGGTTTTCCGCCCCGCAGCAAAAAATCGGGGCAGCTGCACGATACCGCGACCCTGGCCCTGAATTCAAGCGGCACGATGGACTTTGCGGGCACGGTACGGGCCCCCGTTTTGAGGGGCAGTTTGAGCGGCACTTCACCGAGCGATGTCCCCGCGGAATCGTCGAGAGACTCGGAATACCGCGTGAATTGGATGCACCGGTACTCCTGCGGCGTGGCCGTGCTGGCGGATCGGGTAAACACAACGTCCGGCCTGAATTTAAAGCCGAGCAGCACCGCGTACCCCCACCCCTCGTAGTTTGCACGCATCGGGCGCACCCGGTACCCGTCAAACGCGTTGTTCTCGGAGCTCCAAACCACAATTTTTTTGAATGAATACACCGATGCAGCATCGCGCGCGCGGTACACCCGGCGTTTCCACGCCGCTTTAAACTTGGCGTTTTGCGGCGGGGGCATGGTGGTGTTTGTAGACGAGCAACGCCACGGCGCCAATGACCACAACAGTCCCTCCCACGTTCCATATAGAGGCGATCGGCACCACGCCCCGCACCACCGGCGACACGCAAAACACGGAAAGGACGTTCCAGATAGCGTAGTCGATCGGGGTGTGGAGCAAGGGGCTGTTTATTTTAATGGACTGCGCCGCCAGAAAGAGGTCGAGCGGCGCAACAACCGTCATGCACACGTAGTGCCACCACACCGTGAAATTGAGGTCGATAACGCCGAGTGTGAGCGTGCCGGCCATGGCCGCGGAAACAATGGCGACCGGCCCGCTGCGTGGCCAAATAGCGTTTGCGACCCCCAGCCCGCTGCACAGCGTTATTGCGGCCCAGAACACAACCGTCGCCACAAACGGCACATGCACGGGCACCGTGGTAAGCGAGCCGTGCACCACGCACAGGATTCCCGCGACAAGCAGCGCGACGCTCGGCCAGTGCACCGGTTTGGGCGCGGTCCCGAGCATGCCGGTGCCCACAAGCGCTGTTGGGATCCCGAGCGCCTGGACCGAGACAAAGATGTTTGGAGGCAGCGTCTGGGCCCCGAGCACGCACGCCGCCCCGCCAAAGATGCTGAGCGCGCACCCGAGCACATTGCCCCGGTAAAAAAAGCACGCGGCGCCGGCGGCCTCGAACAGCGATCCGTACAGCGTGAGCATCATCCCCATGAGCTGCTGAGACACAAACCCCGCCATGCCACCGAGCGCGTGTTTCAAATTGCGGCAATATATATAGAACAGGCGCGGGCTTGACCATTGCACCAATTCACTATGCAGGTCGAAAACCCGGTGGCCGGCCAGCGATGCATCAACATCCACGCCACCCTGGACACGAGCATTTTAAAGTCAGTACCGAGCAAGTACGGCGGCGGCGGCGATCACTTGAGCAATATGATGGTTTTCCACAAGCCCGACAACAACTCGCGCACGAAGCACACGTCCATGTCGAACCGCCGGCACGGAGCCGGCATGGCCACCAAAGCGGTCGCGAATCTTCATCTTGTTGATACAAAGGAGCTTGACAAATTAAAATTTATGGGTGTCACGCGGGACCACCTTCTCAACGGCGAAGACGCGCTGCACCACCCGGCGTCTGCGGGCATGTTTGCAGTCACCATTGACGGCGTTGTCACTATTCGGGCGCCGTGGTACGGGGACAACGATACAGACAACAAGGGGGAGCTCGCAGAACTCAAGCCGGGCGATTTCTTGGGGATTGCTGACTCTAAAGTCAAAAAGGAAATTAATGCCGACGGCGACATTGAAACATTTTCATTGTGCAAGCTCTTGATGAAGCGCGCGGTCCCACAAGATAAAGAAGACCGAGCCGAAGATAAAAAAGAAACCCTCTGGACTCAATTCCCCATTGGCCGGCTCGTTGAATGGCGGGCTGTTGCAGGAGAAAAGGGCGACGTCTACGATTTTCGCGTTAATCTGTGCCCGTTTGGCGCGCCCTTTGAGCTCTTGGACAGCGGTCTTCAAAGTGATAATCCCAAGGTACTAAAGACGCAGGGTATGTCTGGATCAGATTTTGAGACAACGGGCACTGAGATTAAGAATGGACCGGAGACGTACGGATTAACATTGTTTGACATGGCACCGATTCAGCCGACCCAAGCGCAGGCCCAACACCCACCCGAAGCGGCGACGCTCGGTCATTCCGAAGCCCAGACGGCCTTGGGATCGTCAATGTCGGCGGCGCCGTTTACAGGCGCGTACTCTGGGATTGCGCAGTGGGAGACGAGCGCCCATTTTTCAGATATGACGCCAGAGGCCCAGTCGGCGCTACGGGCGGCCGCACACCCCGATGCAAACGGTGGAGTGTACCACGTCGTGCATTTGGACGGGGGCACTTCGGTCGAGCGGATTGAGGACGCTCGCGTGTTCCGAGAGAACGTGGTCAACAATTACGACGACCAATACGAGATCAAGACCGGGCCAAACAAGTCGGCCGTGTCGGTGTACGTCACCAAGCAAGCAGACGCGGCGAGCAGCATGCAGATCGATCCGGTTGCCCGTGCGTCCCCTGCCAAGACCGCTACTAAACGCCGAACTACAAGCTCAAAGACATCGAGCGCCGAGAAGCGTGCTAAAAGGCTGGGGGGAAACTAAAGAAACTTGCATTACAACTCAAGCCACGCGGCGCCCATTCATCATGGTTGGCGTGTTATTCATGCACATAAAAATAAAAGAATTCCATGTTTTTATACGTGTGCGCGTGCCTTAAACAACCAGCACCTGCACCTCGTTGATGCCAGGCCCAAACTGAAAAATGCGCCCGATAGTCGTGCCGTCAATGTACGTGTTGGGAATGGAAAATCTATTATCTTTAACATAAATTTGATTCTTTAGCTGCCGCTTCGGTCGCCCGTTGGAATCCGGTGAGTAGGTCGACATCAGCACGCCTTGGAATCCTGCAGGGGCGCCTGAAAAGCTGTATGTTTCGTCGCTCGATACGCCGGTTAACTCGTTGAGGGCATCGCGTGTGGTCTTTTTAATGTCCAGCCGGATGTAGTCCCCAATCTTTGCATCCGTTAACAGGGATCCGCTGACTGCCAACGGCACAAGCCCGCCGATAGCTACGCCTAGTCGCCCCATGGCTTCAGGGTGTGCTCGAACACCGGCACCATCGAGAACGGGGCTTTGGGCAATCCCGACAAAGTGTTTAGCGCGGTTTTTTTTTGTGTTTGCGGTCCTTTGCATAATGGTATCAGCGAGAAAATCCATATTACACTTAACTGGAAACGTGTTTCCATTCACCACCGAGCCGCACGCCGAGGCCTCGAGCACGTCCTTATTAATACCCTTTGAATGCAGCCCGATTCGGTCGTAAAAGAGCGGGGTGTGTGGTGCGACGCATGCCTCGTGGTCCTCCTTTACGCGAGGGTCCACGGCACACTGGGCGACCACGAGTTGCTGGGCGACGGGCGCCGCTGATGGGCTTTCAACAATATGTGAAACGTTGGCGGTCGCCATGGCTGTGATGCCTGTGTTTTTAGAGCCTCCTTATAGGGTACCATCCAACTTTTACGCTAGCACCTGGACGCAAAGAAAATCTGGTGGGCCCAGCGCACGAGCACGTGAGACGGGTCGATGCCGGCAATAAGGTGGGCAATAAGGAGAACGTCGCGGGGATCCAGCGTGTCCTCGGCCCGGGCCAGCGCCATGGCGACGCACGAAAAGTACGCTTCGCGTTCGGCGAGCTGGTTTGTTTCGACCGCCTTGGTCGGGTTGCGGGCGATGTGAAGGAGGTCGGTGATGCGCCGCAAGAGCTTGGCGCGGCGGCGGTACGCTTCGGGAGGGAGCTCGGCGAGATCGTTGTAGAGCTGATCGACAATAGCGTTGGCGCATTTCCGCTGCAGCGCGCGCGATATGGGACGTTTACACACGGGACACTCGAGCGACCGCGTCGCGGTGGCGTGCGCCACGACACATGCGGCGTGCGCCTCGATGCTGCACGCGCACCCCGTGTGCCTCGGAAACTGGAAGCGCCGGCGCCATTGAAGGCACACGTAGCATCTGGTCATGTGGCACCAAGGGGTCCGCGCCCGTATATAACCGCGAGCCGGGTTGGGCTGGCTTGTCGCCGTTGACCGGGTGCGCGTATATAACGCGGGTGCTACGGCTAAAAAAACCACGCGCGCAATGACTCCGCAGAGCATCGAGGTCAACACGGCCGTGGCGGCGCTGGCCACCCACCGGGACCGCCACATTTCAGTGACGCGGCTTGTGAGCGGCGGGACACAGTTTCTCGGATTCGAGCGCTTGTCGTGGAAAACGCTGCAGCCGCTGCTCGCGCAGTACACACAGCGGGGCACGATTGCGACGCACGGCACGCAGATGGCGCTCCGGCTCGAGGACGAAGTCCGGGTCGAGGATCCCGAGCTGCTCGCGGACACGGCGGCCATTGGCCCGGCGCAGAACCTCATTCCGGCGGCCGCCGAGAGCGTGCAGACCCCGTCGGTGAACCTTTTTCGCTACACGTTTGTCGATCCGACGGTCGGGGTTAGCACAAAGACCCTCGCGGCGATCGCGGCGCTGCCGTCGTGTATCAATATAAAGGTGGACCGTTACGGGGTGTCCGTGCTGACCGCGACCAAAAACGACTTTGCCACCGGGCTTTACCATACGATCCGGCAATGGAAGAAGGCGCCGCATCTACGCCAGCTGAGCTCCAGGCCGTTCTCGCGTTCTTTGAAGCGGCGCAACCCGGGGCGCGTGCCGAAGCGTGGCTCGCGGCGCTTCCGATTCTAGTGCAGAACCCCTCGCAGCAGTTTATGTGGTTTCTGGTATGCCGGCTCGATGCCATCAAGAAGATGCGCGCCGAGCTCGACTGCAGCAACCCGCTCCAGTTTGTGTACACCGACATTGCGATCCAAATGCTCGAGGGGGCGGCACAACAGGCTACGCGCGCCGCGCTGCTGCTCCAGCCCACCGCGTCATCGTTGCATCGGAATTAAAGCTTGTTACAGATAATTGAACGGGGTGTCCGCCGCGGGCGCTTGTGCGCGATGTGTGACCTTATTCGGTAGGAGCGCGCTGATTGTTCTATCGGCAAACCCGGCCGCGCGCAGCGCCTCGGCGTTTAGGTTTTGGGCCAAGTCGGGTGTATTAGTCTCGTCCGGGGCGGGCAGCTCGATCTTGGCAACGGCACACGACGACGGCAACCCAAATCCAAACTCGCCCATCACCGGTTCGTGCGGCGGCGTCTCCTCCGTGTCGCTCGCGGGCGGACTGCGCGGTATCCAGACAATGGCCTCGGCGGGCGGGGGCAAACAGAACTTGTCGACGAGGACGTCAAACGTCGTGATGTAGTCTAGCAACAGCTCTGCGTCTCGATCGGTCGCGGCGTCAAAGGCCTGGGTAAACTTCCAGCCGAGCAGTTCAAACACTTCCCGTGCCGACGACCACACCGCGGTTTTAGTGGCGTTGGCATCGTTGGCGTAGAATGAAATCACCTTGTACGCCAGCGCCGCGATGTTAGTGTACGGTATCGAGCCGTTGTGCAGCTCCGTTGTGATGTAGTCGAGTGACACGACCCACTCGGAGGTCCACGGCGGGATGTCGGCGCCGAGCAGCAGCTCCGGCGATTGTGACAAGATCGACGTCACGGGACCTGTAATGCTGACGGGTTGAACCATCTCGGCGCGCGGATTTTTGCTTTCCGCCGTCTTTGTTTATATCGACTGCCACCATCAAGCACCCGCGGGCAACAATGGGACCAGTTCTCCCGGCTCTAATCATGTGGTGCGGCATTGCGCTGTCGGCCGCGGCGTGCGGCACGGTTGTGGGCGAGTGTAGCGCGCAACGCTCCGCCGGCGTATAAGAGCGCACTGCAACCGTGCGCCGTCGTTCCAAAGATGGCCGACCTCGAGGAGGTGCTGCTCGACGAAACATTGGTGCCCACGGTGCAGTCCAAAAACGCCGGCGCCATCCAGTTTCGACGCGGCGCCGCGGACACGCCGGGATGCCACTGCACCATGCCCGATCTTGCGCTCGCGTGCATCTACTTAACGATGTGCACCCTCGGGCTTGTGCTCACCTTTATGCCCCCCGCGCTGCCGCTCCCGGCGACGCTGCCTGTGCCCGACATCATTGCGGCCGGGCTGGTCCACGAGGCCGTAGGCGCCCAAGGCGTGCTGATCGACGCGTGCGACCGCCCGTACATCCATGTCTGCGAGGACTTTGTGGGCGATGGGCTGCTGTACCGCCGCCAGCTCAAGCTACTCGACGCGCTCGGCAACGCGCTCAAAGAGACCGAGGGGCTCCCGAGCCAGCTACAAACGGCGTGCGAGGCGGTCGCACATATCTCTACCACGCTGACCACGACCACCTTTGAAGAGTGGATGCAGGGGCGGCGCGGCGCCGGGCTCAAGATTGACGCGGGCGATCAGCCGTGGTACCCCACAAAGCCCGGGCGGCACCTCTTTGTTGATACGGGAACGGCGCGCCGGGGCCCAGGCGCGCTCGAGCCGTACAATACACTGGATCTGACCGCGTGCCCCGCGGCCGGCGCAGTGCTCAGGGCGTTTGCCGGCGTCGAGCCGCTCGTCTTGCCGTATCTCGATCGCGACATCTACACGAACAACGCCTCGGGCGCGTGCGCGCACTTTGAAGCCATCAACGTGACGGCCCGCGATACTCGCGTTCTACCGCCGCTTTCCGAGCAGACGTGCGCGCACACCATCGGCCAGCTCCACCCCAATGGCGTAGCCGCCGCGTTCAACCGCACCGCCGCCGACTGGGACCGTTTGGCGGGGCTGTTCAGCACTGTCCGCGGCCGGCTCCGCGCGCTATTCAAAGAGAACGCGCGGGTGGCCGCCAAGCTTGATGCGGTACAACTCATGCCGTGGCCCACGGCGTACGCGCCATCTCTCGAAGGGCCCTTGCCGAGCTTCGCGCACGGAAACTGGACGCGGTGGCTCCGCGACGTTAACTACGCAAGGTGGCGCGCGACTCTTATGCTCGACACACAGGACGCCGTGCCCATTATGATGCCGTGGGAGGTCAATGCGTTCTACTCGCCCGACCTCAACGTCGTCTACGTGCCGCCGGGGCTCCTCAGCGTGTTCGGGCCGGGCCGCGGCGGGTCCACTGCGTTCCAGAGCGCGACCGTATCCTTTATCGTGGCGCACGAGCTCTCGCACGGCCTGGACCCATCGAGCATTCACTACGCACCCGACGGTCAGTTCCAACCCGTGGGTCCCGCGGCGCTTCCGCGCAACTACGCCGCGGTGGTTGCGTGCCTCCGCCGAAACGCAGTGCGGCGCGGGATCCCGCCCATGCAGACACTCGGCGAGTCGTTTGCCGATGCGCTCGGGTGGCACATCCTGGAGCCCGATCGCCAGGGGTCTGCGCCGGCGCTACAGACGCTCGGATTTCCGACAAATGCCGCGGCCGCCGAGGTGCTCTTTGCGCGGGTCTGGTGCACCGCGCCGCTAAACCTGCGCGGGGCCCATCTCAACTATAGTTTGACCCACGACGAGCACCCGCCGCCAAACTACCGGGTCGACAACACACTCGCATCCAACGCAAACGCAGGCGCGTGCCCCCAGCTCGATTCGGACGCGCTCGAGCCGTGCATGGCCATGTGGTGATGTTGCTATAATCTTCAAACACGCAAATCGCTCGCCGAAAAGCTGTGCGCCAAGGGGCTGGGATTGCGCACTATGCCGCGCGCCACAATACGCGATCTCTTGGGAGCGGGCTTTGACGTGTCCAGGCTCAAGCAGAGCAAACGCGATGCGCAGTTTAGCGCCTGGAAGCGGTCCCAGAAAGCGCGGAGATCATCGCGAAGCCCGTAAGGAAACATGCACGCGAATCGCATCGCGCCTGCCCACACGTCGGCAAGGCATTCTCGCACAATTCGCACGGCTTGATTCTCGACAAACCATGCACAGTTCGGGTCGGGCGCGCTTGCGCACACTTGTATAACCACCGTTTTTCGTAGCTCGCAAATGACCAAGTCAAGGGCCCACCGCAAATGGTTTACCAGCACATGCACCCACGGCTCGAGGAGCCCGGCCGGCGGCAATTTGATTTTCCCAAGCGCCGCGAGTTCACAGTGTGTGTATTGTATGGTGGTGTCCATCGTCGGCAAAGGGGCGCGAAAGTGGCCCGGAATCAGACCCAACCGGGCTTTTTTACACCTCCTCAAAAAATAACCTCAAAATAATTGCCACAAAATGTGCTGATACTATAAAGCTAAAATAGTGCAGCACGTAGACCGAAATGTGGCTTATACATTTTTGGGGTATTGTGTATCTGGCCCGGAACGGTCTTGCCTACACCGTGGACGGAGACGATGTGTCCGTACTCGCGCCCTCTCCGTCGATACCCGGCTCGCAGCTCGCACAACCCGGCCCCGGCGTGAAATCCAGCATGTCCATGTTCTGCAGCCCCGATTTTACGGACAGAACCCCGCAGGAGTGCAGAGACGCACCCGAGCAGTGCGTGGCGCTGTACGGGTCGTTGCAACTAGAGGTAAACCACGAAAACGACCTGCCGTTTCAGAATTGTTTCACGGGGAACAACAAGGATAAAGGTGACAAGTATTCGTGCTTTGGCCTATTCAACGGATCAGAGCTCCCGTCCGTGTACAAGATGTTTCCCTCGGTCAGTACGTTCTTTTCGGATTCCGCCAAATTGTACCAGAAGGCAGACTTTCTGAAAGACACTTCGACGTTATGCGTGCTCAACGCGAACGTCACCGAGGCCTACGATTCGATTGCCAAGCCCGTTCTCACGTACCAGATGGTGGCGAACATGGTGGAGCTGGCCAGCACCGTGGACCCGGCTACCATTGCCAACATTACGATGCTGCTCGCGCCGGGCATAATATTTTCCACGGGGACCTTTACGATTCGGAACGTCGAAGCGGGATTGTACGTGGGCCCGTCCGATCTCACGTTTCGGCTCCAGGGCGAGTCGGGCTACGAGTTTTACGTGCCGGGCATTGCGGCTCCCGACGCTTCCGACATGTCGACCGCGAAGAAGGTGGCGCTCTTCGAGCCGGGCGCCTTTGTTAACACCGCGGTGATCAAAAGCACCGGACACACGTCGATGTGTACGGACATGCATAATATTCCCGTCACACAAGTCTTTAGGAAGATGGGCGTCAGCGACGCCGCTGCGAAAAGTGTAGTCAACCCCGGCACATGGTTTAACGTCACCGAGTGCCTGGACACGCTGAATATGTGCGAGAATATTGCGCAGCTCGAGACGAAATGCACCGTGTGCAACGCCACCGAGATCCAAAAAGCGCCGTGCGCGCTTTACGCCGACACCGTGTGCGAATCCGTGCCCACCGTCAAGCCGCCCGTAAAGGCCCGAAGCAAATCCGTCGACGGCATCACCGCGGTTACGACGCTCTACGTGGTCGTTATCTTGCTCGTGGTATCCATCGTGGGGATCATGGCAGTGGTATTTCACCATAAAACGAAACACACTAAGAAATTGAGCGCCCACGGCGAGACCAGGGCGCTGATACACCCCTCGCTTATCTAGGACCGCGTATCCTTAGAGGCACCCCTCAGGGTTTGCTGGGCTACCACGTGCTTTTGGAAAGCCAGGTAGCTTTTTACCGTGTCGTTAAACTCCTTAAGCCGGACGCCGTCGACGTGCCCGGTTGCGACATCGACCATGGATTGGTTTTGCTTTGTGAATATCGAGTGGTACATTTGCTCGATGGTGATGTGGTAGAGGTTTCGAAACTGCGCCGAGTAGAGCAGGTGCCTGCGGATAGACGCCTTGACCCACGCCGGGTTGGTGATCTCGACGTGCGTGTCGGGGTGCACATACGCGACGTGCGGCCGGACGTACTTTTCGTAGTGCCCGTGCACGGTGCTCACAATATGCTCGAGCTCGCGCTTCTGGTCGCCAAGCGTGTTGATGGTGTCTACCAGGCTGCCGTACAAGTCGGCGGGGCTGCCCACGTCCGACGGGTCTTGCTCGAAGTGGCACAGAAAGCAAAAGTCGCTCGACGCCGAGCACTGCGGGCCGCCCTCGCTCGCTTCGTGCCCGTACAGCGGTTGTCCCTCCCACGTATCATCGGCTCCGTGCATCCCCAAATCTGCGCCGGCCATGGCGGGCGGCTGCGTGCTTGCTTTACCACACGCTGCTTATATTTAAACCGGGTAAAATGACGCAAAATTACGCGGAAATACCGAGCGCGCGGAGCACGTTTTCTACAGAGGCGTCGACAGAGCCGTCGGCGTCGACAGAGAGCGCGTGCAGCCTCTCGGCCTCCATGGCCTGCCGCGTCAGGGCGAGATCGTGCAGCGTGATACCGGCTTCTTCGGCGCGGCTGCGCTCCTGCATGCGCTTGTGGCACTCGGGGTCCGAGCTGTTGAGGTACACGTACGCGTCTGCCCCGGAATCGACAAACGCGCACATCTCGGCGAGCAGCGCCAGCTCGGTGTCGGTGACAAAGCCCTTTGCGTACGCCAGCCTTGAAAAGGCGAGGCACGCTTTCGGCGACCGCTCGAAGAAGATCACGTCGCCCTTGAACGGCCCGATCGAGGTCCGCGCCGTGTGCCGTTGCCGTTCCAGCGTGCAGAGGACCTGGATCTGGAACGCAAAGCTCCAGCGCGCCGGGTCGTGTTTCCGCAGCGTGAACAGCGGCGCCCACTCGGTGTCGATTGGCTCGGTGTACACGGTGTACCCGCGCGCGCGGAGCTCGGCGAGACACGTGCTCTTGCCGGCCGCGATGTTGCCCTCGATGCACACCAGCCGCGGCATCGCAGCACGCTCCGGCTCCGAAGGCTTCCCGAGCACCCCGCCCATAGCCAACCAACAGCACGGATAACCCCAGCGTGTAATAGGCTCGCGCCGTATCGAGCGGGGGGGGGGCTAACTTGTCGTTTGTTATAACCATAAATCATCTTGCCCAAAGATTTGAGCTTGGTACCACCCATTTATTTCACCGCGGAATCAATGTCAATTGACGTAATGGCGTTTGGTATCGGCGTTAATGCCACAGGGCTAATAACAATCAGACTCTCTTGTAGTGTGACGTGACGCGCAATGTCTTCTACGTACGTTTTGCACAAGTACCCTTGCTTTTCTAACGTATGATACCACGAAGAATTGCTTTCGTGGAAACGATCACACGGCCGGTAAGATGGATCGGCGGGCTATAT
>Ga0315331_10000749_pt1 | contig 23021 bp, 12 predicted proteins | sample M160m34915metaG_FD_203456 | JGI IMG/M metagenome (GOLD analysis project Ga0315331, IMG submission 203456) | Ammonia-oxidizing marine archaeal communities from Monterey Bay, California, United States - M1 60m 34915 | ecosystem: Environmental > Aquatic > Marine > Intertidal zone | place: USA...
GGACGAGGTCGCGGCCCGGGTCGAGGCCATCGTCGCGGAGCACGGCCCGCGCTCGGTCGCGCTCTACCCGGGCACCTACTCCGGTCCGCACCCTGCCTCGATCCCAGCCGGTGTCGGCTGGATGCTCGGCCTCGGCTCGAAGATGGTGTTCACCTCGGCCGCGATCGACCAGCCGGGCAAGCACGTCGCCAACGCGATCCACGGGCGCTGGCTCGGCGGCTCCCACGTATTCGATGAGTCCGACGTCTGGCTGCTCGTCGGTAACAACCCGCTGATCTCCATGTCCGGCGGCATCCCGCCCTCCAACCCGAGCCGCCGCCTGCGCGAGGCACGCAAGCGGGGCCAGAAGCTGATCGTGATCGACCCGCGCAAGACCGAGGTCGCGCGCTTCGCCGACGTCTTCCTGCAGCCCAAGCCGGGCGAAGACCCGACGATCCTCGCCGCCATGCTCCACGTCATCATCCGCGACGGGCTGACCGACGACACGTTCTGCACGCAGCACGTCGCCGGGCTCGCCGGGCTCGGCGAGCGCGTCGCCGAGTTCACCCCCGACTACGCGGCGCGCCGCGCGGGCCTCACCGTCCGCGAGATCGAGCACGCCGCGCGCACCTTCGCCAGCGGAGAGCGGGGCTGCGGCGTCGCGGGCACGGGCCCGAACATGTCGCCCCACGGCAACCTCACGGAGTACCTGCTGCTCGCCCTCAACACCGTGTGCGGGCGCTGGCGACGCGCGGGGGACCGGGTGCCCAACCCGGGCGCGCTGCTGCCGCGGGCCACCCCGCGAGCCCAGGCCCAGGCACCGCGCCCCGGCTGGGGCCGCGGTGAGTCCTTGCGCTCCCGTGAGCTGGGCAACTCGGCGGCGGGCCTCCCCACCGCCGCGCTCTCCGATGAGATCCTCTATGAAGGAGAGGGCCGCATCCGGGCGCTCGTGTGCATCGGCAGCAACCCGATCGCCGCCTGGCCCGACCAGCTGAAGACGATCCGCGCGATGGAGGCGCTCGACCTGCTGGTGACGCTCGACATGAAGATGTCGGCGACATCGAAGTTCGCGGACTATGTGATCGCGCCGAAGCTCTCGCTGGAGGTTCCGGGGCTCTCGATCTCGAGCGAGGCGATCGAGCAGACCTACGTCGCCCACGGATACCCCGAGCCCTACGCGCAGTACACCCCCGCGATCGTCTCGCCCCCGGAGAGCGCTGATGTGATCGAAGAGTGGGAGTTCTTCTATGGGCTCTCGCAGCGGATGGGGTTTGCGCTCACCGCGTATCCGATCCGGCCGGAGACAGGCGCGCTGCGAGAGCGCCGCGACGCATACGCGTTCGACATGCACGAAAAGCCAACGACCGACGCGGTGCTCGAGGGCATCCTGAACACCTCGCGTGTGCCCCTCGAGGAGGTGCGCCGCCACCCCCACGGCCAGATCTTCGACGACGAGACGATCCATGTCGCCCCGGCGGACCCCGACTGTGAAGATCGCCTCGACGTCGGCAACGCCGCCATGCTCGACGAGCTGGCCGCAGTGCGCCACGCGAGCGCTACGGCGACATCTCCCGAGCCCGCTTCCGCCGCAGGAGACGAGGCCGGGGCGTTCCCCTTCCAGCTGATCTCGCGGCGGCTCCCCAACGTGTACAACTCGTCGGGACGAGACATCGACGCGCTAAACGGACGCCGCCCCTACAACCCCGCCTTCCTGCACCCCGACGACCTCGCCGCGCTGGGCCTGGAGTCGGGCGCGCTCGTGACGATCCGTTCCCCGCACGCCACGATCCTTGGGGTTGCCGAGCCCGCGCCCGAACTGCGGCGCGGGGTCATCTCGATGGCTCACTGTTACGGCGACGCGCCGGCCCACGACGGCGCGGTCCGCGACATCGGCAGCAACACGGGTCGACTCATCGACAACGAGAGCCACTTCGACCCGCACACGGGGATCCCCCGGATGAGCGCGATCCCCGTCGCGATCGAGCGCGCCGAGACATCCTAATGAGCGCGAGCCTTCCGCCTCAGCCCCCGCAGCGGCTCGCGAGATAGTCGAGCGTGCGCTCGCGGCTCCCCTCTTCGACCTCGAGGATGTTCGCGTCGAAGTCGGTCACCCCGATGTCTTCGAGCCGGGCGAGCCCGGCGTCGAGCGTCTTCTCGTCGCCGACGATCGCGAAGTCGGCCGGCGTCATGGAGCCCTCGCGGTCGATCATCGCGCGGTAGCTCGGCATCAGCTGATACTGGTCGAGCATCGCCTGCATGCGCGCGTTCGCCGCGTCCGGGTCTGATGTCAGCACGATGTGCATCCCCGAGATGACGCGCGGAGACGGGCGACCTGCCTCGCGAGCCGCAGCGGTCAGCTTGGGCACGATGTGCTCTTCGATCGCGCGGAAGCCCGTCATCCACAGCAACGTCCCCGCGGTCTCGCGACCGGCGATCTCGAGCATCCGCTCGCCGAGCGCCGCCAACACGACCGGGCACGGCTGCGGGTCCGCGACCTCTACCGTCATGTCGACCTGGTATTCGTCGCCGGCAAACTTGGCCGGCTCGCCTCGGAGCAGCGGCCCGAGCACCGCCATGTACTCCCGCATGTGCGACGCGCGGCGCGCGTACGACAGCCCCACCATGTTCTCGATCACCGTGGGGTGGGACAAGCCGATGCCGAGCGTAAACCGCCCGCTGCTCGCCGCCGCCGCGGTCACCGCTTGCTGCGCGATCGCCGTGGGGTGTCGGGGATAGGTCGGGACGACCGCCGTCCCCAGTTCGATCCGCTCCGTGGCCGCGCCGACGAGCGCCGCCATCGTAATCGCGTCGTGACCGAAGACGTGCGGGATCCACATCGTGTCGAAGCCGCGCGCCTCGAGGTCGCGCGCCGTCTCGATGTACCCCGTGACCGGGATGCGGCTCATATGACCGCCAACCATGAGCCCAAATCGCATCGCACTGTCCTCTCTTTCTTGAATTACCAGACGCCGGGGTATGCCCTGGGTTTCGCAAGCGGGGAACACGCCCGCACCGACTGCCAGCGCCCGCCGCGGCGAGCAGTCTACAGGACTCGCCACGCGCTCGGGCGAGGACACAGCCCGGTGTCTCACGACCGCGCGCCCCTTCGCCGGGGGGCGCGCCTCACGGCTGGGGCGGCGACACCTCGAGACCCAGCGCCCGACGCATCACGTCGAACAGGTCCGCCTGCCGGATCAGACCGCGCACGGATTCGGTCCCAGGCCCCTGACCGAACACGGGGGTCTGGGTCCCCGTGTGCTCTTCCGCGTAGCCCTGGTTGCTCCCGTAGCTCACGCCCATGACACCGCCCCGCGGCATCTTGACCACCGCGACACGCCCCGGCGGAAGCTGCGGCCCGAGCATCGGGGGGAGCGCAGCGAACATGCTCGGGATGGGCACGATCTGAGCAGCGTGGCCGTGGTCGGACGCCACGAGGAGGGCTGTCTCGGGGTGGGTCTCGGCGAAGTCCAGCGCGGCCTGCACCGAGCGATCGAGCGCCTGCGTCTCCCCAATCTGACCGCACGCCTGACGCGCGTGCGCTTGCTTGTCGATCGACGCGCTCTCCACCATCAGGAAGAAGCGCGCACCGTCCGCGCCAAGCAGCTCGATCGCCTTGCGGGTCATCTCCTCGAGCGTGGGCCGATTCCCAAAATCCGGGTTTGGAACGCAGGTCTGCGCCTCGGGGTAGACGATCTCTCCCGTCGCCGAGACACGGACCGGTTCGGCCTGCGCCCCGCCCTGCGCCGCCCACTCGACCGGGAGCGTGCCCGGACCGAACAGGCCGAGGAGGGGACGCTTCGCGTCGGCGCCGAGCAGCCCCGCGCGGTCTTCGACGACCGAATACCCCGCAGCGCGAGCCGCCTGGAGCGGGGTCTCGCCGCTCGCCGTCGGCTGCGAGAACGGCTTGGTGCCGCCGCCGAGCAGCACGTCGACGCCCGACGCCGCGATCTGCTCTGCGATCGAGCCCGGTCCGCCCGCGGTCGATACGTCGTCAGGACACCCTGTGCGTACGCCCCCGCGCATGCCCGCCATGTCGCCCGGCCCCTCGCAGTACCGCAGCGCGATGTGCGCGACGAAGCTCGCAGGCGTCGCGTCGGTGATGCTCGAGGTCGTCACCAGCCCGGTGCGGAGCCCGGCCGCCTGGGCCAGCTCGAGCACGGTGGGGACGTCCCGGTCCGTCCGCGCGGTCGTCGCGATCCGGCCGCGGCTCGTCACCGTGCCCGCCGCGATCGCCGTCCCCCCGCTTGCCGAGTCCCCGACATAGACCGGCGTCACCCCGTCCTGCTCGCTGACCGTCTGCACCACGGCGGCCGCGCGCGCGTCGAAGCGGTCGAAGGAGAACCCATCGGCGGCGGCGACGTTTCCAAACAGGTAGTTGCGGGCGATGGTCAGCTGGTGGTCGTCGACCCCGTCGCCGATGAACAAGATCAAGCTCTGGGCCGGAGCGGCGGGAGACTCAACCGCCGCGACGGTCTCCCCCACGCCTCCCCAGATCATCCCAACGCCGACCCAAGCCGCTCCCCCCCGGATCCATCCGTTTCGCATCGAAGGCCTCCCCGTCGTTTCGGATCGTGTGTGCGCAGTGGCCCCCGCACGAGCCCACACCCGGCCGACGCCCTCACGGGACCCGCCGGGCGAAACTCCCGCGCCGAAAGGCTCCCCGCGCCAGTAAGATTGGCAGAGGAGAGGTCATCTCCCAAGTCAACCGCCGCAGGAGTTACCGCCATGGACGCATCGCGTTGGGCCGACGTCGAGGCCATCAAACAGCTCAAGGCGCGTTACTTCCGCCTGATGGACGAGAAGCGCTGGGACGAGTGGGGCCAGGTCTTCACCCAAGACGCGACGCTCGACACCACCGAAGACGCGAAGGACGCGCTCGTCACCGGACGCGACGCGATCCAAACCTTCGTCAGCCAATCCGTCGCAGACCTGATCACCGTGCACCAGGGCCACATGCCCGAGATCGAGCTGACCGGCGAGCGCACCGCGCGTGGGATCTGGGCGATGGAGGACTATCTGGAGCTGGCGAGCGACGCCTCCTTTCAGATCCACGGGCGCGGGCACTACCGCGAGGAATACGCGAAGGGGGACGACGACGCCTGGCGGATCGCCTCGCTCAAGCTCACCCGACTGTGGGTCCGACACACGGGCGCTCCACCCCAGAGCATCATCGACGCCGGCGGGCACGGGACCTGACCGGGACAACGCGCGAGACGCAAACGCGCTCCGACACACCCGAAACCGCCGGCTTCCGATAGACTGGTCGCATCGTTTTGGACGAACCCAAAACCGCTTCGAACACCAAGAACTCGCCTCGGACGCGCCGGACTCGCTTCGGTCACGCCGAGGGAAAACGGGGAGCCCTACCGCATGACCGCACCGCAGCCGACTGACCCGACGCTCGACTGGGTCATCGACAACGACACCCACATCTCCGAGCCGCCGGACCTGTTCACGAGCCGACTCCCGAAGAAGTGGCACGACAAGGCCCCGCGCGTCGTCAAGAACGAAGAGAGCGGGTTCGAGGTGTGGTCCGTCGGTCCGGAGCAGCAGGCGATGATCCCGATCGGGCACACCGCCGTCGCGGGCTGGCCCGAGCCGTTCCCCGCCGCGCCGTCGGGCTTCGCCGAGATCCCGCAGGCCGCGCACGACCCGCACGCGCGCATCGCCTACATGGACTCGCTGCGCATCTGGGCGATGGCCCTCTACCCGAACGTCGGTGGTTTCGGCTCTCAGGCGTTCCTCACGCTCGGCGAACCAGAGCTGATGCTGGCCTGCGTCCAGGCGTACAACGACTTCCTGACCGACTGGTGCTCGGTCGCGCCCAACCGGCTGATCCCGATCTCGGCGATGCCGTTCTGGGACGTCGAGGCCTCGGTTCGCGAGATCGAGCGCTGCGCGAAGGCCGGACACAAGGGCGTCCTCTTCACCGGCGCCCCGCAAGACCACGGGATGCCTGCGCTCGCGAGCCCGCACTGGAACCCGCTGTGGGAGTGCGCGCAGGCGCACGATCTCCCGGTGAGCTTCCACATCGGCTCTGGCGAGTTCACGAACTCCGGCTGGACCCCCGAGCGCATCTCGCTCTACGGGTCGGGCGGGATCAACGCGCAGACCTCGATCGGGCTGTTCCTCGAGAACGGCCGACAGATCGTCGACCTGCTGTTCTCGGGCGTGCTGCCTCGTTACCCCGACTTGAAGTTCGTCTCCGTCGAGAGCGGGATCGGGTTCATCCCCTTCCTGCTCGAAGCCGCCGACCACACGTTCGACTATGGGCGCGTCTCTCACGAGCGACCGGAGTTCAAGCTGAAGCCCAGCGAGTACTTCGCGCGTCAGGTCTACGCTTGTTATTGGTTCGAGGAGTACGCCCCGAGCAGCATGCTCGACAAGATCCCCGTCGACAACGTGCTCTTCGAGACCGACTATCCGCACCCCGTCTGCCTCTACGGCGACGTCCGCGAGCGGATCGAGCTCGGGCTCGGCAAAGCCGCTCCCGAGTTCCGGCGCAAGCTCCTGTTCGACAACGCGGCCCGGCTCTATAAGGTCGATGCCCCGCCCGCGTGAACCCCGCGGGCCGGCGCCCGTGACCGTGGAGGAATCATGTCTCCCAGCAGCCCGCTCGAAGGAAAACAGATCGTCCTCACCGGCGCCGGAGGCCAGGTCGGCCTCCCCATCGCCCGGGCGCTTGCCCCCAAGAACGAGGTCCACGCGGTCGCGCGGTTCTCGAACCCGGCCGACCGGGAGCAGCTCGAGGCACTCGGGATCCGCTGCGTGCAGGCCGACCTCGCGCACGGCGACCTCGGGCCCCTGCCCGCGGGCCCGGACTGCATCCTGAACTTTGCGGTGTCGAAGACCGGGACGAACGCCGTGGTCGACCCCTCGGGCGCCGACGGCGGCGACTGGGACTACGACCTCGCGGCGAACGCCGAGGGGATCGGACGCTTGATGGGCCACTGCCGCGAGGCGGGCGGCGTGCTCCATTGCTCCACCACCGGCGTCTACGAGCACAAGGGGCACGAGCCGCTCCGCGAGGCCGACCCACTCGGCGACAACCACCGCGCGATCCTCCCAACCTACAGCCTCTGCAAGATCGCAGCGGAAGCGGTCGTCCGTTTCGCCGCCCGCGCGTTCGACCTCCCGACGACGATCGCGCGCCTCAACGTCCCCTATGGGAACAACGGTGGCTGGCCGCTCACGCACCTCGACATGATCCTCGCGGGGCAGCCGGTGTACGTGCACGAGGAGCAACCGAACTTCTTCAACCCCATCCATGAGGACGACATCATCGCCCAGATCCCCGGCATGCTCGCCGCGGCGAGCGTCCCGGCCACGATCCTCAACTGGGGCGGAAACGAGCGCGTCAGCATCGAGGACTGGTGCGCGTACATGGGAGAGCTCGTCGGCGCCATGCCCAAGATCGCCACGACGACCCACACCATCGCCAGCGTCACGGTCGACACCACCCAGCTCGAGCGGCAGGTCGGGCTCCCCAAGACGAACTGGAAGGACGGGCTGCGACGGATGATCGCGGCACAACGCCCAGACATCGAACTCCAGGGCTGAGCCGGCGCAGGCCGCCCTGCCCCCTCTCCCCTGACTCCACTCGCGAACCACAAGGAGCGCACGATGAGCGTCCTCGAACTCGGAACCTTCAACCACCTCGGGCTCGTCGTCCGCAACATCGAGGAGACGGCGGCCTTCTACACCGACGTCCTCGGGATCGGGCCCTTCACGGTCGACACCTACTATCTGAAGGACGTGAAGTACCGCGGCGAGCCGGTCGAGGCGACCGTGCGCGGGGGCTTCGGCTACCACGGGGACCTGATGGTAGAGCTGGTCGAGGTCGTCGAAGGCGAGACCCCTCATACCGAGTTCCTCGCCGCGCGCGGGCCCGGCGTCCAACACCTGGCCTTCCCCGTCGCAGACATGAAGCAGGCCCTCGCGGCCCTCGCGGAGCGCGGGATCCTCCCGACGCTCGAATACCAGTTCATCGCGCACGACGCGCCGATCTCGGACCCCGACCCGACGAAGCGCCGCCCGATGCAGGTCTGGGAGGCCTACCTCGACACCGAGGAACAAGCGGGAGGCGTCACCATCCAACTGATGGAGATCAAAGAAGTCTCCGACGACAGCGACGTCCACTACGTGGCGAACCCCGCAAACGCCTAGCGCAGAGCTGCAGCCGCGCGGCTCAGGGGCTCTCCTCCGGAGCGCAGCCGAGGGCGACCCGATCTTCCTCGGTGTAATGCGGGAACATCTCGACCAGCTCGACGAGCGCCTCACAGCGCGCCGCGTCGTCCTCGTAGCGTGCATCGGCGAAGACCCGCTCGGCGATCCGCTTGGGCGTCCGGTAGTCCGAGGACATGCGGATGCCGCCGTCCGCCGCGCTGTCGAAGATCAGGAACCGGGGGCTGTCGTCGGTCGAGCTGTCCCAGGCGGACCACAAGGGCAACGTCCCGCTCGTCCCACGGCCCGGCGCGCCGTCCTTCGCGAACTCCGCCCAGTAGCTCCCCATCGCGACCGAGAGCGGGTCCTCCGCGAGGTCGCGCTCGCTACCAAACAGCAGCGACATCAACGGCCCCAGCGCAGGCGCCCCCATCACGAACGGGATCTCGACCCCATGCGCCGCGCCTAGCAAGGTGCCCATATCCGTACCCATCAGGCTCGGCTCCTCATCCCAATCGAAGCGATAGCCGTAGACCGTGCCTGCCCCGTGGCTCTCGATGGCCGCCGCGATCTGGTCCGCACCATCGGCCTTCCACGCGTCCGAAGCGTGCTCCGCGTCCCGCTCATAGACGTTCCGGTCTCGAAACCGCGGCAGCAGCCCAAACAGCTTCCAGGTGTACTCGGGGCTCATCATCATGAAGAGCTTGGTCTCGTCTCGGTTCGTCCCAAGGATCGTCGGCACCCTGTGAAAGTTCCCCGCGCGAAAAGAGTCGATCATCTCGCCTACGGCCACGACGGTCCCGCCGCGGATCGTCAAGGGCATGCTCCCCATGTTGACTTCGGAGCGGTCGACGAGGACCGCCATGATCTCATCCTGTGACTTGCCCCGCAGGTAGGCCTCGAGCGCGACCGGGTCCGCGCCGTCCACATAGGCCTTGGCGGACCCCCGGTCCGCGGCCAGACCATCGGCCATCACGAGGCGGGCCGTGAACTCTCGAGCGCTGAACGGGCGACCCGGTTCGGGGTCGTCCGTCCAGTTCTCAGCCTCGGCGACGCTGGCTGACCAGGTGCCCCCGCTCTGCGAGATGGCCCGGTGAAACAGCCCGCCCGCGGGCGGCGAGAGCAGGAGCGCGATGACGTCGTTCCCCCCCGCCGACTCGCCGAAGATCATCACGTTGCCCGGATCGCCGCCAAACGCGCCGATATTGTCCCGCACCCACTCCAGCCCACGGATCAGGTCGAGCGTTCCAAAGTTGCCCGACCGATCGAAGGCGTCGTCCCCATCGGCCCAGAGCGCGGGGTGACGAAACCAGCCGAAGGGACCGAGGCGGTAGTTGGTGGCGACCACCACGACACCATGCTTCGCGGCATAGCGGCTCCAGTCGTAGGTCGCGCTCGTGCCGGTCAGGTTCGCCCCGCCGTGGATCCAGAACAGGACCGGCAGGCGCTCGCGGCCAGCGGGCACCGCGTCGGGAGCGGCCCGTGGCGCGTAGACGCTCAGGTAGAGGCAATCCTCGCTGCCAACCGGGACATCGAGGTCTGCCTCATTCACAAAGGGCATCGGGTACTGCACGCACTCGCCCGGCGGTGTAAGCGACTGACGCACCCCCTGCCAGGGCGGCAGGGGCTCCGGCGCGCGCCAGCGAAGCGCGCCGACCGGCGGCTTTGCGAACGGGATGGCGTGCCAGGCGTGCGCACCGTCCGGTGTAGACCGGCCCACCACCGCGCCAGCGGGGAGCGAACGACGCGACTCCGGGTCGGCCACGACGGGCGCGGGCGCCGGCGTCTGCTGGCACGCCAGCGCCAAGAAGACGAACCCAATGGAGAGAGACAGGACAGGACGCATTACCGGCGGCGCTCCTCGGTCGAAGGGTTGCGCGGGGCGACGAGCGCCCGGCTACCCAGCAGTCTAACGCCCCAGAGCCCCATCGATGCCGCCGATCGAACCGGCGGGAGTGCGCGAGGCGCTCAAATGTTCGATCCTGAGGGCGCTTCCAAACCCGATCCCGACGGGCCGTGAATGGCGCTCGCGCGGAGGGATGGTGACAACTCCCTACTTGCGTGTCCTGCTCCTGGCGACGCTCCTCCTCAGCTGTGGCGGGGAAGCCCCGTCCCCGGCGCCAAACGTCATCGTGCTCCTCAGCGATGAGCATCGCTGGCAATCGCTCGGTCACACGCAGATGCCCGAACTCGAGACGCCGCAGCTGGACCGCCTCGCAGCAGAGGGGGCCTCGTTCAGCCGAACCATCAGCAACTATCCGGTGTGCTCCCCGTTCCGGGCGATGTTCCTGTCCGGCCGTTGGCCCTATCAAACGGGAGTGATCGACAACGGCTCCCCGCTCCCGGCGGACACCCCGACGCTGGCGAACGCCTTTGGCGCGGCCGGCTACACCACTGCCTATATCGGCAAGCTCCACCTCGGGAACTGGACGGCGAAGGCCTTCGGCTTCGACTACTCGATCGTGTGGCAGGAGAGCGACGACCACACGGGCGGGCGCTGGAGCCACGATGTTCACGGCGAGTGGACGCGCAACGAGGGCCTCTACAACGCCTCCGTGATGAGCGACCAGGCCATCGCATTCATGGAAGCGAACGCCGCGGGGCCCTTCCTCCTGGTCGTGTCCTGGAACCCGCCCCACGCCGTCTTCACCGACGCACCCGATCCGCACAAGGCCCGCTATCCCCCCGGTGCGCTCACGAAACGGCCCAACTATCAAGACCCACCGGAGCTGGATGACCCCGCAGACATCTATCAGGGCTACCACGCGCACATCAGCGCGATCGACGAGGAGGTCGGGAGGATCCGGACGGCCGTTCGGGACCTCGACGTCGAGCGCCCCACGATCGTCATCTACACGTCCGATCACGGTTCGATGCAAGGCTCCTTCGGTCTTCGCAACAAGCGGTTCCCCTACGAGGAGTCGATCCGCGTGCCCTTTATCGTCCAGGCACCCGGGGCGGTGCGCCCCGGGCTTGCGTCGCCGGAGTTGTTTGGCGCGATCGACATGGCCCCGACGATCGCCGGGCTCGCGGGTGTCCCTCCCCTCCCCGGCTGGGTCGGGCAAGACCACTCCCCTTGGCTGCGAGGAGAAGAAGGCCCTCGCCCACGCAACGAGCCGATCATGCACATCCTCAGCAGCCGCCACGTCCGGCAGCCGCCCGAGCAGTGGCCCGCGCCCGGCTTCCGGGGCGTCCGGACCGACCGCTGGACCTATGCCGTCACCCCGGCAGGCCCCTGGCTCCTCTTCGACAACGAGGAAGACCCGTTCCAGCAGGTGAACCTCGCGCGCGACCCCGCGCGAGCGGACGTCCGCAGCCGACTCGCCAACCAGATCGCGACGTGGCTCAGAGAGGCCGAGGACCCGTTCGTCTTGCCGTCTACCGCGTGGCAATGACAGACCACTCGATGCGCCGTTAGCGCTTCAACTTGTAGCGGACCGGGAGATGCTTGATCCCACCCAGCATGTTCGAGCGAAGCCGAGCGGGCGGTCCCGCGAGCTCGATCTCTGCAATACGCGGCAGCAAGAAGCGAAACGCGTAATCCATCTCGAGCCGGGCGACGTGCGCACCGGCACAGAAGTGCTCGCCGATCCCAAAGGCGAGGTGGCGATTCGGCCGACGATCGACCCGAAAGACGTCTGGCTCGTCGAACACCTCCGCGTCCCGGTTCGCCGAGGGATAGAAGAGCGCGACGATGTCCCCGCGCGAGATCAACTGCCCGCGCACCTCGACGTCGCGCGTCGCGGTGCGCGCGAAGTGGATCAACGGGCTCGTCCAGCGCAGCATCTCCTCGATCCCCGACCCCAACAGCTCCGGCTCGCGCTGCAGTTGGCGCAGCGCGTCGGGGTGCTCGATCAGCGCGAGCATCCCCCCCGTGGTCGCATTTCGGGTCGTCTCGTTCCCTGCCTTGACGATGAGGTTGCACCAGACGCGCACCTCGTCCTGCGTCAACGCGCGCCCCTCGACCTCGGCGTGGGCGAACAAGCTGACCAGGTCCTCGCGGGGCTCACGGCGCCTCTGCTCGATCAGGAAGTCGAAGTACTCGTAGAGTTCGGCCTCGGCCGCTCGCACGGTCTCGGCGGGGCTCGCACGGTCGCGATACTCCGGGTCGCGCGCACCCAGCATCCGGTTCGTCCAGTCGAACAGCTTCGGCCAATCGGCCTCGGGGACGCCGAGCAGCCAACCGATCACGGCGATGGGGAGCGGCGCAGAGACCTTCTCCACGAAGTCGCACTCGCCCTCCTCTCCCTCAGCAAACAGCTCTTCCACGACCCCCCGCGCGATCCGCTCGATGTCCGCGTGCCAGCGACGCAGCGCTCGGGGCTTGAAGACGCGGGAGATGATCTGGCGCTGGAGGCCGTGCTTCGGTGGGTCGAAGTCGATCAGCGCCTTGGCCATCGGGGGGCCACGCTTCGCGAGCGGCGTCAAGTGGACGACGAGCGTCGGGTCACTCACGAACAGGTCGGGCCGCCGGCTCATCGAGACGACATCCTCGTGCCTCGTGATCGCCCAGAAGTGCTCGCCCTCGCCGCGATCGAACCAGTAAACCGGCGCTTCGTCGCGGAGACGCGCCCACACCGCGTGTGGATAACCGTCCCGCGCGAACGCGTTCGGGTCCACAAAGGCCAGCGGATCCACCGGCGGCTCGAGCACCGGCGCGACACCCGGCACGGAGCTACACGCTCGACCGCACGGCGTCCTCGACCACCGTCCCGGCGAAGAAGTCCGGGTTCGCCCCGGTCATCAGCGACGCTGCGTTTCCGAACGTGAACGCGCGGAACTGCTCCGCGTCGAGCGCGCCGTCTTCCACCAGCTCCCAGGCCTCGGGTAAGACGTCCCGGAAGTCCGCGATGTCCCAGTGGCCAATGTCGCTGGCGAAGACAGCCTGTAGCTCTGCCCCCCGCGGGTTGGTGTCCTTCGCGAACGCGAGAGCGTTCATCGCGTCATCCGCCTCGCAACCGAAGTAGAAGCGTCGCGTAAAGATGTCCTCGATGTCCTCCGGCCCGCTGATGCCACTCTCCGCGAACTCATCGATGCTACCGCCCGGGTCTTCGGGGTCGTGCAGGAAGAGGAACCCCTCGTCGAGCCGGTCCAGCCGCTCGCGGATGGCCTTGCCGCCGAAGTCCCCGAGCAAGCGGACGAGCTGCTCGCGGTCGAGGTTCGCCGGGTTCAGGTGCTCCATCGCCTCGCGGTTCCGCTTCTCCCAGACGCCGAGCAGGCCCGCGTAGAGGCTGAGCCCCCAGGCGACTCCGCCCTCGAGGAACGCAAAGTTCAGCTTGGGGAAGCGCTTCGGGACCCCGCCCAGGAAGATCGAACGACACGTCGCCTCCCCGGCCGCGGCGAAGTGACCGAGGTGGTTGTAGACGTAGCTGGTGCGCGAGACACGGGAGCCCCAGCCGAGACCGGCGTGATGGAACGACGGGGACACGCCGAGCTCTTCACAGCGGCGCCAGACGGGGTCGTAGTCGCGGTCTGAGTCGTGCGCGAGCGTGTCGATCCACTTCGCACCGGGGACATCTTCAGCCCCCGGGATCGGCCGGAACGCGATGCCGTTCATCACGATGGCCTTGAGCCCGAGCTCACCGACCGCGAAGTCGAGCTCCGCGATCGCCTCCTCCGGCTCGACCATCGGGATTACCGCGACGGGCTCCATCCGGTCGCGATGCCCGCAGAACAGCTCTGCGTAGTAGCGGTTGTGCGCTCTCGCGAGCGCCCGACGCAGCTCCTCATCGGGCGAGCTCAGCGCCCCGAGCGCGCTGGTTCCGTAGAGGATGGCGAAGTCGATCCCCAGCTCGTCGAGCCGCGCGCGCATCAGGTCCGGGGCAATGGCGGTGGCCCGGTCCAAGGTGTTCCGCGACGGCAAGCCCCACCAGGTGTAACGGAAGGCTCCAAAGCGGGGCTTCTGGTCGTGCGGCAGATCGCGAAACCGCGCGCCGCTCCCCATCATCGCCTCGTAGCGCGCCGCGACGGACTCGCCCGCCTCCTCGCGCACCAGGTCCCGCACCAGCGGCGCGAACTCGATCAGGTGACCGTCCCCGTCGATAACGGGGTGATTGATCTGCTGATGGATCCGGTCGATCGCGTCGCTTCGGATGAATTCCATGCCTGCCCTTCCTCACCGATTCGCCGTCCATCGTAGGAGGCGGCTCGGGTTATGATGGCGGCATCCACGAGAGGAGTCGAGATGAAGTTGTGGGATGACGAGCTTGAGAGCTACCGGGAGGAGGCCCGTGCCCTTCTCGAATACCTGCCTGACGTGTGGCCCGGCGAGCTGCCGACCGACCCGGTCGAGCGAGCGGTTGGCATGCGCGCGTCGATGCGGGCCGCGGCGCAACCCCAGCTCTCCGAGAAGGCCGAGCCGACCACAATCCCGGGCCCCGCGGGCGACATCCCCGTACGGATCTTCCGCCCGGAGGGCCCCGCGCGGGGCCTCTACCTCCACCTTCACGGCGGCGGGTGGATCCTCGGCGACCCGACGATGGGGGACCTGACGAACGAACACCTCGCCAGCGAGTTTGGCCTCGCCGTGCTGAGCGTCGACTACCGACTCGCCCCCGAACACCCCTACCCCGCCGGGCCGGACGACTGCGAGGCCGGCGCCCGCTGGCTGCTCGAGCACGGCCCCTCGGAGTTCGGCGCCGACAAGATGTTCATCGGCGGCGAGTCCGCCGGCGGCCACCTCAGCCTCGTAACCGGGCTGCGCGTTCGCGATCGCCTCGGGGCGGGCGACCGATTGCTCGGGTTGAACCTGATCTTCGGCTGGTATGACGTAAACGGTACCCCGAGCCAGCGCGGGAACGGCGGGCACAAGGACATGCTCGACCCCGAAGGCCTGCGCTTCATGGTCGACTCCTTCACCCCCGGCCTCTCCGAAGAGCAGCGCCGCGACCCCGACATCTCTCCGCTGTTCGCCGACCTCGCAGGGCTCCCGCCCTGCCTCGTGAGCGTGGGGGGGTACGACCACCTGCGCGACGACTCGCTCTTCCTCGCGCCGCTGCTCGCCGCGGCGGGAGTCGACAACGAGCTCGCCGTCTACCCGGACTCGCCTCACGGCTTCATGGCGCTCCCCGGGAAGATGGCGAAGGCCCACGACCGCAAAGTCGACACCTGGATCGCCGCCAATCTCGAACGAGCCGGGTGTTGAGCGATTCGGGCCGCCAAGGTCGGACATGGGCAGGAGCCAGGGCATCCGAGTAGAGTGTTAGGAGTCGGTAAAGGGCTGCGAGTCAGGCGGCCACCGAACTGAGACTTGGCGAGCGAGCCGTGTTACGGCCGCCCCACGAGGAGGACCGCCATGAGTGAGCGCAAGTTCAAGTACGTGGGCACGCGCCCGATTCGCCACGACGGTTTCGACAAGGTCACCGGCCGGGCCCACTACGGCGCCGACCAGAACCTCGCCGGCATGCTCCACGGCGCGATCGTCCGCAGCCCCCACGCACACGCTCGGATCAAGCGGATCGACACGAGCAAGGCAGAGGCCCTTAAGGGCGTCAAGGCGGTCATGACGGGCGAAGACCTCGGGCCCGCCAAGCCCGCCCCGCCCGGCGTCGGCCCCGAGTACGTCGATTTCCGGGAGCTGAGCCTCAACGTCATCGCCCGCGACACCGTCCTCTACCACGGGCACGCCGTCGCCGCGGTGGCCGCGACCACCCTCGAGATCGCGCGCGCCGCCTGCAAGCTCGTCGAGGTCGAGTACGAGGTGCTCCCCGCAGTGATGAACCTCGACGCGGCCCTCGCGGCGGACGCGCCCGTGCTCCACCCCGACATCGACGACAAGCTCGAGGGGAACGTGATGGCGCGTACCCTGTTCGAGCGCGGCGACCTCGACGAGGGGTTCGCCAATGCGGACGTCATCGTCGAGCGCGAGTTCGAGACGCCGATGGTGCACCAGGGCTACATCGAACCCCACGCCTGCACGGTGCGCACCACCGCGGAAGGGAAGATCGAGATCTGGTGTTCCACGCAGGGCCCCTTCTCCGTGCAAGAGTTCACCGCCATCCTGCTGGGCATCGACCTCGACCGCATCAAGGTGACCCCGAGCGAGATCGGTGGTGGCTTCGGAGGGAAGACCACCATCTACCTCGAACCACTCGCCGTCATCCTCTCGCGCAAGTCCGGGCGACCGATCAAGATGGTGATGAACCGCGAAGAGGTCTTCCGCGCTTCGGGACCCACCTCCGGCTCCAAGATCAAAGCGCGGCTCGGCGCGCGGCGCGACGGTACGCTCGTCGCGGCCGACATTCACATGTGGATGGAGGCTGGCGCCTTCCGTGGCTCGCCGGTGGGTCCAGCGTGCATGTGCGCGATCGCCCCCTACAAGGTCCCTCACTTCCAGATCGAAGGGTTCGACGTCGTCGTCAACAAGCCGAAGGTCGCCGCCTATCGCGCCCCCGGCGCGCCGATGGGCGCCTTCGCCGTCGAATCTCTCGTCGATGAGATCGCGCGCGAGCTCTCGATGGATCCCATCGAACTACGGCTCCTGAACGCCGTCGAAGAGGGCGACATCGCCCCGTATGGGCCGCGCTACCAGGCTGTGGGGTTGAAGCAGACGCTCGAGGCCGCGCGGGAGCACCCCCACTACAAGGCCCCGCTCGAGGAGAACCAGGGGCGCGGCGTCGCGTGCGGATTCTGGTTCAACGCGGGGATGCAATCGAGCGCCACCGTCAACGTGCTTCAGGACGGCTCCGCGATCGTGCGGACGGGCAACCCCGACATCGGAGGGAGCCGAGCCGCGCTCGCGATGCAATGCGCCGAGGAGATCGGCATCCCGGTCGAACGCGTCCGGCCGCTGGTCGGCGATACCGACAGCGTGGGCTACACGGACGGGACCGGCGGCAGCCGAGTGACCTTCGCCACCGGCACCGCGGTGATCGAGGCCTCCCGCCAGGTGGTTGAGGAGCTTCGCAAGCGCGCCGCGACGATCTGGGGGGTTCCGGTCGAGGACGTGAAGTGGGAAGACGGCTCGGCGATCCCGCTCAACGGAGCCTCCGACAACAAACCGATGACCCTCGACGAGCTCGCGCCGCAGTTCGGCGCGACCGGCGGGCCCATCGTAGAGAGCGCGTCCGTGAGCTTGCCTTCTGGCGCGCCGGGCTTCGTCACGCACCTGTGCGACATCGAGGTTGACCCCGAGACCGGCCGCAGCCAAGTGGTGCGCTACACGACGATCCAGGACGCGGGTAAGGCCGTCCACCCTTCCTACGTCGAGGGGCAGATGCAAGGCGGCGCGGCCCAGGGCATCGGCTGGGCGCTCAACGAGGAGTACATCTGGGACGCAGAGGGGGTCGTCGAGAACCCCGGCTTCCTCGACTACCGGATGCCGGTGGCCTCGGACCTCCCGATGATCGATACGGTCATCATCGAGGTCCCCAACCCCACTCACCCCTACGGGGTCCGTGGCGTTGGAGAGCCGCCGATCGTACCGCCCCTCGCCACGGTCGCGAACGCGGTACGTAGCGCCACCGGGGTCCGCTTCGGCACGCTCCCGCTGTCGCCGCCGCGGGTCCTTGCGGGCATCCTCGACGCCGACCGCTAGGGTCGACCGCTCGACACCCGATCAGAGCGCCCCGACCAGGTTGAAGAAGAAGCCCTGGTGGTCGTAGCTGAGGTCCGTCAGGTCCTCGGAGAAGTCCGTGAAGTTGTACCCCACTCCGACTTTGAGGTTCTCCCCGAGCTGCCGGTAGAGACTCACAAGCGCGCCGCTGCGCCGCTCGTCGAGGTCCGGCATCTCCAGGACGCGCCCTTCCACCACGGTCTCCCAGTTCTTCATGAAACGCCAGTCCGTCCGCACGATGAACAGGTGGGCGCTGTTGTCAAAGAACTTTGGGTCCGTCCGGTCGAGGCTCACCTCGCCAAGTCGATAAGCGTACTTCCCGCCCAGTGACCAGCGAGGCGTCAGCTCATAGGTCGCGTCGATCGCCGCGATGTGGCTCCGCTGGATGAAGGTGGAGGCGAGGCCGTTGCTCGAGACCTGATCGACGGTCGGGACGTTGTCGAAGAACGTGTACTTGGCGAGCACATCGAGTCGATCGTGTGCGATCGGTCGGTAGGCGTAACCGACGACCGCCTCGGTGTAGCCCCCATCGAAGAAGTCCCCCATCGAACTATCGCTGAAGGAGTAGTCGAACTTGCCAATCAAGCGCCAGTCGGGGGTCATCTGGAACTTGAAACGGTTCCGGAAGAACCAGGTCGTCCGGTCCTCCCAGCTCCCGTCGAGCGGATTTTCCGTCTCATCCGACCGATACTCGATCCCACTGGTCAGCTGAAAACGCTCGATCTGGTAGGCCACCTGCGCCCCGCCAGAGTTCCGGTTCGTCTCCGCGTCGGTTCGCTGGTCGATCAGCGTCCCGAATTCCCAGTTCGCGCCAAAGGTCCAGCGCTCCGTCGGCGCGATCGTCATCCCCATCGCGCGAGCCAGCCCGTTCGACTGACCCGAGTGCTGGTACGTATCCTCGATGTAGACGCTCGCGCTGTCGGACAAGCGGCTTCGCATCCCCGAGACCAGGTTGCCCCGGCGCTGATGCGCTCCATCGAGGCCGCGCTCGTCCGAGAACCCATAACTGAAGTAGCGCTGCGTCTGCTCCGTCTCCTGAAAGGTCGTGCCGAGCTGTACCGCGGGCCCGAGATCGCCAAACGACACCTCCGCGTCGACCGACAACCGATCGTTCAAGCGATAGGCACCACCGACCCCGACGCGGCGGTTCTCCTCCACGTCCCCCGAACGCTGCAGCGTCGCCTGGCCAAATCCGTACGCGCGCCAACGCGCCTGCGAGTCATAGTCGATCTGCAGCAATCCGTCGGTCCGGGTCCCCTCCTCCTGCGTGACCGGGACGATCGGAGCGTTGTCGGTCCGCTTCTCGTACCGAACGCCCGCGGCCACACGCCAGTGCTGGCTCAGCCGGTAGGCCACGTCGACCTCGGACTCCGTGGTGTCGAGGCCCACCTCCTCGACGCGCCGATCCGTCTTGGCCGAGAGGCCGAACCGCTCCCCCAGCGGGACGTCGAGGCGGCCACCATAGGTGTGGGTGTCCGTCAGAGCGTTCATTCCCGGCGCCGAGTAGCCCGCCTCGAGCTGCTGGTAGTACAGGCTCACGCTACCCGGCACGCCGGCCAGGACGTCCGCGAAGTCGACGCTGAGGTCAGCGCGGTAGGCGTAGGCCTCTCGCTTATCAGCCGCGAATGCCGCGGCGTCGAAGAAGTTGAAGCCGCCGTCGTTCGAACGATCGGTCGTCGAGACCAACCCCTCGCTGCGCCCCCCCTGCAACTTCAGCCACGACCCAGTGCTCCAGCGCGCTGTCACGTCAGCGCCGTACAGGCTGCTGTCGGCACCCGTATCGTCGTTGCGGTTCGCCATCGCGCCGATCCGCAAGAAGTCACTCACCCACCAGTGAGCCTGGCCACCCGCAGAGAGCGCGTCCAGGTCCTGGAAGCCCGGCGTGTACTCGTACTGGACGACCAACCAGACCTCATTGCCACCCAAACCGCCGTTGCGCACCAGGAGGCCGTCCGCGGTCGTCGCGTCGAGCGGATCGGAGAGCAAGACGCGGCCCTGCAAGTAATCAATGTCATAGTCGACGGTCGGCCGCAGGTGCGTCACTCCCGTGACCAGCCCCGAGGCCTTGTCGCGCACCTCGATGCGGACGCGCTCCGAACCTTGCAGGACATCCTGCACGCGCAGGAAGTAGAGCGACCCCCCGGTCCCCCGGAACTCCTCTCGGCTCGGGACCGTACCCGGCTCAGCGGCGAAGGCGTCGAACGCGACCCGCTCATCCCCGAAGCTCGTGGTGCCCACTGTCTCATAGTGGACGTTCGCGCCGTACAGGCCACGGTCGACCTGGGCGAGCTCATTGTCGAGGTACCCGACCTTGAAGTTCCCCCACAGCGCCCGGTTCTGGTTCTGCGTCAGCTCGACGAAGAACTTTCCAGAGGTCGGCGCCATCTGTTCGACCGTTCCATCATCCCCGAAGGTCGGGTAATGGATGTCGGGGTCGATCCGGCGGAACAACGCCTCGGGCGACTTCTCCATGAAGTTGCTGAACAGCTCATCGATCGGCCCCTCACGGGTGTCCGCGCTCGCTGTCAGTTGCCAGTCCTCGCCGAACTTCCCGCGCAGGAAGAACGCCAGGCGGCCATCGGCGTTCGAGTCCGGGTCGAAGCGCGAGCCCTTGCCCTCGAGCGCCTTGCGGTCCCCGTTCGTCGAGCCGGCGGAGAATGTCAGGTCCGCGATCCCGACGTAGAACCAGTCGCTCTTCGCCAGCTCGAGGTCGCGCAAGAACAGCTCCCCGTTCCCCTCCGGATCGAGCACCGCCACCTCGACGGTGTGCAGCCCCGTCGGAACGACCGCCTCTGCGACGAACCGGCCCGCGCCATCGACCGGCACTGGCGTACCGCCGAGCCAGACCGTGTGGCCCGCCGGGATCCCGCTCCCCTGCACCTTCACGCTCCCAGCGCTCCCGAGCGGGATGTTGCGCGAGACCGGGCCGCCCTCGCCGTACCCGAGCAACCCGGGCTTGACCGACGTCTGGGCGTCGGGGAACCCCGCGAGATCGCCGGACCCATCACCGTGGACTACCCAGAGCGACTGCGGCGCCGTCTCGTCGAACTGTCCGTCCGCGTCATAGGCCCGCAGCACGAACTGCAGCGCGAGCATCGGCGCGTCAAAGGACATGGGCTCGGGCTTCCAGTCCGCGACCCCGCCAGGCTCGATCGGCACGACGGAGAGCGGCTCCGATCGCAACGAAGCCCCTCGCTCGAAGATCCGAACCTCTGCGCGGTCGATGTAATGCCCGTAGTTCGTATACGAATGGAAGCGCACGCTCGAACCGGCGGCGGTCTCGCCAGACTCGACAACCGGGGCGGCTCCGTCGAGCACCGCCGCGCGATCTGCCGCGACGCTGAGCCGGGGGTTCGAGGCCAGGTCGTCGAAGCGGAAACGGATGTCTGCGCGGTCGAGCGCCACGTCGGTGCATCGCTGGACGTCGGCGCTGCTCCGCGCCGGATCGTCGAGCGGTTCCCCATCCACGGTGATGTGCATCAGGTTGAGGGCCAACGGCTCGACCAGCTCCAGCTCGCGGGTGACCGGGATGACATCGATCCCCTCATGGTCGTCGACGACCGCCAGCTCGTCGTACACGACCTCGACGCGGACCTGCGCGGTCTTCCCAGACAGGAACCCGGCGTTGACCACATCATGGGAGTGCACGTACCCACGCCCCTCGTGCTCGACCTGAGCGTCCTGCAGTGCCAGCTCGGCTTGCACCCGTTCCATCGCCCGGCGCGCTCGGTCCGCGGAAAGACCGATGTCGTCGCCGTACACCGCCGCCGTCCGGCGGTCGAGGCGCTCGTTCGCGGTGTACCCGACGAAGCGCAGCCGCACGTTCTCACGTTCCGCGATGTCCGCCATCGCCCGATGCAGGCGTTCGCCGACCCCATCCGGGATCACGACGTCACCTCGCTCGATCGCCAACGGTTCGATGCGTCCCCACGGCGGGTCATAGACACGTGTGACCACTTCCCCAGCCCCCGGGTCAGGGCAGGCTTGGAGATCGTCCGACAGCTTCTGGAGCGGGTCGTCGTACCAGAACTCGACCTCAATGCGGCGGTTCAGCGCGCGACCGCGCTCCGTGTCGTTCGAGGCCACCGGATACGCCGCACCGCGACCATCGCTCTCGATCGAAGCGGACGGGACGCCCAACGCGTCCTGCATCGAGAGGGCGACTCGTCGCGACCGTGCCTTCGACAAGGACAGGTGCGTGCCGTAGATGCGCGCGGCCCTGCCTGCCAGCGGGACGTCATCGGTGTAGCCAATGAACTTGACCGTCACGTTCTGTTCATCCTGCAGGTTCTCGAGCGCCTGCGAGACCTGCCGGACGAAGTCAGGCGTCACCTCGACCAGACCTTCCCGATACGAGAGGGGCGCGACCAGGTTTCGCACACGCGCACGGCGCGCGTGCCCCTCACGGTAATTGAGCTTGCAGACGGTCTCGGTCCGGCAGACCTTCACCCGCTTGATCTCCTGCGGGACGACCACCTCCTGGAGCGCCATCTGCTCTTCGATCTCGTCGTACCAGACCTCGACCTCCACCCGCCGGTTCATCGCGCGACCGCGCTCCGTCTGGTTCGAAGCGACCGGGCGCCCCTCCCCCATCCACTCGAACGAGATCGCCTCGGGCGGCAGGGCGAGCGCGCGTTGCAGGAACTCGGCGACTTCACCGGCTCGCTCGCGCGAGAGGCCCTCGTTGTCGCCAAACCGGCTCAGCAAGCTCCCCGTCAACGCTTGATCGTCCGCGTGTCCGACCACCTGCAAGCGGACGTTCGGGAGATCCTTCATCTCCCGCAGCACCGTCCGGAGACGGTCCACTGTGGAGGCAGGGATCTCCGCCGCGCCCGAGTCGAACCGGATCGGCGGGACCACGTCCGTCAGCTTGACGATCTCGACGCGTTCGGTCCGGACTTCCCGCTCTTCCAACCGATCGCCAGCGAGCTCTGCGAGCCGACTCGGGTCCGTCACCCACTCGGTCGCGCCGGTGTCGAGCGACAAGTTTCGTTCGACCGACTCGACGCGCGAGACGTCCTCCACCCGCGACCCCCACCCAGTGAAGGGCGCGGAGAGCGCAGACACCAACGCGTCGGCCGTCTGCTCGACGACCGAGGAGCCCCCTGGCGCTCCTCTGCGCCAGTAGACCTCGGTCTCGATCGGAAGCACCCGATCCCCGCCGCGCGCGTCCCAGGCCTGCGTCAACGTGGCTTCGACCGACGCGAGTCGCTGCTCCACAAGGGCAGCGGTCTCGACGTCGCCAAGATATGAGAGACGCAGGGTCGCAGGCCCTTCAAAGAGCTCCGTCATCAACAGTTCCAGTCGAGGCTTCCACTGGGCACGC
>Ga0315331_10000751_pt1 | contig 23007 bp, 19 predicted proteins | sample M160m34915metaG_FD_203456 | JGI IMG/M metagenome (GOLD analysis project Ga0315331, IMG submission 203456) | Ammonia-oxidizing marine archaeal communities from Monterey Bay, California, United States - M1 60m 34915 | ecosystem: Environmental > Aquatic > Marine > Intertidal zone | place: USA...
GCGCATCGCCCGCATTCCGGCCCCGGATAGGAGCGCCAGCAGGACGAGCGTCGTCGACCAGGACCCGGAGGGTACGGCGGGGGTGGCTTGGAGGCTCCAGCGTGCCCACGTGATGCCATCACCGAAGGGGTCCCCCGTCTCGAAGCTGAACGGCGTGAAGGCGGGGCCCGTCAGGATCGTGTCTGCAGAACTGGCGTTGTTGTAGAACCAGACGCCCAAGGAGTTCGAAGCGTCCACTCCGTAGGGGTTGATGAAGACGCATTCATCTTCCCCGGCGCTACAGCCTGCGACCAGTCCGGGATCGCTGTCGAAGTTGCCCTGGGACCCGTCGATCACGACCTGGTCGCGCAGCGCCTCCGCGAAGAGGACGGCCGTCGCTGCGGACGAGGTGCCGAAATCCGAGGCCTCGTTGCAACCGTTGAACAACGCCGGACATTGTCCGTCGACGAATTCGACGTCGTATAAGACCCCATCGATGTCCACGCTGGTGGCTCCCTGGAGCTGCCCGCCGACGACGTTGAGATCGGCCGCCTCCGATCGACCCGCGAACAAGAAAAGCACCAGCAGCAAAGTACGCTTCAGCATCGAGACCTCCAGGAGCAACAGAGACGGCCAAGGGGATCTTCGTGCCCCCTCTTCGTGAAGGGCGGACGATAGCACTTACGCTATGAGAAGGGGCGGGGGATTGGCCGCTCGACCAGCGGTTCGCGGAGTGCCGGGATCTTTGCCAGCATTCGCCAAGCGACGCGCGGCTTGCGAGCGGCGCCTGCCGGAGGCCTGGCCGATGCGTGCCGATTCCCCCGTGAGCGAGGGCGAGAGCAGGGTCGATCTGCGACTCGAACGGCTCGACCCGATCGGCGTCGAGGTGCTCGGTCTCGACCTGCGCGAGCCCGTCGACGACGCGACCTGGCTCGCCCTGCGAGAGACCGTGATGCGAGAGGGGGTCGTGGTTTTTCGCGAGCAGCCGATGTCGGCGCAGGCGCAGATCGCGCTCGGGCGTCGTTTCGGGGAGCTCGAGAATACCGCGCTCGATCGGGGCGAGATGGACGAGTCGAAGACCCTCCTCGCCAACGTGGGCCCCGACGGCGAGTTCTATGCCGAGGACGATCCGAACCTCCAGCTCGTGGCGATCAACGAGGGCTGGCACACGGACAGCTCCTTTCGCGACGTGCCCGCCTCGTTCTCTCTCTTCGCCGGCGTGACCGTGCCCGAGGAGGGGGGCGACACCTTCTTCGCGAGCCTCGAGCGTGGTTGGGAGGCGCTTCCCGCGCAGACCCAGGCGGGCCTCTACGGTCTCCACGCGACCCATGATTACGACCGGGCCTACGCGACGCGCGGCGTCGACCTATCCGACGTGTTCGGTGGGGCCGCGCCTTCGAGTCGGCACCCCGTGGTGCGTCGACATCCGGAGACGGGGCGCCCGGGGCTCTTCGTGTCGGAGCACGTATTCGAGGTCGACGGCCTGCCGGACGAGGACGCGGCCAGCCTGGTCGAGGAGCTGCTGCGCGTCTGCGTCGATCCCGCGCGGGTCTATCGACATCACTGGGCGGCGGGCGACCTGCTGGTCTGGGACAACCGCTCCATGCTCCATCGCGCCCAGGGCTTCGACCCGCGTCATCCCCGGGTCATGCGGCACGTGCGCGTCGCGGGGAGCGAGGCGGTCCTCCCCGCCCACGCGTGACCCTGCGCGGATCCGCTTGCGCCGATCCAGCATGAACCGTTCCGAACCCGCGCACGCCGCGGGGCGCGCGCCTCGGACCTAACGCTTCTTGGGCGGGTTCGGGTCGAAGGGCCCCTTGCCCATCTGGTCGCGGATCGGCACGAACTCCGGCATCAACATGGCGCGGCGCTGCCAGTTGGCACCGTCGACGACCATCGTGTGGCCCGACACGAAGCTCGCGAAGGGCGACGCCAGGAAGGTGGCGGCCCAGCCGAGCTCGTGGGGCTGTCCCACGCGGTGGCCCGGGCAGCGCACCGCCTCGCTCTTGCGGCGATCGGGCACGGAGCGGATGTTGGCGGTCTCGTCGTCGTGGGGGAAGAGCCCGGGGACCAGGCCGTTGACCTGGATGCCGTAGGGCCCCCACTCGACGGCCAGCGTCTCGGTCATGTTCTTGACCCCGGCCTTGGCCGCCGAGGAGTGGGCGAAGCCGGGTCCGCCGGTCCAGGCGTAGGCCGCGCCGATGTTGATGATGCTGCCCGGCGTGCCGGCCTCGATATGCCGCCGACCGAACTCGCGGGAGCAATAGAAGGTGCCGTTCAGGACGATGTCGGTGACCGTGCGCCAGGCGTTCGGGCTCATGTCCTCGGCCGGCACGGGGAAATTGCCTGCGGCGTTGTTCACGAGTACGTCGGGCAGCCCGAGCGCGCTCGTCACGCCGTCGAAGGCCTCGGCGATCGCGGCGGCGTCTCGGATGTCGCAGGGCAGGGCGACGTGGCGTCCGCCCACGGCCTCGACGGCCGCCAGTCCGGCGGCGCGATGTTCCTCGCCGCGGGACAGAATCGCGACGGAGGCGCCGAGTCGGGCGAACTCGACGGCGATGGCCTTGCCGAGGCCGGTGCCGCCGCCGGTGACGATGACGACCTTGCCGTCGTAGCTGCCGAGGGGAAGCGCGTTCGCGCCGAGGGGGGGCGGGTCGGGAAGGCCCATGATTGGCTCCTCTGAGTGTGCTTGCGAGGGGGAGGTTGGTCTCGTCCGCGGCCGGGCCGCGGAATCGGGTGCGCCATGATAGCCTCCTCTGCGTCGTCGCGAAGAGGTCGGGCCGAACCGAGCCGGGCGGCGGCGAGACGGGGTGAGCATGACGCAAACGGAACAGGCAGAGACGCGAGAGACGGGTACGCCCGAGGTCCTGTGCTCGGTGCGCGAGCGCGTCGCGACGATCACGTTGAACCGGCCGGAAGCGAAGAATGCGATGACCATGGACATGAAGGAGGCGCTCTATTGCCTCGTTCGTGATCTCGAGGACGATCCGGCGGTCGGCTGTCTCCTGCTCACCGGCGCCGGCGACGCCTTTTCCGCGGGCGGAGACACGAAGCGGATGCAGCGCGACGGTAAGCCCCCCGTGATGGAGGATCGTCAGCGCCAGCTGCGCTGGGAGCACGAAGTGCCCCGCATGCTGCATCAATCGGGCAAGCCGTCGATCGCGGCGCTGCCCGGCGCGGCGGCGGGGGCCGCGTGCTCGATCGCGCTCTCCTGCGACCTGCGGGTCGCCTCGGAGAAGGCCTTCATTCTCACGTCCTTCGCTCGGCTCGGGCTCTCCGGCGACTACGGCGGGACCTGGTTCCTGACGCAGCTGGTGGGGCCCGCGAAGGCCCGCGAAATCTATTTCACGGCGGAGCGGGTGGACGCCGAGACGGCGCTCGGCCTCGGGATCTTCAACCGGGTCGTGCCGGCCGACGAGCTGCGTGAAGCGGCCTTCGCGCTCGCGGCGCAGATCGCGAGCGGGCCGCCGATCGCGTTGCGCTGGATGAAGGCGAACCTGAATCGGGCGGTCACGAACGACCTCGAGACCTGCCTGCGCTACGAGGCCGACCGCATGGTGCGCGGCGCGCTCACCGACGACTACATCGAGGCGATCGCCGCGTTCGGCGAGAAGCGAAAGCCCGACTTCAAGGGCAAGTAGGCCCCGGCCCGGCCCGCGCCCCGGCAAGGGACCGCAGGGGCTCCGAGCCGCCCGTCAGGGCCGGATCGAGTAGCGCGGGGCGCCCGACTTCGCGTGCTCGGCGACGGCAGGTTGGACCTCTTCGACCCAGTCGCAGAGGATCGGTCGCGTGTCGCGCGGATCGATCACGTCGTGGACGCCGAAATCCTCGCTGCGCGGTAGCACCGATTGGGCGTGGGCCATCTCCTCTTCGAGCTCGGCGCGCCGGGCGTCGGGATCGTCGGCCGCCTCGATCTCGCGGCGGAAGGCCAGGGCCACGCCGCTCTCGACGGGCAGGGCGCCGCTCATCGCCGAGGGCCAGGCGACGACCGTTGCGTTCGGGCCGAGGTGGATGCCCTGGGCGACGCCGTAGGAGCGGCGCAGCACGCAGGCGAACCAGGGGACGCCCGTCTGAAGGATGGCGAACATGGTGTGCATCCCCGCGCGAATCGTGCCCGCCTGCTCGGCCGCCGTGCCGATCGCGAAGCCGGGCTCGTCGATGAGTGAGACGATGGGCACGTGGAAGAGGTCACAGAGTTCGACGAAGCGCCGGATCTTCTCGGCGCCGTCCGCCGTCATCGAGCCGCCGTCGTAATGACAGTCGTTGGCCATGACGCCGACGGTGTAGCCGTTCAGGCGCGCGAGTCCCGTCACCTGGCTGCGGCCCCAGAGCGCGCCGATCTCGAAGAAGCTCCGCTGGTCGACGACGTGCTCGATCAGCTTGCGAATGCGATAGGCGCGGCGGCGCTCGCGCGGGATGATCCGGAGCAACTTCTCCTCCCGGCGCTGGGGCCGGTCCCCGACGTCGAAATGAGGCGGGACCTCGCTCGAGTGGCTCGGCAGGTAGGAGAGAAATTTTTGGGCCATGCGGAGCGCGTCGGCCTCGTCTTCGGCGACGTTGTCGACCATGCCGTTGCGGCCGTGGATCTCGGCCGAGCCGAGTTCCTCCTTGGTCACGTGCTCCTTCATTGCGTGGGCGACCACGGCGGGCCCCCCGGTCAAGACCTGGGCCGTGTCGCGCGTCATGATCGAGAGATGAGAGGCGACGAGCCGGCCCGCAGGAAAGCCGGCGCAGGGGCCCAGCGCCATGCAAACGACGGGGACCGTCTTCAGGCTCTCCATCGAGCGGAGGTTCATCACGGGGGGAGCAGTCCAGTCGTAGCCCGAGCGACCTCGGGTCGCGCTGCCGGTCCCGGCGATCGAGGCGCCCCCAGCTTCGAGCATGCGAACGATCGGCATGCGCCGCCGGATGGCGAGGTCCTCGGCATAGAGGCCCTTCTTGAGCCCCGCGTCGGTGTAAGCGCCGCCGCGTATCGTGAAGTCGTCTCCGCAGACGACGACCGACCGCCCCGAGATGCGAGCCGTGCCGAGCACGACGCCGGTGGGTTGATAATCGGAGCCATCTTGGGACTCGCTGACGCCCGCGATCTGGCCCCATTCCCGGAAGCTGTCCCGGTCGACCAGGGCCTCGATGCGCTCGCGAACGTTCAGTCGGCCGCGCTCGTGGTGCTTTTTCAGCGCCTGCTCGCCGCCCCCTTGTCGGGCGCGTGCGCGGCGGCGTTGGATCTCTTCGACTTCGGGCTTCCAGCTCATGGGCCGAGGCTATCACAGGGGCCGCGCGTGATCGGATGGTGTGCGGGGTCGGATTGCACGGCGGGTGGGGCGGTTGGCGGCGCGCGGGTCGTGGCGGAGAGCGGGAGTGGAGGCCAGTCGGGTGGGGGGGCTGGACGATTACCGATACGGAGCGTATCGTTATTAGCTGACCCCTGGCCGCTGGCCCGTACGCGAGGTTTCTTGATGGATTTCGACCTGTCCGAAGACGAGCTGACCTTCGAAAAGGAAGTCGTGGCCTTCCTCGAGGCGAACCAGTCCGACGAGGTGATGGACCGCAACCCCGAGCATCTCTCTCAGACGGTGGAGACCCCGGCGAAGCGGGCCTTCATGAGTAAGCTCGCCGATCAAGGCTGGCTCGGGATGTCGTGGCCCAAGGAATATGGCGGCCAGGAGAAATCGGGGATCTACGACTTCCTGATGACAGAGGCCCTTTCGCGCTTTGGTGCGCCCCAGCCGGGTAAGGGCGTCGGGATCGTCGGCAAGACGATCATCCGCCACGGGAACGACGAGCTGAAATCCTATTTCCTGCCCCGCATCATCCGCGGTGAGGTCGAGTTCGCGATCGGCTACTCCGAACCGCAAGCGGGTTCGGACGCGGCTTCGCTCCAGCTGAAGGCGGAGCGCGACGAGGATCGCGGCGGCTGGGTGCTCAACGGACACAAGATCTGGACGACCTCGGCGCATTTTGCCGACTGGTATTGGGTCGGCGCACGGACGGGGGAGCACAAGCATAAGGGCATCACGCTCTTCCTGATCCCGATGGACCACGAGGGCTTCGAGATCCACCCGACCTATACGATCGGCGACGAGCGGACGAATGAAGTCTTCTTCAATGAAGTCTTCGTCCCGGACTCGCACGTGGTGGGCGAGGTGGGCCGCGGTTGGACCTATATCTGCGAGGCACTGGATCTAGAGCGTTTCGCGATGCTCCCGGTCGGCCCCGTCGAGATGAAGCTCAAAGGCTTGGTCGAGTACGTGCGGGAGGCGACGCTCGACGGCGAGCCGCTGGCCAAGGACCCGGTCGTCCGTCAGACCGTCGCGAAGCTGCGCGCCGACCTCGAGGTCGCACGGAAGCTGCAGCGACGGGTGATCAGCGAGGCGCTGAAGGGTCGCGTTCCGACGGTGGAGGCGGCGATGTACAAGATGTGGCAGTCCCAGCTCGGCCAGCGCATCGCCAACGCGGCGCTGGACCTGATCGGGCCCGACGCCCAGCTGAAGCCCGGACAGCCCGAGGCCCCCGCCAATGGTCGCTACGAGCGCTCCTATCGCTATACCGTGGTCGACACGATCGGCGGGGGAACCTCCGAGGTCCAGAAGAACATCATCGCCGGTCGAGGCCTCGGCCTGCCGAAGACCTTCTAGCCGGAGCCCAGCCCAGTGTCTTCTTCTCCCTCGCCCTCGGGCCATTTGCTCGAGGGGGTCACCGTCCTGAATTTCGGCACCGTCGGCCCGGCCGCTCGGGCGGCACGTACGCTGGCCGATTACGGCGCCCGCGTGGTGATGATCTCACCCGTGTCGAAAAAGGGCGCGCTCCAGACCAAGCCCGTCTACCACACCTATGGCGCCGGCCGTGGCTTCGAGCGTATGCGGCTCGACCTGAAGAGCGAGACCGGTGTCGAAGCCTTCTTACGGCTCACCGAGAAGGCCGATGTCGTGATCGAATCGTACCGACCGGGGGTCGTCGATCGGCTCGGGGTCGGCTGGGAGACGGTCTCTGGGCGCAATCCAGGCATCGTTTACTGCTCGACCTCGGGTTATGGGCAGGACGGCCCGGCCTCCTCCTGGGCCGGTCACGACTTGAACTACCTCGCGATGTCCGGCTATCTGGCCTGCAGCGAGCCGCGAGCCGACGGCGGTCCACCGATTCCCGGGGCGACGGTCGCCGACAGCGCGGGGGGCGGCATGCACGCTGTGTTGTCGATCATGGGAGCCCTCGTCAAGCGAGGTGCGACGGGCAAGGGCAGCTTCCTCGACGTCTCGGCGGCGGAAGGCATTCTGTCGTTGATGGCGCTCTCGTTGGATCAATACCTGGCGACGGGAGAGGAGGCCGGCCCGCGCCAAGTGCTGCTCACCGGACGCTATGCGTTCTATGACACCTACGAGGCGAGCGACGGGGGCTGGCTTTCGGTCGGCGCCATCGAACCGCATTTCTACCGAAATCTCTGCGAACGGTTGGGGCATGCCGAGTATGCCGGCGATCAATACGACGACGCCAAGCAGGAAGAGATCCGGGCGGCTTTCCGGGCCGCATTCAAAACCCGAACGCGGGACGAGTGGACGGCCGAACTGGCGCCCAACGACACGTGTGTGGCCCCGGTTTTGTCGATCCCCGAGGTTGTCGAGCATCCCCATTGGCGGGAACGCGGGATCTTCATGCAGGCCGAGCACGAGGAGAGAGGGCTCTTTGACCAGGTTGGCCCCGTGCTCGCTGGGGGCGTGCGAGCGCATCCGAAGCACAGCGTGCGGACGGGAGACGAGACGGATACGCGCGCTTTGCTCGCAGAGGCAGGCCTCGACGCAGGAGAGGTCGCCCGGCTGCTCGAAGAGGGCGCGGTCGAATAACCTGACGGCCCGGCGAGTTGACGGGTCGTCCCCATCCTATTGGCATCAACGCGTGGCATCAACGCGGGCTCCCAGGGAGCCCACAGGAGGAAGACAAATGGCATCGAAGTCGGCCGACGACCTGCCCGAAGAGGTCCAGAGCTGGATCGAGCAGGAACGGTACACGGAGAAGACGGAGTTTCCGATCGAGATGGGGTACGTCATGACGACCCTTTCGGCGACCCAGAATGGGAACCCGCTCTATTGGGACGCGAAGGTCGCGGAGGAGCTGACGGGCGGGCCGATCACTTTGCCCACGATGGTGTCGGTCTGGTTCCGCCCCCACGACTGGTCCCCGGGCCGGACGGAGCCTGCGGTGCCGCTGCAGCTCCACTTTGACCTGAAGGAAAAGCTCGGCCTACCCGAGGCCGTGATGAGCGACAACACGATCGTCTTTGGCGAGCCGATTCGGCCGGGCGATGAGCTGACGACGACACAGATCCTCTATTCCGTGTCGGGGCTCAAGACGACGAAGCTCGGCACGGGGCGCTTCTGGGATTTCGGCGTGCGGATCGTCAACCAGAAGGGCGAGCTCTGTGCAGAAGAGCGCTACACGGGCTTTGGCTACAACCGCGACTGAACGCGGCCTGCGGGCCGCGAGACCGGGCGCGGAATGTGCCCGCTCCAAGGGCACGTCTTCGACGACGCGCCGAGAGAGGAAGACGAAATGAGCGCAGATATTCTGCTGGGTGACGTGAGTGTCGGGACGGAACTTCCCGTGCTCGAGAAGTTGGTGAAGCCGGTCACGGTCGTGCTCGGAGCGATGGCGAGTCGCGACTGGCGGCCGCAGCACCACGACTACAAATTCGCGACGGGCAACAACGGTCTCGACGATATCATCATGAATACGCCGAACCTGGCCGCTTGGTTCGAGCGCTACGTGACGGATTGGACCGGGCCGAAGGGCCGCATCGGACGCATCAAGTTCCGCATGAAGGATTCGGTCTATCCCGGCGACACGATGCAGTTCGCGGGCAAGGTGACCGGCGTAGAGGCCGGCGCCGGAGGCGTCGGCTGGGTGGACGTCGCGATTGAATTGTCCGCCGGCGACAAGAGCTGTGTGGGTTGCGAGGCGCGTGTTGCGATCCCCGAGTCCGCCGAGGCGAACCCGTGGAGCCTGAAGGGCGACGCTTGGAAACCCTAGGGCCGCTCAGCCGGCGCGAAAGGACCCACTGAGATGGATCTGGACTTCACCGAAGAGCACGAGATGCTGCGCGAGATGGCGCGTGGCATGTGCGCCACGTACTCGCCGCTCGAGCTCGTGCGCGAGCTGGAAGACGACGCAAAGGGCTACGCCGACGAATTCTGGAAACAGTTGGCCGAACTCGGGCTGGTAGGGATCCTCGTGCCGGAGGCCTATGGCGGGCAGGGGCAGAGCCTGCTCGAGGCCGCCATCGTATACGAGGAGTTCGGGCGCGCACTCGCGCCTTCCCCCCATTTTGTCTCCGCCGTGTTGGCGGCGAGCGCGCTGTCGCGTGCGGGCAGCGAGGAGCAGAAGCGAGCCCACCTGCCTGGCATCGCGTCGGGCGAGCAAGTGGTCGTGCCCGCCTGGCTCGAACCGCGAAATGGCTATGGAGCAAAGGGGGTGCAGCTCCGCGCAGAGCCCGAGGCAGGCGGAGACGGGTTCGTCCTGAGCGGAAGCAAGCTGCACGTGGTGTTTGCGGGTGCTGCGACCCAGTTGGTCGTGCTGGCCCGGACCGGGGACGACGAGGAGGCGGTCGACCTCTTCCTCGTAGATCCGGCTGCGGCGGGGGTGACCCTGTCCCAGCGCTTGAACCTGGGCTCGGAGTCGACGTTCCGCGTGGACTTCGACGGGGTGCGGGTCTGCGCGGACGACCGCATCGGCGCGCCCGGCAGCGGCTGGAAGACCTGGAACGCGGTCATGCACGACGGGATCGTGCTGGCAGCGGCGCAGGCGGTCGGGGGGGCGAAGGCGGCGCTCGAGATCACGGCCGACTACGCGAAGACGCGGGAGCAGTTTGGTAAGCCCCTGGGCGCCTTTCAGTCGATCTCGCACTATCTCGCCGATGCAGCGACCTCGATCGAAGGCGGCTCGACGCTGGTCTATGAGGCGGCCTGGTCTCGGGCGGCCGGGAAGGACGTTTCGGAGCTCGCGCCGATGGCCAAGCTCTTCATGTGCCACGCCTATCGGGATATCACGGCGACCTGTCAGCAGATCTGGGGCGGGGTCGGCTTCACGATCGAATACGACATCCAGCTCTATTTTCGCCGGGCCAAGCAGTTGCAGATCTCTTGGTGGGATGACCGCTACCTGGGCGAGCTGGTGGCGGCCAAGGAACTCGACTGAGGCGTCTGCGCCCTGGCGTTCTGCTAGCCGTCCGCCTGTTGGAGTACGCCCGCTCGCGTGAGTTCGCTGATCTGCGAGTCGGAGAGGCCGGCCTCGCGAGCGATTTCCTGGGTATGCTCCCCCATGGCGGGCGCACCGCGTCGCAGCTCCGTAGGCGTCCCCTCGAAGTCGCCCAGGGCGCGGGGTTGTCGTAGGCGGCCGGCGACGGGGTGGTCCATCTCGAAGAGCAGGTCGTTTGCCAGCACCTGGGCATCCTCGTGGATCGTCGCCGGGTCGCCAATCTTGGCGTAAGGCACGTCCGCCTCGGACAAGCATTCGGCGAGGTCGTTCGTGGTGTATTGCCGCAGGGTCGGCTCCAGCATTTCCTGCAGCGGGCGGGCGTTGCGTGCGCGAGGCCCTGCGGTCGCGAAGCGTGCGTCCTCGAGCAGTTCCTCGCGCCCGATGGCCCGACAGAGTGCCTCGAACTCCCGGTCCTGGATGAAGCTGATGGTGATGTAGCCGTCCCGCGTGGAGCGGATCATGGGCAGCGCCGCCTTCTCGAGGGGCGCCGAAACGTCGGGCCCGAGCAGCGTATGGTTCTGCATCCCGTCGGGCCACAAGAAGGCCAGGCTGGCGTGGAGCATCGACACCCGGACGTGCTGCCCGCCCCGGCCCTGGGCGCGGGCGAAGAGCGCGGCCGTGATGAGCTGGGCGGTCTGGAGGGCGGTGCCCTTGTCGCAGACGACACTGCGGACGAAGGCCGGTTCGCCGGTTTGGAGATCCGCCTGATGCATGGCGATGCCGCTATAGGCTTGCATCACCGAGTCGTAGACCGCGCTCTGGGCCATCGGCCCTTCCTCGCCGAAGCCGCTCACCGAGACATAGATCATTTGGGGATAGAGGGCGCGGTACCGAGACGGGCCGAGCCCCATGCGTTCCACGGCGCCGGGACGAAAATTCTGGACGAAGACATCGGCGCCCTGCGCCAGTCGGTCGAGCAGGGCGACGCCTCGTTCGTCGCGGAGGTCGACCACGAGCGAGCGCTTGTTGCGGTTGAAGCTGGTGAAGATGGCCGACATGCCGCGCCGGGTCGGTCCGATCCCGCGCAGCCCGTCGCCTCGGCCGGGCCCTTCGATCTTGATCACGTCGGCCCCCTGATCGGCGAGGATCGACGTGGCGAGCGGACCCGAGGCCATCGTCGTCAAGTCCAGGATGCGAATGCCGTCGAGCGGGCCGGCCATATTTTCCTTTCGGGAGTGCCGGCTTGCGGGGTGCGCGGCGAATGGGCGAGCCTAGCAGTCACGGACTCGCGGCGGCGAGGACTCGAGTGGGAGATTCTATGGCCGGGAAAACGAGCGACGACGACCGGATCGCGGGCCTCGAGGCGCGACTCGCAGACGTGGAAGCGCATCGCGCGATCCTCGATCTGAAGAGTGTCTACGGGACGCTCGCCGACGCGCGGTACACCCGGGCGGGACCCAAGCCGCAAGCAGAAATCGACGAGGTGGCGGAACGCATGACCGCGCTCTTCACGCCCGATGCGGTCTGGGACGGGGGCGGGCCGCTCGGGTCGGCGGAGGGACACGAGGCCCTCCGAGCACTCTTTCGCGCGCCAACGCTGGATTACTCATGGCATTTCTTCGTGAAGCCGGAGGTCCGTGTCGAGGGCGATCGGGCCTGGGGAACCTGGGACGTGCTGGCCATGATGACGACCCGAGAGGGTCGCGCCCTGTGGATGGTCGGAGTCGAGCACGACGAGTACGCGCGCATCGAAGGCTGCTGGCTCCACTCGCGGATGAAGCTCGATTCGCAGCTGATGGCGCCCTACGACCGCGGCTGGGGACCGCGTCGGGCCTAGCCGTTGACCGGCCGAATCAGGGTCTCGCCGAGCTCTCGGATCTTGGCCTTCTTGTCGCCGAGGGTCGCGCCTGGCGGGAGCTGGAATTCGAGAGGCCAACTCACGGTCCCGGTCATCCCGAGCGCGTAGAGCTGCTCCATCTGCTCGGGCGGGAGCGGCTCGGTCAGCGGGATGAGACAATCGAAGGGCTGGTCGAGTCGTCCGAAGCGCTCGCGCTGGCGCCGGAGCTCCGTCAGCAGCTCGACCGTCTGATCGAAGGTGGTCCCGGCCCCCGTCCAGCCATCTCCGTATTGGCCCGCGCGCCGCAGCGCAGCCGGATTCATTCCGCCCACCCACATCGGCACGCGTTGCGTGGGAAGAGGATTCATGCGCAGGGCGTCGAACTGGTAGAACTCGCCGTCCGCCGAGACGGTCTCGCCTGCCAGGAGCCGCTGGATCAACGGGAGCTGCTCGTCCATGCGCTTGCCCCGCTGCGCGAAGGGCACGCCCATGATCTCGAACTCCTCGCGCAGCCAGCCCGCGCCGAAGCCGAGGACCGTGCGATTCTTGGAGAAGATCGCGGCCGTGCTCAGGTCTTTGGCGATCTCGATCGGGTGCCGCAGCGGGAGAATGTAGACGTTGGTCAGGAAGCGGAGCTTCTCTGTGATCTGGCTGAGCGCGGCGATCGTGGCGAAGGACTCCGGAAAGGGGGTCGATCCGTCGAAGGGCGGCTCGCCGGAGTCGTCGTAGGGGTAGCGCGAGGTGTATTGCTCGGGTGAGAAGAGGTGGTCGGCGAGCATGATGCCCTCGAAGCCGGCCTCTTCGCAGACCGGCGCCAACTCGAGGAGGTCGTCGGGGTGGGTAAAGGCGAGGGCTTGCCAGAATTGCATGGGCGAGGGCTCTCCTGGATCCGTGTGAGTGTGGAGGTTGGGCCCGGGAGCATCGCAGACGCCCTCTCTGGTAGCCAGCCGAGGGCACCTCGGGCCGTCGCCAGATGGTCTATTCTTGCGCGCCCAATCGAGCCGGTCGTCGCTCTGCGCGACGCCCACCGAGGAGCAAGAATGCTGGACCATGTCGCCGTCGTCGGCGCGTCACTCGCCGGACTGCGGACGGTGGAAGCCCTTCGTCGCGAAGGATTTTCCGGACGGATCACCGTGATCGGTGCCGAGCAGAACCTCCCCTACGACCGTCCGCCGCTCTCGAAGCAATTCCTGGTCGCGGACTGGCCGGAGGAGAAGCTCGCGCTGGCCCGGGACGGCGTGGAAAAGCTCGAGGCGGAGTGGCGTCTCGGCCTCGCGGCGACGGGGCTCGACGGTGAGAAGCGGCGCCTGACGCTCGCGGACGGGTCGAGCCTGGACGCCGATGCGATCGTGCTCGCGACGGGCACACGGGCACGGCGTTTGCCCTTCGGTCAGGATCTCGCGGGTGTGATGGAGTTGCGGAACCTGGAGGACGCGCGCCGCTTGCGCACCGCCCTCGAGACCACACCGCGGGTCGTGGTCGTCGGGGCGGGCTTCATCGGCATGGAGGTCGCGGCGAGCTGCCGGGCGAAAGGGCTCGAGGTGACGGTCGTCGAGCCGCTGCCGTCGCCGCTGATCCGGGGGCTCGGGCCCGTTCTGGGAGAGCGGGTCGCGCGCCGACATCGGGAGGAGGGCGTGGCCTTCTGTCTCGGGGTCGGGGTCGAGGGTTTCGACGGCGAGGGCCAGGTCACAGGCGTGCGGCTTTCGGGCGGAGAGCGTCTGCCGGCGGAGCTCGTGATCGTCGGGGTCGGGGCGGCGCCGGCGACGGATTGGCTCGAGGGCGCGGGACTCTCGATCGACAACGGAGTGCTCTGCGACGCGACGGGGGCGACCGGAGTCGAAGGGATTTATGCGCTCGGGGACTGTGCGCGCTGGGAGAACGAGCGCTACCCGGAGCGGCCTCGCTTCGAACACTGGACCAGCGCCGTCGAACAATCCGACGTGGTGGCGCGTCGGATGCTGCAGGGTGAGGCCGAACCCTTTGCGCCCGTGCCCTACGTCTGGACCGACCAGTTCGACCTGCGCATCGCGATCGCCGGCGAGATCCGTGAGGGCGACCAGATGCATGTCTGCCTCGGTGATCTCGAGGACGATAAATTCCTGGCGCTCTTCGGTCGCGAGGGGCGGCTCGTGGCGGCCGTCGGTTTCAAGCGGCCTCGACAACTCAATGGCATGCGTCGAAAGATGGCCGAGCCCGGTGGGATCTCTTTTGCCGATGCGATCGCGGCGCATGCGGCGGATTGAGCTTCTTGACGATGAGGCCGCGGTGCCGGTGTTGGGTTGAGCTTCTTGACGGTCAGGCCGCGGTGCCGGTGTTGGGTTGAGCTTTTTGAGGGTCAGGCCGCGGCGGGTTGCGCCCGCCTGGATCGCTCGTTTCCGACCAGGAAGAGCCCCAGCAAGGCGAGCACGTTGAGGACGGCAAAGACGCCGAAGGCGAGGTCGTAGTTGCCGAGTCGGTCTCGGAGCAGGGCGGCGAAGAGCGGGCCCAGCGCGCCCCCAGGAAGCAAGGTCAGGGTCATCGCGCCGTAGATTTCGCCCAGATAGCGGTCGCCGAAACACCGGCCGAGGACGAGGGGGTAGACCACGTCGCGGCAGGCTTGGGAGAAGCCGAAGCTCAGGATGAAGACCCATAGCAGCTGCGGGTGGGGGAGTGTGAGGAGCACGAGAGAACTGGCCGCGAGCACCCCGTAAACGATTTGGATGGCGCGGAGCTGGGGGATCCGGTCGGAGAAGAAACCGCCGAGGATCTTGCTGACCACGCCGAGACCGATCGCCTGGCGAAAGGTGTCGATCGCTTCGTTTTTAGAGAGGCCCGAGTCGACCAGGAAGAGGACGAGGTGGTCGAGGACCCCCGTAAAGTAAAAGAAGAACGTGAAGAGCGTGAAGGTGAGGATCCAAAAACTCCGGGTCCGGACTGCCTGCTTTAGATTCAGGCTCTCGTCTTCAGGGAGATCATGGCTTGGCTCGGGACTCGAAAGTGTCGGAGAGGTCGAGGCGCGCGGAGGCTCCCGAACGAGGAGGAGAGAGGTGGGCAGCAGGATGAAGAGTGCCACGGGGATGACGGCCAGGAGGCCTTCACGCCAGCTATAGGCGGCGCCGACGGAGGCCACGAGGGCGACCATTACGGACCCGCCGAGGTTTGAACCCGCATAGGCGATGCCGAGGGCCAGTCCGCGGTTCTTCTTGAACCATTGGCTGACGACGTGGCCGACCGTGATGTCGCCCATCCCGGCGGCGCCGAGCCCGAGGCCCGCCGTCACGAGATAAAGGCCCGAAAGACTGTCGATCTGGGAGAAACCCAGGAAGACGAAAGCGAAGAGGGTCGAGGCGAAGGCCAGCACCCGCGAGGCGCCGAGACGCACGCTGAGAAAGCCGACCAGGGGACTCGCGATGGACTGGAAGGCGAGCTGGGGAGAGGCGGCGCTGGAGAGCTGGGCTCGGGTCAGGGACAGGCCTTCCACCAGGTCGACGGCGATCCCGGTCCGGATATAGGTCAGACCGAGGCCCATCTGGCAGATCAAGCAGCCCAGCACGACCCAGAGGGCTCGCCCCCGAAACTCGCCGAGGCGCTCGCCCCAGCTCTCGCCCGCTTCGCTCACGAGGGATCCGGCCGACGCTGCGCCGCCTCGGCGCGCAGGGCGGCGTCTTCGTCGAGGCCCTCGCCGAAGCGGACGCGCGCGTCGTCGCGCAGCGCGCTCTTGGCCACTTTTCCACCCACGCTATGGGGCAGGCTCTCGAAGACGACGAGCGCCTCGGGCCAGAGTTCCCGCGCGACATTGCCTTGGGAGAGATGGGTCTTCAGGGTCTCGAGGTCGAGCGTCTGCCCGGGTCGCAGCTCGACGTAGGCCGCCGCCCGCTCTCCAAAGACGGCGTCCGGGAGGCCGATCGCCGCCGCGAGCGCGACGGCCGGGTGGGTCGAGACCCCCTCCTCGATGGCGGCCGCGGAGAGGTTCTTGCCGCCCCGGATGATGATGTCGTCGGTCCGACCGACGACGCGGAGGTAGCCCTCGGCATCGAGCTCGACCAGGTCGCCGAGCATGACCCAGCCATCGGGTCGGATCAGCTCGGCCGTGGCCTCGGGCGCTCCGAAATAGCCGCGAGAGACGACGGGGCCCTTCACGGCCGGTTGGCCGCTGCCCGAGCTCGTGATGTCACGCCCCGTATTGTCGAAAAGGCGGAGCTGCATCTCGGCGATGGGCTTGCCCGCAGTCGTGAGGCGCTTGTGCGGGGGATCGTCGGGTCGCGTCGCGCTGACCGCGCCCGTCTCGTTCGAGCCATAGAACTGGAGCACGTAAGCGCCGGTCTTCTCCTCGAAGGCACGGGCACGCTTTTCGGGTACGGCCTCACCGCCGGTGAAGAGACTCTTGAGCGCGAGGGGCTCGGGGGCATCGAAGCCGCCCGACTCGAGCATCAGGATGAATTGGGTCGAGACCGCGCCGAGCACGGTCACGCCGTGGCGGCGCATCGCGTCGATGGCGCCGGCCGCGTCGAATTTGCGCATCAGGACGGTGGGGACGCCGAGCAGGGTCGGAGAGAAATGCTGGGTCCAGAGCCCGAACCCGAAAGGCGCGGGCAGGGCGCTCATGAAGATCTCGTTCTGCGTGAAGCCGCCGACGTCAGCGGCGAGGCGATGGAAGTGGAACCAGCGAAGCTGGTCGTGGAGCACGATTTTGGGCAAGCCCGTCGTGCCCGATGTGGTATTGAAGAGCGCGTCCACGTCCGCGGCGAGGCCGCGGCCGGCGAGGTCACCCGGCTCGGCGAGCGGCGCCTCTTGCCCGTCGATGTGGATGGGGTCCTCTCGAAAAGCATCGCCCTCGACGATGACGTGGCGCTGGATCTCGACGCCCGCCGTGCGCAGCGTCTCCACCATGTGGGTGGCATCGACTCCGGCCATCCTGGGGGCGCTGAGCAGCGTGGTGGCGCGGCTGAGGCCGAGCAGGTGGGCCAGCTCGCGCTCTCCGCAGCGCGCGCCCAGGCCGAGACAGACGAGCCCGGCTCGCTCGGTGGCCTGGAAGGCGATGTGGAAGGCCGGGCCATCGGGAAGCCAGACGGCGACTCGGTCACCGGGCGCGAGGCCGAGCCGGAGCAGGATGCGCGCCAGGCGGTCCGACGCGGCGTCGTATCCGGCCCAGTCGAGCACGCGGTCCTCGATCAGATAGGCCGGCTCGTCGCCGCGCTCGCGCGCCAGCGTTCGGACCCGGGCGGCCAGGGAAGTCGGAAACTCCATGGGACGACCTTGCTCTCGCGACCCGGTTTGGTGCGGGCGCGTCAGTACGTGATCGGTAGCTGCCAGTAGCCCTGGACGAACTCCGTCAGCAGGCGCTCGGATCGGGAAAGGTCGACCTCGTACTCGGGGTGGACGGCGAGCAGCTCTTCCAGACAGACGCGCCCTTCGAGTCGCGCGACGTTCACGCCGAGGCACGAATGAGGTCCGTAGCCGAAGCTCACGATCCGCGGCGGTCGACGCAGAATGTCGAAGCGGTCGGGGTCTTCGAACTCCCTTTCGTCGCGGTTGGCCGAGTGGTAGAGGAACATGATGTTCTGTCCCTCTGTCATTTCCTGCCCCGCAAAGGTCACGGGTCGCTTGACCTGGCGCATCAGGAATTGCGTGGGCATGTCGTAGCGGAGGCCCTCGTTGTAGGCGTCCGGGATCAGGCTGGGGTCGTCGACGCATTGCTTGCGCTGGTCGGGGTATTCCCAGAGTCGTCGGACGATCGAGGCGAAGGTCTTGGGGAAGGTCTCCGATCCCCCGATGATGAGCATCGCCAGATGCGAGGCGATCGAGTCGTCGTCGAGTCGCTCGCCGTCCTGCTCGAATTCCATGAGGGTCTGCAGGACATCGTCCTGGGCGCCGCTCGCCCGGCGGGCGGCGATCTGTTCGTGGAAATAGGCGAACATCTCGCCCATCGCGGCCATTCCCGCGTCGGTCGCTCCGTCGTGTCCCTCTTCGCGTTTGAAGAATCGCCAGACGAGGTCGTTGAGCAGGGGCCCGTCTTCGGTCGGCAGGCCGCTGATCGTGCAGGCGACCGTGACGGCCACGTGTGCCGTCATCTCATGGATGACGTCGAGGCCCCCGGCATCGCGCGCCGCAGCGAGCCGGCTCCGGGCAATCTCCCGGATCATGGGCTCGAGCTTGGCGACCTCGGGTGCTGCGAAGGGTTGCCGGAAGGCGCCGCGTAGTCGGGTGTGATCCGGCGGGTCCATGTTGTTGATCATGGGGGTGACGGGCTGGACCTTCGTGAGCAGGTGAGCCGAGGTCGTGCCGAAGGTGGCGGTGAGGTGCTTCATGTCCGCCGAGGCTTTCCAGACGTCCTCGAAGCGGGACAGCGCCCAGGTGTCGAAGGCCTCCAGATAATAGGCGGGTGCCTCGTCGCGGAGCTGCTTGTAGACGGGTAGGGGGTCGCCTTTGACCATCTCCTCCGAGAACGGGTTGTACTGAACCATGAGAGCGGCTTCTCCGTGAGCTGGACGTGGCCCGACCGCAGCGTCGGTCGACGGAAGGGGCTGGGGGCACCCAAGGGGCATAGTCGCCGGAGCGGACGGTGAGAGCGCGGGGCGCGCCGGACGGTCCTCTCTGGACGGTCCCGAGAGGGGTCCCGGACCTCTAGGGTGTTTGGTAACGAAACGGATTGTATCGTAATGTGAAGCCTGTCGAGACGACCGGAGCCCCGATTCCGAAGGCGTCGGCCGCGGGCGTGGATGGATTGGATCGGTGGGCGATGCGTCCGCCGGACCGCGGAAGCGGGAGGATCGATGATCGAGGCCGAACGCGGGAAATCGGGTCGTAACGGGGTCAGCGGAAGCACGGGTCGGCCCCGGAGCGAAGAGGCACACCAGGCGATCCTCGAGGCCACGTTGCAGCTGTTGGTCGAGGTCGGCTTCTCCGCGCTGACCGTAGAGGGCGTCGCCCAGCGCGCGGGTGTCGGCAAGGCCACGATCTATCGACGCTGGCCGTCGAAGCTTCCGCTCGTGGTGGAGGCCTTCGGTCAACTCCCGGGCTTCGAGGAGGTCGACTCCGGGAGCCTCGAGACCGACCTGAAGGAAACGCTGAAGACCTATCTGCTCAACTTCAACGCGAGTTCCCTGGGCGCGGTTTTTCCCAGCCTGGCCGGAGAACGGGCCCATAACCCCGAACTTTCGAAGCTGCTCGAGCCCGTGGCGCGAGGTCGGCGGGAGCCCTTCGTTCGGATCTTCGAGCGCGCGCGTCAGCGTGGCGAGATCTCGCCGGAGGTCGACATCGACCTGGCGGCGGATCTCGTTGTGGGACCCATCTCCGTCACGCTTTTCTTTCGCGGCGGCACCCCCTCCCCCAAGATGGTGGGGCCGATCGTCGACTTGGCGCTCTCCGGCATCCTGCGCCGAGGCTGACTGCGGGCCGCGGCGGATCGCGGCGTTCGAGGGAAGGCCGGCGTCGGGCGGGAGAGCTTGATACGAGCCGCTGCGTATCGTAATGTCCAGCCCGTCCCAGCGGCGGGAGAATTCCGGACTGGGCGTGCGGATGCCGCTTCGCGTCGTCGTGACGAGGCCACTCCCCAGATACCGAGGCGCACTCATGGACGCGAGATTCACCGAAGAAGACGAGGCCTTCCGGCGCGAGATCGCGGCTTGGCTCGACGAGCACCTCCGCGGCGATTTCGAGATCGTGAAGGGGCGCGGCGGGCCAGGGGACGAGCACGCGCTCTTCGAAGAGCGTCACGCCTGGGAGCGGTTGATGGGCCAGCACGGCTGGATCGGCATCGGCTTCCCGAAAGAGGTGGGCGGCAGAGACCTGTCGCTGACCCAGCAGATGATCTTTCACGAGGAGTACGCCCGGGCGGGCGGGCCGGGGCGGGTCGGACATATCGGCGAGACGCTCCTCGCACCCACCCTGATCCACTTCGGGACCGATGAGCAGAAACAGCGTTTCCTGCCGAAGATCCTGGCCGGAGAGGAGATTTGGTGTCAGGGCTATTCCGAGCCGAGTGCGGGATCGGACCTCGCGAGCGTCCAGACCCGAGCGGAGCTCGACGGCGAAGAGTGGGTTCTCAACGGTCAGAAGGTGTGGACTTCGGGCGCCGAGTGGTCGAATTGGTGCTTCGTGGTCTGCCGCACGGATCCCGACGCGCAACCGAAGCATCGCGGAATCTCCTACATCCTGGTGCCGATGGACCAGCCGGGCGTGGAGGTGCGACCGATCGTTCAGATGACCGGGGACTCCGAGTTCAGCGAAACCTTCTTTGCAGACGCACGGACGGCCAAGGATAACGTCGTGGGCGAGGTCAACGGGGGTTGGGCGGTTTCAATGGGGACGCTCGCCTTCGAACGTGGGGCCTCGACGCTGGGCCAGCAGATGCTCTTCCAGAACGAGCTCGACGAGATCATCCGGATCGCGAAAGAGAACGGCAAGGCCGCCGACCCGCTGATCCGCCAACGAATCGTCCAGGCCTGGAGTGGTCTGCGGATCCAGCGCTATCACGCCCTGCGTACGCTTTCGGGCGCCGATGAGGCGGACCTTCCGCCCTCTGCGAGTATCTCCAAGATCTTCTGGGCCACGTGGCATCGTGATCTGGGCAAGCTCGCGATGGACGTGCTCGGACCCGATGCGGAGATCGCGGCGGGCGCGCCCTACGATCTCGGCGGCCTTCAACGCATGTTCCTCTTTACCCGCTCTGACACGATCTACGCCGGTTCGAATCAGATCCAGCGCAATATCATCTCCGAGCGCATCCTCGGGCTGCCGCGCGAGCCTCGTTAGGCGCGGTCTGGTCTGGGCTGCTGCATGAATTTGGTTAGGCGCGCGGTGCCCTGGGCTGCCGCGAGAATCTCTTTGGGCGCGCGCTGATCTCTGCGCTCGATACGTTCGAAAGGACACGATGGCGAAGCTGCCGACTCCCGACTACGTCCCCCCGCATGACCTGCTGGCGGGTAAAAATGTCCTGATGACCGCGGCCGCGGGAGCCGGTATCGGTTTCGCTACGGCCCAGCGCTGTGTGGAGGAGGGCGCTCGGCTCTTCATCAGCGACATTCACGACAAGCGCACCGCGGATGCCGCCGAGAAGCTTGCGGAGATCGGGGGGCGCCCCTGCGGCTACCGCCTTTGCAACGTGCGGGATGACGACGAGGTTCGTGCGCTGGTCGCAGCGGCGATCGAAGAGATGGGCCACGTAGACGTCGTGATCAACAACGCCGGGCTCGGAGGGGAAGTGCCCGTCGTCGACATGAGCGACGACCAATGGACCTCGGTGCTCGACATCACGCTCAATAGTGTCTTTCGGATGACACGCGCCGTCCTGCCGCACATGATGGAGCGACGTTCGGGCGCGATCGTGAACAACGCCTCCGTCCTGGGTTGGCGTGCGCAAAAGGGCCAGGCCCACTACGCAGCGGCCAAGGCCGGCGTGATGGCGTTGACCCGCTGTTCGGCTCTCGAAGCGGCGGAATACGGTATCCGCATCAACGCGGTCTCCCCGAGTATCGCGATCCATCCCTTCCTCGTGAAGACGACGCCCCAGGAGTTGATCGACGAGTTGGAGGCCAAGGAAGCCTTCGGTCGGGGAGCGGCGCCGTGGGAGGTCTCGAACGTCATGGTCTTTCTGGCGAGCGACTACGCGTCCTATATGACGGGAGAAGTGGTCGCGGTTTCGAGCCAGCGAGCCTGACCTCCCCCTTTCGGGGTTCGAGAGAGGTCGCACCGCGCTCGGGCCTCCCCAGATTTGTCCCCTGCGCCCGGGTGGGTTGAAAACCCCCTGGCTCTCCCCTGCCGTACCGAGTCAGCGCGCGCCCATCAGGGCGCAGACCTCAAGTCCCCCGATTCAGACTCCGATGAATCTCCGAGGCGAAGCGCGCGGCCTGCCGGTTGGGTGCGCGATTCGCGGGGGAAACACGATGAGACCACCCAGACGACGAGGGCATTTTGACCGCGTGACGGCGCGAGCGATTGCGTCGGGCTGCGCGCTCGTGATGCTTTTCGTGTGGGTGATTCCGGCGAGCGCTGCAGAGGACCTCCTCGACCTGAGCCTCGAAGAGCTCATGAATATCGAGGTGACCTCCGTTTCCAAGAAGGCGGAGAGTAAGAACGAGACGGCGGCGTCCGTCCACGTGATTACGGCCGAGGATATCCGGCGAGGCGGGTTCACCAGCGTTCCCGAGGCGTTGCGGGTGGTGCCCGGCGTCCAGGTTTCCCGAATCGATGCGAGCCGTTGGGCGATCTCGATTCGCGGTTTCCGGCAGGAGTTCTCCAATTCACTCCTGGTCATGATCGACGGTCGGCCGGTCTACACGCCGCTCTTCGGGGGGGTGATCTGGTCCGAACAGAACCTCGCGATGCAGGATGTCGAGCGCATCGAGGTCGTGCGGGGGCCGGGCGGTGCGATCTGGGGGGCGAACGCCGTGAACGGCGTGATCAACATCATCACGCGCCACTCCAGCGATACCCAGGGTGGACTCTTGGCCGTGCACGGCGGGACCCAGGAATACGGCTTGATGGGGCGCTACGGAGCGAAGCTCGGCGAGGACACGACGTTTCGCCTGACCGCCCGAGGCGAGAAGATCGAGGATTTCGACTTCAACCAGAACTACAACGGCAACGACGAATGGTCGAACGTGCGGGTCGGGTTGCGCTCGGATACGAAGGTTGGCGAGAAGGGTGAACTCACGCTGCACGCCGACTATTTCGACATCGATGGAACGCTCGGAGTGGGTGGCTTGACGGGAACCCCTCCTTCCTACGTGTTTTCGGAGAATGACACGCGGAGTCGTGGTGGCGACATCCTGATCGAATACGCACGCGAACTCGACGAAGACTCCTCCCTCGAGGTACGCGCCTTCTACGACACGGTGAACCGCCGGACGATCCTCGATGCCCATAGCCACACCTTCGATCTCGACGCGAAATACGACGTGGTATTGAGCGACGAATTTTCAATGGTCTGGGGTGCGGAGTACCGGTATTGGACGACGCATACCAAGGCGCTTTCGACCTCGATCGCGCTGGTACCCAACGACGATGATTTTCACCTGGGCAGCGCTTTC
>Ga0315331_10000753_pt1 | contig 22989 bp, 21 predicted proteins | sample M160m34915metaG_FD_203456 | JGI IMG/M metagenome (GOLD analysis project Ga0315331, IMG submission 203456) | Ammonia-oxidizing marine archaeal communities from Monterey Bay, California, United States - M1 60m 34915 | ecosystem: Environmental > Aquatic > Marine > Intertidal zone | place: USA...
AATATTAGATGTGGCAACTAGAGTCACATGACGTTCAAAGAGGGCCTGCATCAGCCGCCCTAGAATCATTGCATCACCAATATCTGATACAAAGAACTCATCAAAGCAAATTACCCGAGCCTGGTCGGCAAGTTCATCCGCCACGACCTGAATAGGGTCTTCGACATTATTCAGTTCGGCGAGCCTGTTATGCACCCGGTACATTAAACGGTGAAAGTGATAGCGGAGTTTGTCGTCAAATGGCAGTGACTCAAAGAACACATCCATGAGTGTTGTTTTGCCGCGGCCGACACCACCCCACATGTACAGCCCCTTTACCGGTGAGGCGACAGAGTTACCGTCAAATTTGCTTTTTAGCACACGGAGCATACTGGTGCGCGGGCGACCCTGAAACAAGCCGGCATGGACACGGGCTAAGCTATGCAGGGCTTCACGCTGAGCGATATCCGGCTCCAGACCCATTTCGTCCATGCGCATTAGGTACAGCGCTTCGTGTTTGGCGTATTGAGGCATCACTATAGAATGCATTAAAAATGCCCTTGGCGGGTGAATTTTCTCTGTAAGCCCGTCTATTAGCCGCGCCCCAACTTAAAATTGCGTTCACCGATGCTACAATAATGCCGCATTTTCTTATGCTTGTTTTCGGGCAGGTTTAACGCAGGTAATTCAATGGATATCTCGCATGCTGCGGTTTATCCCTACACACAGGAAGGCAACGTGTCAGAACGCGAACAAATGGAATTTGATGCTGTGATCGTGGGCGCAGGCCCATGCGGTTTGTCTGCAGCCATCCGGCTTATGCAGCTGGGCGAAGCTGCTGGCCGGGAAATGAATATTTGTCTGGTTGAGAAGGCTGCAGAAGTTGGCGGGCACATTCTTTCCGGGGCTGTGTTTGAGACCACAGCACTTGATGAGTTATTGCCGAATTGGAAACAAATGAGCCCGCCTGTCACCACCCCGGTCACCGGTGACGACTTCTATTTTATGTCCGGCCCGGATGGTGGCATAAAGGTACCGAATATATTTATTCCCGGGCCAATGCATAACGAAGGCAACAGCATTGTTTCGTTGGGTGAGCTTTGCAAGTGGCTGGGAGAGCACGCTGAGAGCATGGGCGTCAATATATTTCCTGGCTTTCCTGCATCTGATGTAATTATTGAAGAAGGCAAAGTTGTCGGTGTGATTACCGGCGATATGGGTGTCGCAGCAGATGGTTCGCATAAACCAGGTTTTGAGCCCGGTTACGAACTGCGTGCGCCATTAACCATTTTTGCAGAAGGTTGTCGCGGCAGTCTGGGCAAGCAGCTTGAGAGCCAGTTTAATCTGCGGGCTCACGGCGGCGATCCGCAGCACTATGGCATTGGCATTAAAGAAATCTGGGAAGTTGACCCGGCTAAACATGAGGCTGGCAAGGTGGTGCACAGTTTTGGATGGCCGCTGGACAGCCATACCGAAGGCGGTGGTTTCCTATATCACGCCAAAGACAACCTAGTGTATTGCGGCTTCATTATTGCACTGAACTATTCCAACCCGAACTTGAATCCGTACAAAGAGTTTCAGCGCTGGAAACACAACCCGAAGATCAGTCAATACCTCACCGGTGGTAAGCGTATTTCCTATGGCGCTCGTGCGGTAAATAAAGGCGGTATTCAGTCTCTGCCGCAGTTGGCTTTTCCAGGCGGTTTGCTGGCCGGTTGTGAAGCAGGCTTTTTAAACGGTGCCAAAATCAAAGGCTCACACACTGCGATGAAGACTGGCATGTTAGCCGCCGAAAGTCTGTTCGAGACATTGCAAAAGGACGGTCCGTTTAATACCGGCGTCGATTACCTCAATCGAATTAAAACATCCTGGGTGTATGACGAGTTATGGCGCGCCAGAAACTACGCACCCTTACTGCATAAGTTTGGCACTGTTATTGCGGCACCTTTAATCTGGATAGATCAGACTGTTTTCCGCGGCAAGCTGCCGTTCACGCTTAATAATCCGAGCCCGGATTACGCAGCGCTCACTGATATTAGTAACGCCAAACCCATCGATTATCCGATGCCCGATGGCAAGCTGAGCTTTGATCTTTTGTCTTCGGTGTATTTGTCGAGCACCAATCATGAAGAAGATCAGCCTGTGCATTTGCAGCTAGCTGATGCCTCAATTCCTCTGGAGCAGAACTTGCCTAAGTTTGGTGAGCCGGCAACGCGTTATTGTCCGGCTGGCGTTTACGAAATCGTTGAAGAGGGCGGCGAGCAAAAGTTTAAGATTAATGCGCAGAACTGCGTGCATTGCAAAACCTGCGATATTAAAGACCCCGCTCAGAATATAAATTGGATCTGTCCAGAGGGTGGCGGTGGCCCTAATTATTCTGGCATGTAGACCTTATGGTGCTTAAAAACTACATCGGTAATTGCTTTTGCGGTGTTCAAAACTGCAGATGATTGTTGATTGCCGCATTGGTTGTTGGTTTCTATTTGCAGTGATTAGTCTTTAAGGGTGTTTGTAATGAAGAGTTTAAAAGCATTAGTTATTACAGCAGTGTGCGGTGTGCTGCTATCCGCGCCTGCAATGGCCACTAAGGGTGGTTTTTACCTTGGCGCCAGTGTTGGCGATGCAACCACGGATTACAATGAAGACGGTGTTAAGTTTGATGATAGTGACACGGCATGGAAAGTCTTCGCTGGTTATCATTTGCTGCAATTGTTTGCGATCGAGGGTGGCTATCGTGACTTGGGCAAGGTGAATGCACCACTTCCGGCAGGACCAAATGTTAGCACTACGGGGTGGGATATTGCCGGTTTAGTCGGCTTGCCTTTGGGGCCTGTTTATCTTTTCGGTAAGGTAGGCGCGATATATTGGGATTCAAAAACCGACCTAGGGCCGAGTTATGATGGTACAGATTACGAAGTTGGTGTTGGTGGATCAGTCGATTTATGGAAGATTCAGCTGCGCGCAGAAGCAGAGTATCTTGATATTTTAAATGGTGGAATGATGTATACCGTAGGCGCTGCTTGGCGTTTTTAAGTTAGCTTAGGTAAGCAATATGGCTTAATGTTTTGCCATTATTGAGTAGTAAAGAACAAAAAAGCCCTCTTAAAGAGGGCTTTTTTATATTCAAGGCCGGTTTTTTTATGGCTTAGGCTGTGGCTTAAGGCGATCGTACTAGAACCCGTAGCCGACGGCCAAACCCACGTATAAAACATTATTATTACTTTCAATAAAATCGTAGCTGGCAGTGGGGCCTACGGTCCAGTTATTGATTGGCCAATCATAGCCTGCGGTGACATGCCACAGATCGAGTGTTTTGCCATCCCTGAGTTTGTGCTCCAGGCCGGGCCCAACACCAAACTTAAAGCCGTTCTCAAAGATATACCCGACAGTAATGCCAACCGCTTCGATATCAAAATCGCCGCCGGCCCTTTCGTAAAAAATGGCCGCAGCAATGTTGTTGCTGAATTTGTAGGTGTAATCCGCGCTGAGGAAAGCTGACACATCGCCACTATGGGTTGCAGCACCGATAGAAGCATTAATGCGATTCGGATTTTCTGTTGCGACGGCCGGTTGGACGATCCCGAGACTGGTCAGTGCCAGAAGGCAAGTTAATGCATGTCGTTTCATTGTATCAGCCATTTTTTAAGTGGTTCAGTTGTGTATTGAGGTGCCCGCACAAGCAATTGTGATATTTGAGTCTGCAGCAGGGCGATGGTTTTAAATCTCTATGGCCATAGCCACGGCTTCGCCACCGCCGATACACAGCGATGCGATACCTTTATTTAAGCCCCGATTCTTTAACGCATGGACCAGTGTCACTAAGATTCGTGCTCCGCTTGCGCCAATCGGGTGGCCCAAAGCACAGGCGCCGCCATTGACGTTAACTTTTGAATGATCAATACCAATATCATGCATGGCCGACATGGTGACGCAGGCGAAAGCTTCATTGATCTCAAAAAGGTCAACATCGTCAACAGACCACTGCACCTGTTTAAGTAAGGTTTTTATAGCGGCAACCGGCGCCGTGGTAAACCACTCGGGCTCGTGCGAATGGCTTGTGTAACCGACAATTTTTGCCAATGGGGTTAATCCGCGTTGTTTGGCTTCTGCTTCGTTCATCAAAATGAGTGAAGCAGCGCCATCTGAAATTGATGAGGATGTTGCCGCCGTTACCGTACCGCCTTTGGCAAAAGCCGGCCGCATGGTTGAGATACCCTCGAGGTCATGTTTCGCAGGCTCTTCATCGACTGATACGGTATGTTCTTTGCGACGATGTGTGAAGCTTACCGGAGCAATTTCATTATCAAAGGCACCGCTTTCAATAGCCGCACGCGCACGTTGCACTGACTCAATAGCGAAACCATCTTGCGCCTCGCGGGTGAAGTTGTACTTCTTTGATGTCTCTTCGGCAAAGTGACCCATCATGTTACCGTCGTATGGGTTCTGTAGGCCATCAAAAAACATATGATCGAGAACCTCCTGATGCCCCATCCGGTAACCTTCTCGGGCCTTGGGTAATAGGTAGGGCGATCCGCTCATTGATTCCATGCCGCCTGCGAGAACTGCGTTGGCAGAACCGGCTTTGATCATATCGCTGGCCAGCATGACGCTTTTCATGCCTGAACCGCAGACCTTATTAATAGTGGTTGCACCAGCAGAGAGTGGCAGGCCGGCTTTTAGTGCTGCTTGTCGTGCCGGAGCCTGGCCGATACCGGCGGGCAACACGCAGCCGATGATGGCTTCATCGATATCTGCCGCATTGAGCTTAGAGTCGGCAATACACGCTTGAGTGGCGGCGGCAGACAGATCGGGTGCGCTCACCGGTGACAATACGCCTTGAAAGCCACCTAAAGGTGTTCGGCGGGCAGCGACAATAACAATAGTGCTCACTATGTGCGGTCCTATGCAGGTATTCGGGTTAAATCAGAGTGATTAGTTGTGGCCCTTATTATAACCATTAAGACTGCGCGGTATCAGGTTCGTTTAGTTCGGCCAGTATGCTCTGGCGGCACAGCAGCTTCAGCTGTTTCGCGTCTTTGGCATCGACACCAATGCGGTGGGCAGACTTTAACATGACGTCTATATGGCCTGGCCTGGCTAACCACTGTTCAGCAGGTAGGATTTTTCGTGTGCCATGAATTACAACAGGTGTAATCGGCATCTCACCGCTTGCCGCAGAGATGAAAGCGCCGCTATGAAATTTCTTGAGCCCTGGTTCCGCGACAAAGGTGCCTTCAGGAAAGAACACTATTGATTGTTGATTCTTCGCGGCCTTCATGATTCTGCGTGCGCCGCCCGCACTGCTTTGTGCGTGTGCGCGGCTTACAAATTGAGTGCCGATACGCTTCAGAAGATAGCCGGCTAAGGGCACGGAGCTCATTTCTTGCTTCACCACATACTGAAATCGAGCCGGTAAAATCGCGGTCATCACAATGCCATCGAGGTAGCTGGCGTGGTTGGCGACAACTACGCCAGGCTCATCGGGCAGCAGTTCCAAGCCCGAAATGCGCGGGCGCAAGCCGGAAAGTGCCAGCGAGATTATTGCGCCGTTGCGTGTGAGTTTTCGGCGGGCATCGATGCCCGGCATGATGACAAGCAGCAACGTTACAGCACTGCCGAAAATCATAAAAACCAGCCATACCCACAGCCCATAGATCGCGAAAATAGCTCGTTTTAGCCCGTTAAATAGTCTATACATTTAATTAAATCAGTTACTTAAGTTTCATCGTTGGTTTTTGTGAACCCAGTCACGGTACTTAACATTATGACTGAGCATAATCCTTAACCATAAGGAGGAACCCATTTGTGTTGGTGTCCACCGGGCCTGAAAGGTTGGAGCAGTTTCGCCAAAACTCAGGCTCAGGACACAGAGATGACCGGTAACGCGTGCGTTGATTATCAGGTTATTAGTGGGGTATAGGCAAATGCTATGCCGGACTCAGTGCATCAGGTTCCATGTAAAACGTTTGCTCACCAGAAAGAAGTGGATTAATGTCACATAATACTGAACAACCGACTAAGAATTCGTCCGAGGTTATTATCGACCAGTTTCTCGATGCAATTTGGATGGAGCGCGGACTTTCTGTAAACACACTGGGTGCATACCGTGCAGATCTTGTGTCTTTGCGCAAGTGGTTAGCGAAACGCGATACCAGCCTTATTTATGCAACCCGCAGTGATCTGCTGGCGTTTATTGCTTGGCGTACCGAAGAGGGTGCAAAGCCGAGGTCTACCGCGAGACAGCTGTCAAGCTTCCGTCGTTTCTACAGGTACCTGCTGCGTGAAGCTCAGATTCAGCAGGATCCCACCGCTAAAATTGAAATGCCCCGTATTGGCCGTTCGTTGCCACAGTCACTGACTGAGGCCGAAGTTGAGGCCTTACTGGATGCTCCCAATGTAAAAGATCCGCTTGGTCATCGTGATCGCACCATGTTTGAAGTTTTGTACGCTACCGGCCTGCGTGTGTCTGAGCTCATTAATCTGAAGCAGTCAGAGATTAATCTTAATCAGGGTGTTGCCCGGATTGTCGGTAAAGGTGACCGCGAACGTCTTATTCCATTGGGGCAGGAATCTCAGCGCTGGTTGCGCGACTTTATTAGCGGTGCGCGCGCGGAAATTTTATTGGAACGACAGACTGATTATCTGTTTCCCACTCGTCGTGGAGATCGGATGACCCGCCAGGCGTTTTGGCACATTATTAAACGTTATTCCAAGCTCGCGAATATTAAGAGCAAGATGTCGCCGCATACTCTGCGTCATGCATTTGCGACCCATTTGCTGAATAACGGTGCAGACTTGCGTGTGGTGCAGATGTTGCTGGGTCACAGTGATCTTTCAACGACCCAGATATACACCCATGTGGCACGGGCCCGTATGAAAGAGTTACACGGTCAGCATCATCCGCGTGGCTAGCCTGTTAGCATTTTTAATGCTTGAGATAAAATGGACGCCAGTGGCGTCCATTTTAATTTAGTCATTTAGCAATTGTGCTAGAGTCGCTGCTGGTGATGCAGGGCCTCGCCATGTGCTTTTTGGGGTTTATGGGAACATCGGGTTAATTTTGATGTCCCAAAAGTCACTCCTGTTATTTGTTGGTTTTTAGAGAATTGATGATGTTTGCATCCAGAATAAATAAGCGTGTTTCCCGAATGTTTTTGGCGCTGGCCAGTTGCCTCGTGTTCGGCGCAGCTGTTGCGCAGGATAATATCCCTCCCGCGCATAAACTGCTGATGGAGCAGTTCGATAACATTAAGCCTGGTGACATTAAGGCATCACAGGTTACCGGATTGCTGGAAGTGAGCTTTGATGGCAATTTGCTGTATGCCACAGAGGATGGTCTTTATCTCATTCAGGGTGATGCCTACGATGTATTGAAGAAAATAAATGTCACTGAAAAAGGCCGTGCTATGGCGAGAGCCGAAGCCCTGACTAATGCGGACCCTGCCACCATGATTGTGTTTGATGTGGCTGATGGTAATCCGGATTATACCGTTACTGTATTCACGGATATCGATTGTGGTTATTGTCGTAAGCTGCATCGGGAGATTCAAACGTACACCGATCTTGGTATACGGGTGCAGTACATGTTCTTTCCACGATCCGGTCCCAATACGCCGAGCTGGGCGAAGGCAAATAATGTCTGGTGTGCCGATGACAGCGCTGCTGCATTGACCAATGCCAAGGCAGGTCTTGATGCCCCGGCCAACGATTGCGGGCCAACGCCGGTTGAAGGGCACTACAAATTGGGTCTCGCTGCAGGCGTTACAGGAACCCCTGCCATTATGACCGAAACGGGCGTCTTGATTGGCGGTTATGTGCCGGCGCCGGAGTTGCGAGAACGACTTGATGAGCTAGCAGCTGCCTCATCGTAAGTGTTTGGTGCCGCTTAAATACAAAGAAGGACCAATGCGCAAAGCAATAAAAAAGGGCGTGTCAGTGATTGACACGCCCTTTTTTATTGCTTTGGTTTTCCGCTAGCACAGGCTAACTAGCGCTCAAGATACTCGAGTTTGCCTTCTTTGTCTTTCCAGTCATCGGCATCTTCCGGTACGTCACTGATCTCGGTAATAACCGGCCAGATTTCCGACAGCTCGGCGTTCAGTTCAATAAACTTCTCCTGACCATCCGGCACTTCGTCATCAGCATAAATTGCCTCGACGGGACATTCTGGTTCACACAGGGTGCAGTCAATGCACTCATCCGGGTTAATAACCAGCATGTTGGGGCCAACATGGAAACAATCCACCGGGCAAACTTCAATACAATCCTGATACTTGCAACGAATGCAGCTTTCGGTAACAACAAAAGTCACGAAACTCTCCTGGCTAAAAAATCGGGCTCAGAACCCTAGATGCGGCGTACTTTAGACGGATAAGCCGCAGATTCCAACTTTAAATGCGTCTCTCGTCCATCCGGTGCAAGCAGTGAACGAGGCTGCTACTGCAGGTTTGCCGCGGAGCGCCGGTTCAAGCGTGGTTTATGCGCCCGGCTTGCGCGTATAAGACGCTTTGCTCATCGGTTGCGAGCAGCTGCAGATAGTGCTTTAGCGCCATAGTTCCGCTGGGAAAGGCTATTTCGTTCCAGGGGATATCGGCCGGGGCAAACAGTCTGGTGTCGGTTGACTCTTCGCCGACGCCATAGCTGTCGCCTTTGAGGGTAGCGTGAAAGAAAATATGCGCTTGTCTGGCATGAACCACGTCGATAATTGCGAGAATTCCATCGATTTCGACTTCAGCGAGGGCCTCTTCGTAGGTTTCGCGCACAGCGGCCGCGGCGACTGTCTCGTTGAGTTCCATAAAGCCCCCTGGGACTGTCCAGAAATTGGCGCGCGGCTCAATGCCGCGCCGGCAGAGCAGGATTTTGCCGTGGTGACTTACGACGCAGCCAACCACCATTTTCGGGTTTTCATAATGCACCATGTCGCAGTCTGCGCACACATACCGGACCTTGTTGTCGCCCTCAGGTTGAGACGCAGTTAGCTTACTGCCGCAGTTAGAGCAGAAGTTCTGAATGGATCCGGCAGGTTTGGTGGCGGTGTCAGTGTTCATAGCTGCGCTTGCCAGCCCGCCCCAGCCCCCATGTCAGAGCAAGGGCGCTGTATTATTCTTTTATAAGGTGAGGTCATGTTTGCTTGCGCCTCTTTACTGTGGCTTAGCGCCAATCAAAAACTACGTGTTGCGTGGGTGCAACAATCTAAGCAGTAAAGCCAGTAAGACGCAAGCCGATAGCGGTTGGCCATGGGGCAAAGCCCTTATTTTTGCTCTGCGTATCGATTTGCACCCCGGTGACTTACGGCGACCCCTGAATCATGCTAGATTTCCGGCATATTGATCTGCTCTTGGTCAGGCGCAGCTGCGCTGTCATTGCGGATTGCAACGGGCCTTGGCGAATAAGCAAGTTCTAAATTGTGAGGTGTTTGTGACCGGTTTCCCAGAGTTTTCTAGTACTAAGTTGCGGTTGTACACTGGATTGCGCCTGAGCGTTGTTGTGTCAGCTTTGGCGCTTACCCAGTGCAGTCAGCCCGACGAGCCTATAGAGCTTGTTTACCCATTGGCGGAATCGGTGCTGTTGCCCGGCGAGGAATGGCAGTTTGTCAGTGGTGATTATCTCTATACCGATGCGCCTGCGGTTGATGAAAACGGTCTAGTGTACTTTTCAGATGTCACCGGATTTCAGACTTTGCGTGAAAATGCCGACGGTTCTGTTTCGGTATTTGATAGCAATAACGGTGGCAGTCAGGGAATGATGTTTGGCGCCGATGGGTTGCTGTACACCTGCAGCAATCGTGAGGGCAAGTTTATCACTTACGCACCTGATGGCAGCAAGACCGACCTTTATGTTGATAAAACCTATCCGGTGATAGGTAGGCCGAATGCCGAGCCTGAATTTTGCAATGACATTGTTGTCACCAGTTGGGGTGATATTTATTACACCGACCGCGCGAATCGCCAGGTGTTGATTATTCGTCCCGGTCAGGAGCCTGAGGTTGTTGCATCGGGTTATCGACCCAATGGTATTATTCTTTCGCCTGATGAGACCATGCTCTATACCACCGACAGTATTGATCCGCGGCTTTGGGTGTTTAGCATCAATGCCGACGGTACCTTAGAAGATAAGGGCAATGTCTTCGATAGAATATCAACGAGCACTGATCTGAACGGTCAGCAGATTGCAAAGAACAGGCCGGGTACTGACGGCATGACGGTCGATAGTGAGGGCCGTGTCTACGTTTCAGCTTTTACCGGCATTCACGTCTACAGTCCAAGCGGCAAGATTATTGGCATGATTCCGCGACCGGATCAATTTACCTCCAACCTGACGTTTGGCGGTGAGGGTTTTGCCTATCTTTATTCTACGGGCGTGAATAAAACCTTTAAGCGCAAAATGAATGCTCATGGTGCGCCTTACTTTCTTCGGGCTGCTGTTAAGAGCCACTCGCCTTAGCTCTTATTCGGGCGGTCAACTGATAAAAGGGGGCTTATGCTTAAGTCATTGTCTTGTTGTCTATCTTTATGCGTATTTATGATTTGGGTTGCGGCCGCACCCCTGCACGCGCAAGTCTCTGCTGATCGCCCTGGAAAGGGCGGCCCCCCGACACCAGTTACGGTGACTACCCGCATTGTTGATATTGCAGCCATCGATAATGTTAAACAGCAGTTCACTGTAGATATTTTTATGAGCTTCTCATGGGTGGATCCGCGCCTGGCTCTTGCAGGTGCATCGGCATTAGGTGAAGGGCGGGTCCTTGGATTAAATGACCTATGGATGCCAACAATTACCGCGGCAAATAGCCGTGACATGAAAACCCGTTTGCCAGAGCAGGTTGTTGTTGATGATTTTGGCAATGTCACCTATGCGCAGCGCTTCTTCGGAAACTTAGCTGTCGATATGGAATTTAAGCAATTCCCTTTTGATGAGCAAATATTGTCGGTTGACTTAATTTCTTATGGTCACACGATCGATGAGCTGCAGATTTTAAATGATGCGGATGGCTCAGGAATGAGCAATGATTTCAGCGCTGAAGATTGGGTTTTTAGTACCTTGCCTGTGGACAACAAGCCTTTCAAAATTGTGGGGCAGAGTCGGCAGGTTCCGAAGCTTTCGATTCGCATAAAGGCGCAGCGCGAGGCCTCTTATTATCTTGTAACAATGATGCTCCCCATGTCTCTTGTGCTTTTTATGGCATGGACAGTATTTTGGTTGCCTCCGAGCGTAGTGGCACCTCGGATTGCCGTGTCCACCGCCTCTATTTTTTCGTTGCTTGCTTTGGGGTTTAGTATGCGCCTCAATCTGCCCGCTGTGGCTTATATCACCCGCGTCGATTGGTTTATTTTAGGTTCCACCTTGATGGTGTTCGGGGCTCTTGGGGTTGCTGTTATCGGCAGTCGCTTGTCTTTACGCGGAATGGAGGCTGCGGCTGAGCGTTTAAACCTTTTAGCTCGGTGGGCTTACCCACTGCTCTTTGGTATCACGATTTTAATTGCGGGTCTCATCTAGGCATCCTTTGTACGCAGACCCAAAGAAATCGGGCATTGCTGGGCTTGAATCGGGTGAGATCAATTAAAAGAGATCCGCAGCTGCTCATGCTCGGATCGAATGACAAAGACCACTAAAGTACGCGCTTCATCGCTGTAAATTCGCCGCTCACGTTTAGGGTGACATTCACTGTTTCATTAGAACGATTTCGCCAGAACCAACCATGGCTGCCATCGAACGCAGCAATGAGTTCGCCCTCATCACCGGATACGGCTTTGCCCTTGCTGTAGTTGTGATAATCGATGCCGGCATTATCACCATGAGTGTCGAAATTGACGTGGCCCGTATCAACGGTCCACGCATACGTTGCTCTTGCCGACTTGTTCATAATCAATTTAACTTCAGCCGCTTCGCCGGGAGCGAGCATAACAGTTATTGATTCTGTGGCGGGTGCCTGCACGGGTTGGGGACTAACTGGTTGGGGACTAATCAGGCTCATTTCCTTTGGTTGCTCTTGCAGTTCGACGATTTCTGCGGTTTCTATTTTTGCCTCTTCAGCGAGCTGCACTTTAATCTCACCCATTTGGGTGAGTCCGAGTGCGCGGCCAACCCCGGTCGGGTCAATGCCGTACTCAGCCGGCAGAACCACTGTAACCAGCAGCACAGTGGCAGTGACTAAGGCGACAACAGTCGATATTGCCAGCTGGCGAGATGTTGGCAGGTCGTTTTGATGTGGAAGATTGTCTTTATACATAGTAATGCCTTGTTATTGTCCGCTTAGGCTATCCAGTAGCCTACCAATTGATAGCCGATAAGCATAAACCCAGCAGTCAGCAATAGCGTGTTGGCGTTGTATGCCTGGGAGTAAAAAGATGCTGTTCGCCGCCAAAAACTCATAACGATTAAAATGCCGGAGAGTGCCAACAGCTGACCGATTTCAACGCCAACATTGAAGGCGATAAGGTTGGCGAGAAGCCCTTCTCTGGAGATCTCGAATTCCTGCATTTTCGTGGCCAGCCCGAAGCCATGAAATAATCCGAATACCAGTACGGCAATTTTTGTGTTTGGCTGAACCCCGAACCACCGCTGGTAAGCACCCATGTTGTCCAGTGCTTTATATGCCACTGATAGCCCGATAATGGCGTCGATCAGATAAGCATTTGCAGCGATATCAAAGTAAACACCCAGAATTAGGGTGCTTGAGTGACCAATGGCAAACAGCGTGACATAGATGCCTATATCCGCAAGCCGGTAGAGAAAAAAGATGACCCCAATAAGAAACAGCAAGTGGTCATAACCTGTGACCATGTGCTTTGCGCCCAGGTACATAAACGGAATGATGTTGGTGCCGGAGATTTCCTGAATATAACCCTGGTCGCCTTCCGTTACGCCGTGAGCGCCAGCAACTCCTGAGAGTAGAAGCAGTATGAAAAAGCTGCAGCCGCGGATGGCGGCTGATCCAATTGTAACGATCATCGGTTTAGAGTCCGCGGAATTCAGTGGATTACCGGCTAATATAAACAGTATTGCAATTAGCTGACAAGTGCTTCGGTCGCATTTCGGCCCGCATCAAAGGCGTTGCGGTGAGCTATATAAGAGCGCCTGATCTTCACCGGTTCGGGCAAATGCTTAAGCGAAAGGCCTCTGGAGTCAAGGGGTCTTGACGACCCTTCTTTTTGATGCAAATGTCTGGGCGTGTCTTTTTCTGTGGTTTTCCCCTAGAGGTTTTTTGTTATGGTTTGCTGTACGATAACCAGCCATTCAGCGGCTGTGGCTGTTTAGACAGGAAAGGAAAGGGAGCCTATGTATATTAATTTTTGGTACCCCGTTTGTACGACGGATGAACTCTCAACTGATGCCCCTTTGCCGGTGAGACTGCTCGGGCAGCGACTCGCTGTATTCCGAGATTCTGAAGGCAAACCGCATGTGCTGAGTGACACCTGCATTCATCGGGGCGGTTCTCTTGGTCACGGCAAGGTGAACGGCGACTGTATTGAGTGCCCCTATCATGGCTGGCAGTTTGATGCCGATGGTAAGTGCCAGTTGATGCCCTCAGAAGAGGGGATGAAGCCGCCCGCACGAGCTAAAGTTGACAGCTACCCTACTGAAGAGCGCTATGGCGTGGTATTCGCATTTCTCGGCGATTTGCCGGAAAACGAGCGACCACCGCTTTATGAAATTGAAGAATTTGATTCTGATGAATGGCGGCCCAGTGCCCCAATAGTTTTAAATGCGAATTGCTATTACGAGCGCTCAGTGGAAAATGGCATTGATCCGGTTCACAACCAGTTTGTTCATCCGGCCCAAGGTTACCCGCCTATGCATAAGGAAACCTTTCGGACTTGGGATAATGAATGGGGTACGGGGTTCGACGCCTACTTCGGCGACCCTGTGCTTGAAAATACCGTATTGGCAAAAGATCGCAATGTGACGGGTGAGTTGAAAGCAGGATCATGGTTTCACGGACCGAATGTTTTGGTGACATCAATTTTTGTGAATGCTGCAAGTAACCTGGTGCAGTATTTATTTGAGGCGCCAATTGATCGCGATCATACGAAGATTTATTTTATTAACATGCGCAACTTCATACTCGATCCAGAGCTTGATGAGAAGGTGATGGAAGTGAATTTGAAGATTACCGCTGAGGATATCGGTATTCTTGAGCAGTTGTATCCCGTCAGAACACCTGACAGCCCCGGGCGCGAGTTGATGACATCATCGGATGCTATAGTGAAGCGCTATCGCGAGTGGCTGGGTGACTGGAAAAAGAAAGGCTGGCTCATTGACCAAAAAATATTGAAGCAGGAAGATGGCGATGTGGCGTATGCGATTCCGAGTCCGGCGCGTCGTGAATCGGGCAACTGGGTGCTTGAATCTGTGCCTCTGGTGCCGGGTGAAGAATAAACCAGCGGTCGCAGCGACCTAACTAAATTTAAGAGAGATTAATATGGAAACCGTAGTCGTCAGAATCGCAGCGCGCGAAGGTATGGAAGATAACGTTGAGCAGTTTTATCGCAGCCAGCAGTCAGAGTATGAAGCTGCTGATGGCTTCGTCAGTCGCACGATATTAAAAGCACGCACCGGCACCATGCTCGAGTCAATTATGTCGCGCATGACGCCCGAGCAGATTGCAAAGCAGCCGGCGCCGGAGCATGAGGGCGAGCAGGGTACCGAGTTTCTGATTGTCGAACAGTGGCAAAGTATCGAATCGCGTATGACCTTTACGCTGAATCGAAAGAAAGAGCGGGATAAAGAACTTTTCCCGTACCTGTTGCCGCAGCATGCCGCTGAATACTATGACGACGTGACCGGTTGAGCTAAATGCTCGGCTGAAATTGATGACAGATAAAGTTCTGATATCGGCTAATACCGACGATGCCCTCAGCTTGGGGCCAATTTGGTTGAACCCGGGTGTAACGCGGCGCAATGCGCTGACCTACTTTTACGCGGCGTTTTTTACGATTGGCATGGTGGCGTTTCTGTCCGCTATGCAGAATTATCTGCTGACCTCTAACCTGGGCATTCCCGAGGATGAGCAAGGGGCTGCGGTTTCGTTTCTGGCGCTCCCCTATGAATTTGCGTTTCTGCTGATGGTGGGCCCATTGGGCGCGCTTGCTGACCGTATCGGTCGTCGCCCTATCTACGTGATTGGATTTCTGTGGGTGGGTGCAGTGATGTTCCTGTTGCCGCTTACCGAAACGCTGTTTCAGTTGGGTGTATTGCGTGCATTTTATGGCGTTGGCTCAGCCTGTATTACGTCGATGATGGCCACAGTGCTTGCCGATTATCCGCAGGAGCGGTCGCGCGGCAAGATGCTGGCGGCTTCCGGAATCTGCAATGGCTTGGGCGCGATCGTGATGGCGGTGCTTCTCGGGCAGCTGCCACGGGTTTTCAGTGACATGGGCTACGACGCGTTGTTATCAGGTCGTCTGACGTACTGGCTTGGCGGCGCGCTCGCGGTGCTTACTGCAATTGTTCTAAGCCGGGGTCTTAAAGGTGGTGTACCGGGTGCTGTCCGCGAGCGCATGCCGATTCGACAGGTGGTCGTTGAAGGTGCTCTGGTAGCAAGGCGCAACCCCCGCATTCTAGTCGCCTGTTTGGAGGCTTTTATTGCCCGCGGTGACCTCGTGGTAGTTTCAACATTTCTCACGCTCTGGGCTAAGCAGGCAGGGTTGCTTGATGGTCTTACCTTACCCGAAGCTCTAGCGGCCGCGACGATGCTCGCGGGCACGGTTAGTTTGGCTCAATTGCTGTTCGCGCCTGTGGTGGGCTTTTATATTGATAAGGTCGATCGTTTGACGGCAATGGCAAGTGCAATGGGCTTGGCCGGCGTGGCCTATATCTGGGTCGGGTTTTCGGCAGACCCTTTGGCGTTGCTATTTATACCTGCTGCATTGTTGCTTGGCATGGGTGAGTCGGCGGCTATCTTGTCAGGTGCTGCGGTGATTGGTCAGGAAGCCGAAGAAAAAGTTCGGGGCGCCGTTGTCGGCCTGTTTAATCTATGCGGGTCGATCGGAACATTGGTTATTGTGTTTGTCGGTGGCTTTATCTACGACGCGTGGATGCCTGGTGCACCGTTCGTGATGGTGGGCGTGATAAACCTATTGGTTATGGTGGCCGCAATCACCATTCGCCGGCGCACCGGCTTTCGTTCGCCGGACCGTTTGGCGTCTACCGAAGGCTAGTCCGGGCTGCGGCAACAACGCTTGCTTGACGATGTTGCTTACTTAAAGAACTTGGGAATATCATCGTCAGTTTTCGGCGACGTTGATTCCATATGCCGATGAATCAACCATTCGTCGCCTTCGCGTTTGAAAATCGCCGTGTAAATTCGCTCTTCAACAAACGGCGGCACTTTAGCGTTGTCGCGTGGTTCGCCGGTTAGTACGCTGCGTCCGATCATGTAGGCAATATCGCCATGAACTTCGACATCGAGCACATCCAGTTCCGTCGTAAACAAATATTGTGACATGCCTGGCGTAAATGCGGCACCTATCGCTTCCCGTGAAGACTTTATCGGGCGGCGCATTGAGATAACCCACGCGTCTTCAGTGTAAGCCGATTTAAAAGCCTCGGGATCTGCATTGTTGTAGGCGGCTATAACGCCTTGGAGTTGCGCCTTCATCGCCGCCTCATCTGCAGTGGCGTGTCCGGCAGATAACACCGGGCTGCTGATAATTAATGCGCTCCAGATAATGAGTAGCCAGGGCGTCTTAATAGCTTGTCTTAATACGGGCATCATCGATTTTCTGCAACTTAAGGAATGAAAGGGCTTTAGCCCTTTGCGTATATGCTGCACCAGCCATCGACACTGACAGTGCGGCCCGGAAAGGTTCCGCAAATAATTCGATCCGCACCCACATAGGCGCGCTTGTGTGTGCAGTTCGAGCATTTTTGATTCACGTTATGGCTGGTTGTCAGTGGGTTGTCATCCGGCACGTTCTTGGTGTTTGAGTAATAGGCTACCGACAGAGCCACCGGGTCATCGTCTTGTACAAGCGGGAGTTTATCGATTTCACTGTTGCGCGAGGCAGTGGCGCAGCCGGTAATAACAGCAGTTGCTCCGACTAAGCCATTTACAACGAGTGTGCGCCGGGTAAGTTTGCTGTCAAAGCTCATAGTTTGCTTCCTTCTGCCATCTCTGATTCCAAAAGCATGACCACTTGGTTGGCCAGCAGTTCTCCCACCCGTGGGTCTTTGTTGGCCGGCCGCCACAACTGCCAAGTGCCGTCATACTGACCTTGCACCGGACCATTTTCGCTTGGTTTTCCTTTGCTCTGATCATAGCCGAGGAGGCCATATGCAGACACATCAAAGGCCAATGACGGGTCGGTGTCCTGACGCTTTTTGTCTATCGCCGTTTGGCGCAGCGGCGGGTAGGGCTGATTCGTATTCGGGCAACCACCCATCTCCATGCAGCATGCTTCGGTTGCATCAGCCGGGCCATCGATGACTTTGCACACCGGTTCAATCCACACACCCCAGTAGTCAGCGAAGGGGTGACCGATTTCAGGGTAGGTCTCGAAGTCCAATTCTTCTATTGGCAGCCAGGTTTTCCAGCCAATCTCTTTAGCAATTTGATTCGGAAGCTCGACTAAATTGAGCACGCTATCGGTAACTATCTGCGTAAAAGCAACAACGATATGATCAACATCTTCACGTTGACGGAAGGTGTCCAGCACTTCCCAATAGCGGTACTGATGGTCGCCATCCGGCAGTTCGCGGTCACTAAGGTAGAGCCACGCATTGCCCAGACTTTCGCCGCGCATGTCGCGCGAGCGTTCAAATTTGTTACCGCCTTTGCGACGTATTTTTACGTCTGGGTTTTCCACCCGCAGACCCATCCAGGCACCAAGGATGTTATCCGCCTTCATTTCGGGGTAACGGCGTAAGAGTTCTTCTTTGACCAAGCCATCCATTAGAACGGTGTCATTAACCTTAGGGTCGTAGGCCTGATTGCCATCACGTATGGAGTGATTAACAATAAGAACCGCTGTGCGTGATGGATCCACCTCCGGGTTCATTCCCGCGATGATGCCATCCACCATGGGGTTGATCAGCAGCGAGTCCTCAATCAGCGGGTTAGGGCGGCCTTGCAGTGGAACCTGAGGGTTGACCGTAGGCTTGCCAGCAGAGCGCGTCCAGTTTTCAGGCTCTGTCGGGTAGCTTTCTTTCATCAGATCAGTCGGGTCATTGACCCAACGCACCTGCACATTAGTGCCATTGCGTTGGTTCCAGTCCGCCACCATCAATCGAGTTCTAGCCACCACATCGTAGGTTTTCCAAAACCGCACTCCGGAGGTTGTCAGGTCAACCATGACGATTTCTTCGGCACCGCGTTTCAGCAGACGTTCGCCAGGGCCATCAATGTTGTACCGTTCCGGATTGCAGTGCTTCCAGGGGCCGCCGTCTTTTTCGCTGCCGCAGTAATTGAGTTTGGACCCACCGCTGACCTGAGGGTTATACATATAGCGTGGCCACGCCAAACGGTGGATGTAGGTCTGTGAGCCGAGCCAATTTACCTGATCGGTAATAAAGCGAATATCGAGGTCCTTACCGAGACGCTCGAGTTGACGGGTCATTTCTTCGAACTGGCGGTCAGTAACATCAGGCGCAGGGTCTTTGCCGCCGACCCGCTTAATTTGCCAATTGTATTTTTTGAGTTGTGTGGCGGCATTCGCATAGTCCTGACTGTCGTCTGACTTAACCACTTGCGGCCAGGCTTTCGGGTTCCACATCACCATCTGATAGACGACATTGTTGGGGTCGTACTGAAAAAACTGCAGCGAGTTATCAAAGGTGTTGCCTTTATCGTTCTCTTCAGAACCCCCGTGAACAACAAGCAACACGCCTACCGTGCGGTCGGCGGCTATTGCATTAGCGCTAAGGCTGAACAATAAGACGGCCAAAACCAGTAATTTATGCCTGACTTTTATCATTATTAACCTGCCTTTTGTGCGTTGATTAAATGAAAAACATGCTATCCGAGTCGATATTGGAACATAGCGATAGGATTATAACCAGAGCGCTATCTGAGCAGGTTTGCCGTTAACATGAAAACCTTTTTATAGCCTAAGGGCTCGGTCGACAAGAGCTTATAGCTTCGCGCCAGAGTTATGCGCGGCTAAAAAAATGTAACAGGGGGATTGTTACTTCAGGCGGGATTTGAGCTGGCAGGTTGTCACCAGCAGCGAATGTTAAGTTTAAATGACGCATTAAAAATATAAATAATTGATTTATTTGGTTATGTTTAGCTTTTTAGTGCCAGTAAACTTTGGTTTTCTTGTCTGTACCTGTAGAAATTTAACTGCTTCATACGACGTATTACTGCAAAATCTTGCTTATTTGTTGTAAATGATAATCATTCGTATTAAGATAGGCCTAATGGTAGCGAAAAATAAGAAACAAGTTCAGTCGGAAAATGCGCTCAATCAAGATGCTATCCCGCACCGCATTTGGACCAGCGAGCAGTTGCTGGGATCGAAGCAGAGCACCCATATTCATCATGGTGGTCAGGTTTACATTTTGAGGCGAACCCGAAATGGAAAACTTATCCTAACTGCCTAGCAAGACCGTCGGCCTGAAGAAAGTCGACGAACAGCCAGCCAGCGCGACTCCCCGCCGCGCAAGCAAGCCAAAAACCCGTTAATTCAAAAGCCAGCCAGCGCGAATCCCCCACCTCGCAAGCAAGCTAAAAAACCTTAATTCAAAGGGATCTTTTTGATCCATCGCTGCGAGTGTGGTCTTAAGCTTTTGCGCGATTTGAAAAGTGTTCTTACAACTTTATAAGAGATATTGATTATGAATAGGCAAATATTACGTAGATTAACTTTGGCTGCAGTATTTGTGGCATTTAGTAATTCTGCAATGGCGGCTTCAGTCGTTTGGGATGTAGATGTAAATCCTAGCAATGGTTTTGGCGGGCAAACAGATGCATGGAGCAATTCTGACCAGGGTGCTTTTTATGCGGAATGGAATGCATTTGATTCATTGAGTGATGGCACTCCGAATGTTGGCTCGTCGGGCCTTGCCTCGCAATCTGTGACTGAGACAACCGGCGGTGCTTTTCTTACCGGCGGCGGCAATATATATAGCTTTGCTGTTGCAACCGACTTTGATGTGTTGTTTGGCACAGCTGGCGCACCTGTGGCTAATGCGACCCGAAACGTAGCGCTTCGTGTCGGCATTATTGGGACGCAGATTGATGCAGCTTCTGTATTACTAGGTGGCTTGGCGCCTACGCTTTCTTCAAACACATACGTTGAAGAAATCACCGGCGGATTTGGCGGATTTGAATATGAATGGATTTTTGTGTGGGAAGACGTAGCAGACCAGTCTAACTATCAGATCGATTTTAATGCAGCAAGCAGCAGCATGAGTCTTGATCAACTAGCGTTATACGGCAGCAGTGCCAGCGCTGTGCCAGTCCCCGCTGCCGTTTGGTTATTTGGATCTGGGCTAGGTCTATTGGGCTGGATGCGTCGCAAGGCTTAGCCAAAGTTTAATACTAGAGCATAAATTTTCCATAAGCGGTCTAAGCGCTCTGGGTAGCTGGCTTGTTGCACATTGTTGCAGCTTGCCGCTGCCCAGTTTGGATTTTTACTGAATATAATGAATTATAAAAACGCAATTTTTGTCTGCGTAATGCTGGCTCTTTCGGTTCCCGCATTTTCAGATGATGAATTGGCAGACAGTGCCTCCAATTCAGCATTGCAAGACGATGAATTGGCACAAGGTGACCCCGTTACTTACGAGAACATACCCAACATATTGGTGATTGCTAAGCCGCTTGATGGTCTTGAACCGTTTGAGACAACTTATTCTATCAGTTCCCGTGATCGTGAAGACATTGAGCGCTTTCAGCCGATAGATGTATTTCAGGCAGTGCGAGATATTCCTGGGGTGTCCATTAGTGGCGGTCCGTTGATCGGTGGGAAGAAATTCAATATACGTGGGTTCAGCGATACCGCAGATGTGTCGGTTGAGTTGGACGGTGTGCCACGTGATTTCGAAAAGTATCGTTTTGGTGCAGGAGTTTTTATTGATCCTGATCTTTTGGGAGCCCTCGAAATTTGGCGGCAGCCCTCGATTCGCATTACACCAGGGAGTATAGGCGGTGCCGTCCGGGCCTGGTCACTCAATCCAAATCAAATTCTTGAAGGCGGTGAGCGTATCGGTGGCAACGTGAAAATTGGCTATGGTACAAATGCCGATCAAAAACGCTATGCGGGCTCTGTTGTTGTGCAGCCTACTGAGAGCGCAGGTGCACTCGTAGCAGTTAGTAAGATACAAAGCGATGATCTCACTCTAGGCAATGGAGAAACCCTCCCAAACTCATCTGTTGATAGTGAGAGTTATCTGGCAAAAGTGACATGGACACCCATGGACGACACAGATATATCGGTCAGCTATCAAGGCTGGAAGAATGAGAGTCTCCAGCCGTATGACGCCTTCTCTGGTGAAGCGGGGGCTTTTGGCAATCTGCGTCGCGACGTTGACGACAACACCTTGGCGCTAGTCGCGACTAGTGAGCTTACCGATTGGTTCAGTCTTTACTTTAGTTCCGGTATTTCTAGCACTAAGGTTTTGGATACGCTTTTGATTAGCGACCAAAGTATCGCCAGTCCTGATTCCGGTGTTATTACCGATAATTACGATTATGGCAGTAAAGCATTTCGTTTTGAGAGTGTCTTTAGTGCGCCCAGCCAATTTGGTTTTTGGACGATTTACCTTGGCATCGATGGGCTGAACAGCGAACGTGACGTTTCGCGTGTTCGTGCAAATTATGGCGCTAATGATCCTAGCAACCCAAATGGATTCAATCGCTTTGCACCGCCCGGGGAGAAAAGTTACTGGGGTCTCTACACCCTTGCAGAATTGTCATACAGCTTTGTGACGCTTCGCGGCGGTGAGCGGCGCACTTGGTATCACGCAGAGGCGCTAGGCGGCACGATTGATAAGTTGGAATCGGAAGGTGAAGCCACTAGCGTCAGGTTTGATAACGATTCCTACGAGTGGGGCATTGAACTTAGTATGCCCCTAAACATTACGTTGTTTTATAACTACGTTGAAGCCTTTCGTCCACCGCTTATCGATGAGTATTTTACCGAGGGGCCTTTTAGCAACTGCCTTTTTCTCAGTCCTTCAAATATCTGCGGAGACAAATACCAGCCTGAAGAGGTCGAAAGTCGTGAGATTGGCGCATCACTGCTGCAGTCGCTCGGTGACAGCTCAGAGCTTGTTGTGAAGCTTACTGTATTTGAGTCTGATGTTAGCAATGTGTTGGAGTCGATAGACGAAGTAGCCAATGAATTTGTTCAGCCTGGCACAGAAGATCGACGTGGCTGGGAGCTAGAAGGGGAGTTGTATATAAGCCAGTTTTTTAGCCGCGTCGGCTATTCAAGCATCCGTGGTGACCAATATCTGGATGGCATAACTCGTTCCACTCTATACAACTTACCAGGCAATAGGTTGACAGTGCTGTTCGGGCTTACGTTCTTTGCAGACAGGGTTGAGACTGGCTATCAGTATTCTAAGACGGATGCCCGTGACGTTCGGAATGGTTTTGGCCCGAATGCCGAGACCGGTCTGCAGGCCGCTTATGATCTTCATGACGCGTACATTAATTTTTGGGCTACCGAGCGTCTCATGGTTCGTCTCATAGGTGAAAACCTATTTGAGGAGGAGTATGAGCTCAGCAACGGCTTTGGTGGCGCCCTAGGTACTTCTGCTCCTGGCCGGAATTTTCAGGCGGTTTTGAGCTTTAATTTCTAGGCGGTCAATTTTCAGTTATGTCAGTTTTTTTGTTAAATAAAAATAAGGAAAAGTAATGGCTAAAATTAAAAGTTTATTTAGTACAGGGTTGGTTGCTTCTGCTTTGCTTGTTCTTGGGAATCAGGCTTATGCTGCCACAGTCGTTCTCGAAAATTTCGAAAACGGAGCAAACGGTTGGACGAACTCCAGCCGCACTGGTGTTTCGGCAATTGCATCTGGCGGCCATGATAATGGTGCGTACATTAGGACTGTAAATGATCT
>Ga0315331_10000754_pt1 | contig 22987 bp, 18 predicted proteins | sample M160m34915metaG_FD_203456 | JGI IMG/M metagenome (GOLD analysis project Ga0315331, IMG submission 203456) | Ammonia-oxidizing marine archaeal communities from Monterey Bay, California, United States - M1 60m 34915 | ecosystem: Environmental > Aquatic > Marine > Intertidal zone | place: USA...
TGCTGGAAACTCGAGTGCTGACAGAACGCCGGCGACGTCATTACAATTTCATTCGTCCACACTGTTCACCGGCCACCAACACCGGAGTCCGTGTTGTCCGCGATAAATTCATGCCGGGTGCGAGTTAGATTCTGGAACCATTCCTAAAGGCAGGTCAGTCAATATCAGCGGTAAATGTCAGTCCTGACAGTGCAGGGGGCTGACCGGTCATGCACCGTGCGACATGAGCATGACGTATCTGTTTCTATGACACCTCTGACGACGGATCTCGGAACGATGCCTCGTTCAGTGGTCATTTTTTCTGATCCCCGGAATTCAAATCAGCTTCTGCCATTGCAGAATCGCCGTAAAGTGGCAGATGACGATAATAAACTTCCAGCGTCATTGTACACAGACAGGTCATGTACAGTCGCCCGGCTCGTGCTCCGTGGGCATCCGCCGGTTTCCCGTCAGCGTTCAGAATACCCCAACTGCCGCTCTCATGACCTTCTTTGATCTGCGTTGCGACAAGGTGATCGCGCATCACAGCATTCCACTTCTGCCATTTCTCTCCACCGTAGTGCAGCATTACCTGTGTGGCGTAATAGTTGTAATACATATTGCTCTTGTCCGGCCCCCGTGCACTCAGATGATTGACCCCCATCTGCAGAATCGAGTTGTCGCGTTTCATGCCGGACAGCATCCGAGCAATAATGCCAATTGCCGTCGTAGACGGTTTCTTCTCCGGCGTGCGGTATCCAAAGTAGCCATCCGCAGTCTGAACCGAAGTCAGAAAGGTGTTGGCACCCAGCACTGTGTTGCCCGGGACAGGTATCTGAGCGTGCACGGCACTCTTCAATGCCATGATCTGCCAGCCAAGGATCGATGTGTCGCCCGCGGTCCCGGGATTGTAACCCCAGCCACCCGTCGGCTGATGCTGCGCGTTGACAATAAAACTGATGGATGCCTGAGCGGCTGGTCGCAGTTGCATGATCAAAGCCGTACGCCTGCGGTTATTTGACCGAAGCTTCCTGTCCGTGCCCGCGGCTTTGATGTTGTGCTCAGTCATCGCAAGAACTTCACACAGCGCAGTGGCTGCAATTGCCTGTGTGTACATACCGGTGTTGTTGTCATGCTTGCTGCGCATATCCAGCCCCGCCGGAACCCCGGTGGAATTCTGCAGCAGAAATCCGATCCCGTTTCGTACTGACTCCTGGAATTCACCATCATAGGGGGTATTTCCGGCCCCCAGCAGCGCCAGCAGAGCCATTCCTGTCGCGGCGTTGCGGCAATTCACCGAAAGAGTCCCGGGCTGTGAGCACTGCCCGCCGCATTCGCCGAGGGAATGATCGTAGCTCCATCCACCGTCCGGATACTGGTGCTTTGTCAGCCACACCAGTCCGGCGGTCACCGCTGCCTCACTTGCAGAGCTACCACCGCGGCGAGCCACGGCCGCCGCCCGCCCGACCTTGCTGCGCCCCCCCATTTCACCGGTCGCGTTTGTCGGCTGCGGTCCATTGGCCACATCCGTCGCCGGAACTACCTCAGGAATATTCACCTCCAGATCATTGACGTCGATTTCCACATTATTGTCGTTTTCGACTTCAAACAGGTTCATCACCTCCATCTCAATGGGATCGGATTTCAGTTGCTCCGGCTGCGTTAGCTCGACGGCCTCGAATTCCATCTTGACCGGATCTTTCGGTTCAAAAGCGCTGGTAATCTCCATAAAGATCTCGCCATCGGGTGCCGGCAGGATAATCGCCGCCAGGACCAGCAGGACGAGTCCGTGAAGCACGGTGTTCACCAGCAGCACCTGCCACGTCTTACCGCCGCTGAGCTGTCCTCCAGGCAGCAGGAACTTCCCGATGGCCGATCCAACGTCTTCCCGATCTTCTTTGACTTGGGGCTTCAGGCCACTGTCTTCGGATTCTGGCGGTGGAACACGATTCCTCATCTCACTTTGTCCGACCGTATCCAATTCTTCTGAACGGCCTGTTGCAGTGGAGTCCGCGGTCAGAACCTGATCCCGCGTGGAAGGGGACTGTTCGGACGCATCCGAAGCGTCTGATCTTTCCCCACCCAGCTGACGTCTTGCCTCATTCAGCAGTTTGTGCTCACCGGCAAGTGCATCCCGAAAACCGTCAGCCTGTGCCTCGGCCAGGTCTTCAACGACAATCTCGAACATCTCCTCACCATCGGTGACGATCGTCCGACCCGCCAGCGCCGGAACATAAAATCCGTCCGCAGCAGCTTCCGGAAGATCGCTGAGAGGAATGCGAAAGAAATTTTCACCATCGGAAACGGTAATGGTCGACTGGCTCATTCGTCATCACCCGTTCTCATTTTCTGCCGTCGAGATTTCCAGTCACCCTTTTTCTTCGCCGGTTCTGCCTCTTCCGGTAGATTCTTGCCGTGCGGCGACTGTTTCACTTCTGCTTCCACGTGTGTTTCCTGCAGTGCCGAAAAATCCGGAATCTCAAACGTCTTCGTGGCACGTTCTTTTTCCGCAGCGGCCCTTTTTCTGACCGCCGGACCTGACTTCAAGGGTACTGTTTCTGAATGCACGATTGAAGCCGCAACGGCTTCATTGCTGGATGCGTCCGTCGCTTCACACATCGTTTCGGCAGCCATGCCAGTCGGCGGAGCTTCCGTCGGAGGGTTCAGAATGCCGTTGTCCAGCCGCTTTTTCCACCACTTGAGCATCTCCTCTGAAAGTCCGCTGCCGCGTTCTATCGTCAGTTTTGCCCGACGCTGAATTGTCGGCAGCTGCGCCAGAATCTGCAGGCGTCCGTCCTGCTTGTAGTAAAAGACGACATCGACCGGCGTTGCTTTGGGAAGATCCGGGGGCAGATCTCGCACAACACACTTCCCGATTTCCGTCGAATGCCGTCCCTGAACGTCGCCGCCTTCCACAACATTAACAGAAACACTTTCCTGATTGTCTCGCGACGTCTTGAACCGTTTTCCCCTCATCTTTGGCAGAGACGAATTACGAGGAATCATCATCGACCGGCGCGGAAAGCCCGTCGTAGTGTCCACACCCAGAATTCCGAGGTCGTGTGAGTTGATATTGCTGACTGAGATGCGGCTCTTCTTCGGCACATCAGAATTCAGCAGAATTCCCGCGTAAATGGCGGCACCATGTGCAACGGACTCGTCCGCCGAAAGTGAGCGATCCACTTTCAGCCCTGACTCAGTCTCCAGCATGTTCTGCACCATCGGCATCCGCGATGACCCCCCCACCAGCAGCAGTCGTGACACATCCCTGAACGAACGGTCGGCTTCCTTCAGGACCCTGCGAGTTGTGAACATCGTGCGATCGATCAGGTCGCCGCACAAAGTTTCGAACTCGGCCCGGTTCAGTAACACTTCTGCGCGCTGACCATCCATGGCAAACCGGATGACGGTTTCATCCCGCTGGGACAGCGTCCGCTTGGCGTCTTCGGCTTCCGCCAGAAGTCGAAGACTGTGCGAGGCATCCTTCCGGGGATCAACACCATGCTGAATCTGAAACTGTTCGGCAACGTGGGCAGCAATTCGCTGGTCCCAGTCAATTCCACCCAGATACACGTCCCCGGCAGTTCCAATTGCGCGGTAGTCATTTCCTTCGATCTCCATGAGAGTCACGTCAAACGTGCCGCCTCCAAGATCGTAGACCAGAACCGTTTCCAACTGCTCAGTCTTTCCGTCCGTATCCACAAACCCCTTCTGCACCCCAAAGGCCAGGGCCGCTGCAGTTGGCTCATTGATGATCTCGGTCACGTCCAGTCCGGCAAGTCGGCCGGAGTCCTGCGTCGCCTTTCGTCTCGGTTCGTTGAAATATGCCGGCACCGTCACGACACATTTATGGAACTCACCCAGACGATTCTGACCGTCCGCTTTCAACTTCTGCAGTACGAGTGCCTGAATGATCTCCGGAGGCAAATGCTGACCGGCCACGTTCATACTGAATGCTGCCTTGCCCAGATGCCGCTTGGCAAAGTAAGCGACCCGGTCGGGTTCGAATTCCGCAACCTTGACGGCCTCTTTGCCCACCACAACCGATTTGCGATCAAAGAAGACAACGCTGGGAGTCGTGGCATCGCCTTCCTGATTCTGAATCGTGAGTGGGCGACCGGTTGTGTCAAGGTGAGCGACGACAGATCGAGTCGTTCCAAGGTCTATTCCAACTGCATGATGGCTGTTCTGTTCAGTCATCAATATCCCTCCCACTTCGCCGATACCTTAGCGGTCGATGCATCAGGTCGGCGAAAGGCACTGCGAAAACCGTATTAGCAGACACCAATCCGGCCTGCGTTTGACTCCTGTGATACAGTATCTGAAGCCCAACACAAAAGCACTTCAGGTCACTTCGTCCGTATTTTATCTGACGTTCCACGCGGGACACCTGACAAACCGGAAGCAACATCTCCACAGAGTGCCCTCATTGCGTGAACATGCACCCATGATTTACGTACTGCTTCAGGTTTTTCACACTCAGGAAACCGGAAACTCCAGCGGTTACCGTCGATTACCGGACAAACTCCGGTTTTTCTGAGGATGGGTCGCTCGACTTCGAAAGTGGGTCGATTATTTGTTCGGAATCCAACGCAGTTTAAGTCTGACGCGTACCTGCGAAAAGTCGATTGTCTTCGGAATATCATTGTATCCCCGGCGCCGAAACAGCATGCGATGACGCCCGTTGGGAATGTTCACCTGAATCGGGTCGGTCTCCGGTATCGGCAGCGACTCTCCATCCATCGTCATGCTGGCTCCTTCACGCTGCTCGACGGGCCATTCCACAATCAGGTTTCCGGATACGGCAGGGGTCCTGAAAACCACAACCACAACGATCAGAGCCACGATTGCCACAGCAACAGCAACCGGCAGACTGCGAATTCCTGTTTGCTGTTTCTGCCGAACTCGTTTTCCCCCAACACCACCTGCGGACCATTTATGCCTTGTTCGCAGTTCTTCGTCATATGTGATTTTTTTTCTGGGTTCCAGAAGACAGCGGCGGGCCGCCGAAACTTCGTTCAGCAGTTTCTGAGACGCATCCAGATGCTCGCTGTTGGCAAGTTCCTGCAGTGCCGACATGCGCGCACCGGCCGCCTCGTCAATTTTCCGGGGATCTGATTCGAACGGCTCAAGGCCCAGCAGAGCGTAATGGTCAGGTGAGCCTTCAGACTCAATTCCCAGCAGTTCCCGGTACGGGTCAGACTCAAGTGTCATTCGCAGGTTCTCGTTGTCCGTTTCGGTTGTTCACGATGAGGAGTACAGTGACATGAGGAAGAACACATATCTGGGATACATGACGCATCACGCCGTTCACCATTCCCAGCAGGACCGTACGACCTCCTTGCCTTTGTATTTGAGGCAAACCGCCGTGCGATTCATGGATATTCGGGGCTTGGAGGGGAACGTCCGTCCATCGGACTGGTGATCTCGCCCGGCTCCTGCGACGACAACTTCCAGCGTTTCTTCAGGCCCTGAGGGTAGGCCTCTGCTGCGGGCGAAGGACATTCCATTAAAGTCTGTTCGGCTACGAGCCCGATGGTCTGCTCCTCTGGCACCGCCATGATCTCGGCGATAGATTTCCAATCGGAATCGGCGGCCACAACGGTGGTCGCCGCGGTAAGAATGGGGTTGAAGCATACGAAACAAGTTAGGGCTTTCATCCGGTTTTCGGTCCTTTCCTTTATTCGCTGGCCATTCTCTCGTTGACATCTCTTATCTTCACTCTGAATAAACCTTGCGGGCATGTTCCGGCATGCGGCTGGCGTTTCCACCTGTTCTTCCGGCACCTCACCCGTGGTCCGCCACTTTTCGTGCTCCTTCAGACCTTCCTCGGCGAGTGCGATACAAGCTTTAGCAGGCCGCTTTCCCGTCGCCGTCCTGCGACTTCCGTACCAGCCTCATCATAATTCACAACCGCTGACTCAAGCCGGTACTCAGGCATGTTCCACCACTTTTTGTCTTGCCTTCTTTTCGTCGATGCCGCCTCCGGTGTATTCGATATCACCGATGCATCTTTTAGTTTACAGCGTTGTCCATGAGAGTGTCGGATTGTCAAAGCGATTTCCGGCCGGTTAAGTTTTTGCCCCTTCACGATCGACTTCACTCGTTGTTACCGTCAGGACTGTGCGCCACTGCGATCAACTTCTGTTCGGTCCGGAAGAATATCACGCCCACCGAAATGGCAGGCATCGCAAGACAATATCCTGGGCGTTCCATGGCGTATGGTCAAGAAACTGTGACGACAGAAAAGCTCCTCGACAATCAAATGTCAGCAAGAAAATTACGTCCTGATTTCGGTCGGGCGTCGACCAGAAAGCGGGATAACGCGAGGTTGAGATGGCGATTCCCTGCGGTTGCCGCATACATTCATCTTAGTTTTTACCTGATGGCTTCCGGTCGTAGCCCGCCGGGGATTCGTTTTCGGACACTATCGCTGGACATGATGTCCGCATTCCTGGCAGCAAAGCCATGCGCTGTGACACGTGCGTGCCATGCCGATCAAGTGCAGTCTGCCGTGCGGTGGCATGCGGGTACTTGCACGTTGAATGGCACGCAGCAGCCGCTGCTTCCTGGTTCCATCGGAAATCCGAACTCTGTCGAAGAAGACTCCGGTCACCTTAATGGGTCCCACGAGATCAAAGAGAGCAAAAAGTCGGGTCACGTGACGTCGATGGAAACCACATCCGTTTGAGCCTGCTTCATCCAACTTCAAGGGAGCCCGTGACGCACTGCGAGATCAAGATCATTAGTCGCCTGGATCAGTTCTCAGAGTTGTTGATCGTACTGGTTCTGCTCACGTTTGTTCTGAAAACCCCAAAGTGTGCTGTCGGAGGCATTCTGACGGACGTCAAGTCGGGCACAGACCGCTGGAGTGTCGAATACTAGCGCGGCATGTATATAAAGTCGGGGACGTTGTGGTAAACCGCGAGGCTGAACATTCACGTTGTCGCTTACTCCATAATGCAGAGCTTTGCGGATATGCGTTCCCACGTCGGAACCCGGGAACAAGCCTCAAAGCTGCGGAAGAGACAAACAAAGGCAGAGAGACATTCTGATTTTTCAATTCCCTCGGCGTTCCGGTATCGTCTGCATCAACAACGCCAGCGACTTGCGAAGTGCTTCTAAACCATCACCGGAGCCTTTGTAATGTCCCATTCTCACGACGACCAGATCATGCGAGGGGACGATGATCGTGTACTGTCCGCCGGCACCGGCCATGTAGTACGCCTCTTGGGGAATCGGAAATCGATCGTTGCCGTTGATCCAGAAAAAGCCGCCGTAGATGGGCCGGCCGTCTGCGACCCATGCCGGGGCCAGCGTGCTGACGAAGTCCACAAACCCATGGGGCAGCAGACGCTTCCCGTTCCACACACCGTCCTGCAGATAAAGATTACCGAGTCGCGACCAGTCACGAGCTGCTCCGAACTCGTATCCCTGCAGCAGGAAGTTGCCATACGGATCGGTTTCCAGGACCATGTCGCGCATTCCCAACTTGTCGAACAACGCACGTTGAGGAAAGCTGTGGTAGCCCTCGCCGCGTTTATCCACGGCCAGGCGGATCAGGTAATTCGCGGTCACCGGATCCGAATTGCGGTAACGCCCCACCGTGTTTGGAACCCATTGCAAAGGTCGGTTCGCAGCCCATTTGAACGAATTGACGGCACCGGTGTAAACATAACGATGGTCGGGATAGCCGTCCGCCGGATCGAAGTCCGGATCAAGCGGAGCTCGAAATCTCAGCCCGCTCGACATGTGCAGAATATCGGCGATGCGAATCTTCTTTCGCGGATCATCATCGTTCTGCCATTCAGGAATCGGCGCCGGCTGGTCGAGCGAATACACGCCGTCTTTGATGAGAGTTCCCAACAAAGTAGCGGTCAGACTCTTGCCCATGGACCAGCTTTCCAAAGGTGTATGCATGGTGATTCCATCCCGATACCGTTCGCCGATAATTTGTCCTTTCCACGTAATCACGTAGGCCGCCGTCAGAGCTTCCGGTGGTTCAAACGCGGCGTTGACGGCTCTAGCCACGGTGGCTGCATCAAGATTGGGGGGAAGCCCGTCGACGGGCAGAACGTCACCCATCGGCCACATCATTGTTGCAGCGTCCGGCAATTCTGATTCGATATTCGGCGGCTCAAAGAAAGGCGACTGCTCACCACGAGGCAGCGTCAGACAACCAAGATCTCCGATGTACTTCGCCGTTCGAATGACACCGTTAGGCAGTGTTACATGAACGGCCTTGTTCTCTCGGTCGACACGCCACTTTAGTTTTGCACGCTCTTCGTACGGAGCCGTAAAATAGCCGATACTCTCTGCTGCGAACTCCGGATCCAGGCCAGTGACAAACACGGCCGAACAAAGAACCTTCGCGAAGCCGGACGCATGATGCTCCAGTGGGCTACCCGGCGGTGGAACAGACTTCGTCTTCAGTTCCAGGGACGCCCCCCGGGCAATCAGGGCCTGAGTCTGTTCATCCAGCGAGTCCTGTGCGTTCGACAGCGCGGCGGCAAACACAACGGCCAGCGTCAGAGCGTAAATTCTTATCATTGTTGCGTCTTTCAGAAGTACTTCCGCTGCTCCACGGCCATCGGGAGTCGAATCGGTCTCAGCAACTAAGTATTGCGTATGCTTCCAGCTTGCGATTGTCAACGATTTCCGACACGGGGCAAGCCGGAAGCTCAAATCACCCGGAAAGTGGTGATTAGCATTACCCAAAATCACCAGCACACACGACCAATGTCCAAATGCGGCATGGCCGCAGGCAGATACGAACTGACGCTCGGTTGTCGACCCGAAACGGCGCACAAGATCGTAAGAAAACGTAATCGAAGTCTCTATGAACACTCGAAAAACGGACGATCGATAGCCCGAATCGCAGACGATGGGGCGACACGGCACCGTAAATCAGGAAAAGTTCATTCACTGTAGTAACTCTGTTACTGCGTTTCCCCGACCAGCGCGTAACGTGCTCCGGCCTGCGGACTAACTAAGCGGAATACATGTTCGAGTCGCCCCCAGCCTGCGTCGGACGACGATAATCGGGAGCGGAACTTCCATGCCGACCACCACAACCTATGAGAGTTTTGGGCGCGAGTACTTGTCAGTTGGGCCGTGAGTCGGCATCCGCAGGTTGTGACACCTCAAATGCAGATCGGCATCGGTGTTCGCCTCGCCGCGTGAGCTGGAAAACCACCCGTGGTCGAAGAGAATGCTGCCGCTCTGGGATGCGGCTTGCTGTTTTCAACTCAGAGACTCGTTCAGCAGCTCGCAGGTGTCGGCAAAGTATGAACGTGGCAATGACGTTTACGGTTCCTCTTCAGTCTCGGATCCCTCGGCCGAACCTTCGATGTTTCCAGTTCCGTCCGAATGTCGTCTCTCCGTAGGATCAAAAGCTGCGACGCCAGAATAATTTTTCGACAGTCAGGTGTTAGTGAGAAAAACCGTTTACGATTTCGGTCGAATGTCGACGGTCGGATTCGACCGACGCAGAGCAAATCCGCGTCTGTTTCAACTGAGCACGCAGCTTCACCGCAGAATGGCCACTATTGGTGCGGCTCTTTTTCAACTTCTTCGCCAGGACCTCAATCTGTGCGTCCTGGAACTGGATGATCTGCTACTGACGCAGCTTGACGAGGCCACACAGCGCTGCAAGCACGATGTGCCAGGGGTGGAGCCGAAATGACATGTTCGCAACCGAAAATCGCCGGTTTCCGATGTCGAGAAATGAAATCAGACAGCTGCGATGCGAAACTCTGGCGTGCCCGTAGTCCCTTGTTTCACAGCGATCAAACTTCAGCCGAGTTTCTTGACCTCACGGGCCAGAAAATCGCCGGAGGTCACCTGGCGACAGGTATGTCGCATTAAGTAATAACCCACGCCGGCTCAGTTGTTGCCGGGGCCTGTCGCAATCGTTGAGCGTCGGCGTCAAGCATCTTCCCGAACTACAACGCTGGTATCCACTGTGGCCTGCAGACGTTGAAGATCTGAGAACTTGATCAGGCGCAACTGCGAATCAGCCGGGCCCCTGAGTCCGGTTTGCTTTTCCCATTTCGAGTTCACACAGTGCAATGCTGTTGCTCTCCAGCGAACCTCACAAGAATGAGGCATCTGGAAATTCCTCCGATTCCATGTAACCTGAGTGTGTTTAGTGGTAAATGTAGGCATTGGTGGACGTCATGGATCAATCGGACAAGTTGGAATATATTGTTCACCAGCTTACTGAAAATCAACATCGACTCTACGGATGCGTATATTCGCTGCTGGGGGATCATAGCCGGACGGCGGACGAGGTGCAGGAAACTAACATTGTGCTTTGGCGAAAGCTTGTTGAATTTGACGCAGGAACGCCGTTTCTGCCGTGGGCGTTTGCCATTGTTCCGTTTCAGGTGAAGGCTCATTTACGGGATCACAAGCGGGACAGGATACTGTTGGATGCAGAACTGGCCAGGACGATCAGCGGTGAAACGCAGCGACAGGCGGAACACATCGACCCCGGCCTTGCTCAGATTAAGTTTTTCTGTGGCGCAACGGTCGTTGTCGAAGCGCCGGTTGACCTGGATTTACGTTCACCGTTGCTGGCACGTGTACGAAGCGGTCGGATGCGGGCGCAGATGCCTCCCGCGGCCCGCGAATTTTCATTGGAAATTGACGACATGAAAGTCGTCGATCCGGGAACGGAATTTGGGCTGTCCGTTTCTCCGGAGGGTGCCGGCGTGCAGGTTTTTGGCGGCGAAGTCGAACTGCAGCAGACCACAACTGAGATCAGGTTACTCACGTCGTGCACGGCTGTTGTCCGCTCGCCTGACGGTACCTACTCCGAGGCCGAAATGACACCTGGCCGTTTTCTCGATATCGCAGCGTTTGAGGCACGTGCCGAGGGCCACCGGGATGAACACTGTGAACGGTGGAAGACATGGTCCGAGCAACTGCGTCGCGATCGGCGGCTGATCACGTACTATGCTTTTCATCAGGACGGTGACTGGCTGCGGCGACTCAAGAGCAGTCTCGTGCCGGGAAAAAGTGAACTCGATCGGGCCATCGTTGGTGCTCACCGCGTGGCAGGCCGCTGGGCGTCGAAGGACGGTCTGGAATTCAAACAGCCCGGTGATCGGGTCCGCGTGCAGATTCAAGGTGAGTTCACTTCGCTGACGTTCACGTGCTGGGTAAAGATTGACAGCCTCGATCGCTGGGACAATTCGCTGTTCCTCACGGATCATTACAACCAGGGTGAGCCGCACTGGCAGATTCTGGATACGGGTCAGTTGTTCTTTACGGTTTGCCATCAGGAATCTAAATGGCAGCATCGACGAATTTGCAATATTCGCCGCCGCACTCTCGGCCGACGAGATCATGGAGATATATAACAATGGTAAGCCGTAACAATCGTCCCCTCGTCGCAGTTCTGCTCGGTTTGACCCTGGTGAGGAGCGCATCGCAGATCGGTCGCGCCGATGAGACTGCGCCGGTGCTGTCGGAAACCCGTGCCAACCGGCTGTTTACGCTCAAGATCCTGCCTCTGCTGAAAGACAAGTGTTTTGGCTGCCACGGCCGGGATCCGGAAGATATCCGAGCCGACTACGACCTTCTGACTCGTGCTAAGATGATCCGAGGCGGCGAGTCTGGAAAAACAGCTCTTGTGCCTGGCAAACCGCAGGACAGTCCTCTGTATCGGGCGCTGCTGTGGGATGGCTATGAGATGCCGCCCAAAGAAACCGATCGTCTCAGCAAAGAAGAAACAGAGTACTTCAGCAAGTGGATCGCCGCCGGGGCCCCCTGGCCCGATGCAGAACGTCAGCTGGCCATTCAGAAAACAGAATGGTCGGTTCGGGAAAATGAGGATGGCGTCATTGCCCACACGAGTGGTGGTGTCGGAGATGACTGGACGTATCGTCGATATCAGAAGAATGACATCTGGGCTTTCCAGCCGGTGAAGAACGTCACCGTTCCGGACGGTGGCGGACACCCGGTCGATGCGTTCGTTGCTGAGCGTTTGGCGACAGCTGAACTGCAGGCGGCACCCCAGGCAGACGTTCGGACATTGATTCGTCGAGCGACGTTCGATCTTACCGGATTACCGCCGACACCGAGGGAAGTGTTTCAGTTTCGGAAGGCGTGGGATTCCGATCCGAAAAATGCCTGGAGCGATCTTCTTGAAAGACTTATTACCAGCGACCGCTATGGCGAGCGCTGGGCACAACACTGGCTGGACGTCGTGCGATACGCCGACACTGCCGGATTCTCAAACGACTACGAACGTTCCAATGCATGGCGCTACCGCGACTATGTGATTCGGTCCTTCAACGCAGACAAGCCCTTCAACGATTTCATTATGGAACAACTGGCCGGCGACGAGCTTCGACCGGATGACGCAGAGGCAACGATAGCAACGGGATTGCTGCGGATGGGGCCGTGGGGGACAGCAATGATCCCTCAAGAAGAGGCGCGGCAGGCGTACCTTGATGATCTGGTCCATAGTGTCGGTCAGGCATTTCTTTCGTTGCCTATGAGATGCTGCAAGTGCCACGATCACAAGTTCGATCCGCTGCCGACCCGTGACTATTACAGTATGTATTCCGCATTTGCGACAACCCAGCCGGCAGAGGTGGATGCCGCGTTCCTGCCAAATGAGAACCGTAACGGTTTTTCTGAAAAGCGAGAGCTGGTGGAAGATTTGCTGGCATACGCGAAGGGACAGCAGAAGCTGATACAGGACAAACAGGAAGCGGCCGCGAAATTATGGTATGCCGAACACAAGCTTCCGTACAAGAACGAGAACGCGCGGAAGAATGATCCGGAAGATCAGAAACCACCGCGGCACGTGGGGCTGAGTCCCGAAGAAAAAGGCATGAAGAAAGTCCGCGAACAGGACGTCTGGATCTGGCAACGCCGACTGGAACGATATGAGCCCATGGCGCAGGGAGTTTATAGTGGGCAGGACGACTTCAAGAACGGGCGAAAACTGCGTCTGCCGAAACAGATCAATGCACAGTGGCGACCTCAGAACTTTATTCTGGCCGGCGGTTCGCTGGAAGCCCCGGCAGATGCCGTGAAACCTGGCGTTTTGAGCGCCACGGGGCTTCACGCGACCCCGAACAGTGACAATCCGTGGAGCATCACCGACGAGTTGAAGGGGCGGCGACTGGCGTTTGCCGGATGGGTCGCTGATGACAGAAATCCACTGACGGCGCGATCAATCGTCAACCGCGTCTGGCAACATCACTTTGGCAACGGCATTGTGAAGACCGCCAACAACTTCGGGGCGACGGGCAGCAAGCCAACACATCCGGAAATGCTTGACTGGCTCACGAAAAACTTCATTGAAAATGGCTGGAAGATCAAACGTCTGCATCGCCTGATAATGACATCAGACGTGTATCGCCGGTCCGGAATGCCGGTCGATGCAGAACAGCAGGCTGCAGCCGACCCCGACAACAAACTGTTGGCAACCTACCCGGCTCGTCGCCTGAGCGCCGAGGAGCTGCGCGACAGCACCTTGCTTGTCAGTGGTGAACTCAACCAGGAAATGGGCGGTGTACCCATCATGCCGGAGATCAATATGGCGGTCGCGCTGCAGCCTCGTATGATTCAGTTTTCGATTGCCCCCGCCCATCAGCCATCGCGAACACCGGCCGAACGCAATCGCCGCACAATCTACGCCTACCGCGTTCGGGGGCAGGCCGACCCGTTGCTTGAAATCATGAATCTGCCGAATCCCAACGAGTCCTGCGAGATGCGGGATTCAGCTGCGGTGACGCCTCAGGCATTTACACTGCTTAACAGTGATGTTATGACCGATCGATCGATTGCCATGGCATTACGCGTTCAGAAGGAAAGCCCGGGCGACACTGCCGAGTGGATTCGACGAGCTACGCAGTTAACATTCAGTCGAGTTCCGACGCCGAAGGAACAGTCTCGTCTGCACACCTATCTGCAGCAGATGCAGGCTTACCACCGCCAACACAAACCGGAAGAAGTGAAGTACCCGACTCAGGTCGTGCGTTCACTGGTGGAAGAGTTGACCGGTGAACCATTCGAGTTCATTGAGAAGCTGAATGTGTACGAAGACTACGTGCCTGACGCGAAGCCGTGGACAGTCGACGCTGACACGCGAGCGTTAGCAGACGTCTGTCTGGTGCTGCTGAATTCCAACGAATTCGTTTACATCTATTGATCAATATTCGCGTAAGGCGTATCCCCCCAGTTATAACGAAATCGAGATTGCAAATGGCCACGATTCCACGTCGCGACTTCCTGTATGGACTCGGCGCATCACTGGGAGCTCTCGCGCTGACTGATCTGCAGGCTGCTGAAAAGTCGCTCGGTCCGCTTGCTGCCCGAAAGCCGATGCATGATGCCAAGGCCAAGGCCGTCATTATGTTATTCATGGAGGGTGGGCCGTCACACATTGACACCTTCGATCCAAAACCAGAGCTTAACAGGCTGCACCTGAAAGCATCCAAACGCACAAAAGGTTTGGCCAAAGGAAAGCGATTTTACGTCGGCAGCCCGTTCAAGTCTCGCAAGGTTGGCAACTCCGGCATCGAGATGTCCGACCAGTGGCAGTTTCTCGCTAATCCTGATGTGGCCGACGAACTCTGTGTCTATCGTGGCTGTAAAGCGGAATCGCTCAATCACCCGGAAGCGCTGCTGCACATGAACACCGGTAGTCGGCTGGGAGGAGACCCGGGCGTCGGTTCATGGGTAACGTATGGTCTCGGGTCGGAAAACCAGAACCTGCCGGGTTATGTCGTGATGACGGAGCTGGCATTGCCCCAGGCCGGCCCGGCCAACTGGACTAACGGATTTCTGCCAGCCCACTACCAGGGTACACGGTTGCGTTCGACGGGGCCGCCAATCCTCGACCTTAATCCACCGAACTTCAAGACGCGAGAGCATCAGCGCAAGGCGCTCGATCAGCTTGCCCTGCTGAATGCCGATCATGCGAAAACGCATCCTGAGCATGCTGACTTGCAGGCTCGCATGGAAAGCTATGAGCTGGCATATCGCATGCAGATGGCCGTGCCCGGTGTCATTGATATCGCCAGCGAACCTGAGCATCTGCAGAAGGCCTATGGTCTGGAACGGAAGGAAACGGCCGACTTTGGCCGGCAATGCATGATGGCGCGGCGGCTGGTTGAAGAAGGTGTTCGGTTTGTGCAGATCTTCTCTGGTGGCTGGGACAGCCACGACTATCTGGAAAAAGGCCACTCGTCCCGAATTTCCAGTGTTGATCAGCCAGTGGCGGCGCTGATCAAAGACCTGAAAGATCGAGGTTTGCTGGAAGATACTCTTGTCGTCTGGACCGGGGAGTTCGGACGGACTCCCGACAATAACTATCGCGGTGGAGTCACTTCGCTGGGCCGCGGCCACAACGCCGATGCCATGAACATGTGGTTCGCGGGCGGAGGCACCAAAGCCGGAACGGCAGTCGGAGCAACAGACGAAATTGGCGCGGAAGCAGTGGACGTCGTGCACCCGATCCGCGACGTTCACATTACGATGCTGCACCTGTTGGGACTGGACGACAACAAGTTAACCTACTTTCACGCGGGCCGCTACAAGCAGCTCTCACAGTTCGGCGGAGAATTGATACCGGAAATCATCGCGTGACGGAAACAGAACATGGCGACACTGAGTCAGTATATGGCAGTCAGAATGTATTACGCGTGGCGGGCAGATAGTGCGGCGTTCCGGCTGGAAGGAATCTTCGCTGGAGCGTGGTTGACGGTTCACGAGGAGGCGTTTGAGATTGACTTTGCCCTCTGTCAGTTACATCGTCCATGTCACGGTCTTGTTTGAACGTAACGTTGCTTTCAAATCCCCGTGCCCGACGACTCCGATGTATGCCCGTAGTCATTTCGCATCATTGATCTGATCCGGGGAGTAATTTTACGATGTTTTGCCGGCGTGCGTTTCCGCGACAAAGCTTCGCCGATCGCAAAACCACTTAAGCCCCCACAGTCCGGCCAGACCAACCGCGGCAACCCCGCCCTCAACTTGAGAAAGCCCGGAGAGGCGTCGCGCATGTGACAGATTGAGGTTCGCCAAAACATCAGCGTTCTTGAGTGTGCCACGCATTTGCAACCGGTGCACAAGAGCGTCTGCCGCAACGATACCGCGACTGCCGGAAATGTCGCAGAAGTTGCCGGCAGTCCATTTTGAGCGGACGTATCCCGTTGCGGCGTCGGCCACTAAACGTGTTTGCTGCTTGTACTTTCCGCAGGCTTTATCAAATTCAGGGGCCTGCAAGAATAACGTGTGATCAAAATGTTCTCGATCGTGCACTTCGCCGTCGTGAATATGGACAGTCGGAAAAAAGACAGAACCGCCTTGCGGATCGTTCAGCCGCGAACGAAACTTAAAAGCCATCGGGTGAGGCTTGCCTCTCAGCGACTTCAGTCGAAATACTGCAAATCCAAAGTCCGAGTATTGAGGAATCTTAGCCCATGATTCCGGTGGAATTCGAAACCGCTCGTCCAGTCGATCAAAATCGGGAATGCTCGGGACAAATGACGCTATGAATTCACCCACGTCATGAACCTGCAGGTTTGATTCCTGTACGTCCACCTGGAAATCAATACCGCGGGAAAAGGACTCAGGCATGGGCCTTTCCAGCGGAAACCCATCATTCAGATCCGTGAAGAATTGTGTCTGCCCTGCAAGCGAGATGAATTGAAGCGAGTTTTCTTCAGTCACGGGAAGCTGAACCGGCAAAGGCAGGATAATCGCGTTGTTTTCTTTCGTTTCGAATTTCATCTGGTAAACAACAGACTGCCATCCATCCGGCAGCAGTCTGGCAAAAATATTGGTGTCCGTGACAGAAACGACCGGCTGAGCGAAAATACACATTGGAAACCTTTCAATTGATGTTTACTCACGCCATGGCACCCACACAGAAGATCACAACCGAACATCGCGGGCACACAGTGACGTCTGGCATAACAGCGTGAAACCGACAGGCTTGACGTGCCCTCAGGCAACATTTGATCAAGTGTACGCGCCATGTGGTTCGTTCATCGCATCGCTCACTATTCGAGTATTTATGGCAATCCGGCTGTATTCACAAAGGCCCGGGCAGCACAACAGTGAAGAATTACTTTCTGGTGATGGTCAGTTTCAGGTCGCTGTACCAACCAACCAAAAACAGGTGATCTCTCCCGCCCCGAATGAAAGAATTCGGGGTCCGCGCGAGGATCGTGACGTGAAGGCTCCAGTGCCGTGGCGTCCTGCAAAACATGATCAGCCCGAAACGCAACTGCGGGCTGATCGTCCACGGCGCAAGGCCATCGCTGCTGGTTGAGTCAAGACGCCAGAGGTGGATGACGTGGCGAACATCGTTCAGGCCCCGGAACAATTCTCGATTGAGCATTTCGTCGATTTGTTCTTGACGGAATGATTCAGCATCGCTGTGTTGCCGTGAACGACGTCTGATATTGAACAGTGCGTTCTCACGTCGGTCTGAAACCGCCAGCGTTCCACGGTGTGAGCATGCAATTCCGCCCCTCCAGCATCTGCAGTTGTTCCGTTCTTTCTTGCTTATCTTCCGCTAGTTACGCGGTGCCGTCGGTTTGTACTGCCCGGAGCATGTGTCCGATTTTCTTCAGTCGTGTGGTGTCCGGCTCGTCTTCCAGACGCTTGTCGTCGCTGTCCCGCTGTGAGTACCACGCAAGGCTGTGATTGACCAGTTCAGGGATGAGGAACATCTCCAGCAGTTGGACCGGCGGTCCGTCGTACTCATGCGATTGGCTTTCCGGTATGCAATCCGTCTCTCGGAACTGCTTTCTGAGTGCGCGGTAATTTGTGCACGGTCTGACACTCCGAACCACTCTCGGCTGATGCTGGTAATCCCGCACCATAATTCTCACCGCTGGGACCGCATCACGGCATACCCCCAATATGCGGGTTTGTCACCATCCCTTCTTCAACCGTTTTCTCTGGTCGACTGTTAAAAGCGGATATCATCAACAGACAGTACGTGCAAATTGAATCAGACAACACGTTGGTCCTGAAGCGATACGGCCACTCACCCACCATACGGCCACTCACCCACCATACGGCCACTCACCCACCATACGGCCACTCACCCACCATACGGTACTTGGAAGAATCGGTCACAGCGACTCAATTGCAAGTCCCCGAACAGACTCTCGACACACTCCCTCAGAAAGGCAATAACATGTTGAACACGTTCCTAACCGATGAAACACAGGAGGTTATTCTCTACATTGCGTTTCGAGCAGCTTACCTCACCACATTTCAGGAGCTGCTGGATGAATTCGAATCTGATCGAATGTCTGGAAGTCCGTCTGGCTTTCTGGCAAAGCTCCCGATTGCGGCTGGTTGTGCACCTCAGGTACAGTTGAATTTGCTGTTAAAAACCTGGCAGAAAGTCCATGCCGGTTGCGAGGACCTTACCGACCTTGATCGGTGCGTCTGCTTCTACACTGTCGGCGAACTCGCACGGCTTGCCCAAAGCGAGGACCGGCACGTAATGAAACGCGCCCTATGCGGTCCAAAGATTGCGGAAGTGAACGGCATCACATGGCTTGCCTCCAGTTTAAGATTGAGCCAGATCACGGGACCGTTTCCCATCGAGGCCTCAAATCTGCAGCGAGAAATAAGTGACCTGGCAGACACTACGGGGGACAGCAGTAATCTGGAGAGTAATACGTGCCTGACGGACGTATTTCTGGAACTGCTGGGCCAGTGGACGGTATCCACTCAAATTCTTGACAACGCCAATGGTCTGTTGACGTTGGAAGAATGCCATCGCCTGGGCAGGTTTTTCTCGCAACACCCTCAACTGATGAATCTGTAGGACACCGTCCAGAGAAACACAGCGATCCTGGCCGTCACATAACTTCAGGACTTTGTGTCGGGCCGATTGTCGGTGACCTTGTCAGTTCAACGTGAGGAATTATGAGTGATCTATGCAGAGGTTTGGTAACAAGAACCGCAGCCGCGCTGCTGTGGATATCGTCTGGACACAGCATGATAATTTTGGGAAATAGGTGCAAATGCTGGCACACCCCGTCGCCTGAACCCACAACCCATCCAGCGGATCCACTGTCTCACCCGGCTCCCTCGAAGTCGGCCCGTGTTTGGATCTGGGCTTCAGACCGAACTGTGCCGGTCGGCTGCGGACGTGACGGTCTCAACGCTCAGAACCGTTTCGCAGTAACTTCAGACGCTCGAGGCACGGTTTCGGGGTAACGTGCAGATTGCCCTGCCCCGCCAAACGCGATCGGACACTGTGCGGGATAAAATCAGGTTTTGGTCACAGAAAGGAGAGGCCGCAGATGCGACGTGGGCCCGTCAAGACAGAAGTGATTATCCAGAGCTTCGGAAAGCGAAATTCTTGATTTCGCAGGGCAAGGATGTCGCGACAGTTCGTCATCAGATGGACGTGACAGATAACACGTATTATCGCTGGCGGAAAGAGTACAGGGTGTCCGGACAGATCAGGCGAAGCGTCTGAAGATGCTGGTGGCCGAAGCCGAGTTGGACAAGGCTATTCTGCGGGAAGCCGCATCTGGGAAATCTTTGAGCTCCGGCGTCATTCCGGGAATGCTTCAACTAAGCTTCTCTCCCGGAACTGTGAGTACATACTTTGCTTGTGCGGCTGTGACCGTCGAATCATCTGCCATTACAGAATTATGTTTCTTGTACCCGAATCAACCATTGAGAAGATCACGGTTTCATGGTCTCCGAAAGATGCATTCAACCATCAACTTCGCTTTGGTCAGTCTGGGCGCGACTCGAAGACAGCATGAAGTGGGATTTTTCTGTTCTCGCGGCGCATGCGATCAAATCGAGGATAGATACCCTCGAAGACTCCGCGCAAAGCGAAAACATTTGCCCGGTCCTTTTCATACGTAAGGACGATTTCGACTTTACCGGAGTAGTTAAAGTTATCCGGGCCTTCGTCAGTTAGCTGTACGATTCCGGAAAGGAGCGCATACCGATACGTGTCATTCGAGCCGGCCGGCGATTGAGTCAAATCACCGGTGACGGATTTGATGCGGTATACTTCCTTACTGCGTGGGTCCGTCCGTTCCATCACTCCCGACGGGTAGATCTGCGACATCCATTTCATGAGCGAGGACGCGGACACCGTACGTGTCTGATCGGAGTATTCCAGGTTCTTCCAGTCCTTATCGTTCAGTGCAACAACTTCCACGATCGGCGCCTGATAAGCACGCATGCGGTCGTCCTTTAAGGAAACAAAGATCCTCACGCCTCGCGATTGTTCGAGATCGGGCAATCGAATTGTGCGGCGAGGAACGGGCTGACTTCCTAAGTTCAATTGGTCCGCGGCTTTTGCCAGTTCCCGGTTTGTATATTGCGCCAGCGATTGTCTGGGGGGACCCTGATGCTGCATCGCGTCAAACCAATAGACGACTTGTCCCTGCGAATTCAGAACGGCCAGGTCCACGTTACTCTGACGAGGCTGTCGTGGCGGACCGGGCCCCCGACGGGCTACAAATTTGTCCTTCCACACGGTGCGCACTGCCATCGGAATCTCCCTGTCGTCCCGGTGACCGTGCCATGAGGTCACGATATAAGGCTGTAGTGATTCCACCACAGATCGATCGATTAAAGAGGTCCCCCGGACCTGAGTCGCCGTTGCTCAGCAATGCCCTGATGAGATGTCACCGTATTTCGCGTGAATAATCACCAGGAAGATTGGCCGGCCTTCTTTTGCGGCTCGCTGCTTCGCTTCCTCAAGGGAATCGGCCCAGTCAAGTCGATACATGGCCAGTTCCTGATCACCTGGGCGCATCGCTTCGCATTTCTTCAACACCCGTTTGGCCCTGGAATCCTGTGCTGCTGCGACGGTGCATGCCATCAGTATCGTCAGCCCGCATACGATTTTCTGCATGGCAAATCCCCTGGGATTTCTGTTTTGGCGTTCGCTGTCGGCCAACAGGGCGACAACGGATGCGGAGGCGATGGGACCACTCCCTGTGACTCCTGCATCATACACGTTTGGGCGGACTAATCGAATTCCAGCCAGGAAACATGCTGCGCAATGCAGCCTGTCATCATGCCGTGGCACCAATTCAAGACCACAGCAAGTCGATTTCAATTTACACACCGCGTCAGTGAACGTGTCCCTGCCGGACGTCTTCGTCGCGAATCGCACACCTCAGAAATTCCAACCGCCGCATTTGATCGTGCACGTCGGATCCCCCCACATGGATCAATTCAATGGGACTCATGGTTCCTTCCAGATCCTGCTCCTCGCCGGAGAAGATGACGCTCGCGGCGCGGCGAATCGACACTCGATCAATCAGCGAAAGCTGTTTCACAACAGCCGTACCTGCTTTTGCCATCTCGCCCGACTGCAGAAAGGCATTGATGTCGGCGAAACCTCCTGCCCCAATGACACAGCATGAAATGGTTTCACGATCGACATTAACAAGCAGTGTCTTCAGAACCTGTGTGTCCATGTCATCAGCGACAACCAGCAGCGATTGTTCGTTCTTCACGACAACTTCCAGAACGGGAACCCAGACTTCCAGTGGATCGCACTCCCCCGCAGGTAATCCGAGCACGCGTGTTTGCATCAGTGTGCACTGTCCCCCAGGCTCATTAAGAAACCCCGGCGCGCTGGCCCCACCAAGCAGAAGTCCCCGGCAACGTTCAACATGGGTGTCAAAACCGGTACCAGCAGTGCACCAGAGGAAACGGGAATCTGGTACGTCACTAAGCAAATCAGAAAGCAATTGCTCCAGGTCCGCAAAAGGTCGGGGCGTTACGTCAGTGTGTGCGTTCATCGCTGTCCTCTCGTAAAATCTGGAAATCCCATCGGCTAGTGGATTGTCCTCAGGACTGGTCGTATTTGACAGACGGTCACACGATAACCGGGAAATTCGCATGAAGCTGTCTGCACCAGTGTGCCCAGGCAACCAGATGCTTCGTGCGTGCTTATGCCTGTGTAGTGTGGCCACCGACTCCGAACAGGCACGTCGATCCCGACACAAGCATCATGAGGGCGACGGTCGGGAAATTCTGACAGGCGAAAATCAGGACACACTTTCTGTGGAATCAGCGTTTCGGATGGTTTTTGGGATTCGCGGCAGATACCACCAGAGCAACACCGAAGAAGGCGCCCACCATAGGCAAGCTGAATGATGAGAGCGGTGTTACAGGTGTCGAAAACGTTGCTCGACCGATCAAAGTGACGATCGGTCCCAGTGTGGCCATGGGAAGGAAAACCATCAGACGCTTTCTGGGATTTCTGATTCGAAATGAGGCCAGCAGGGTGACACCGAACAGCCACCCGCCGAGAAACCCGGTGATGATTAATCCGGGCGGGATGGCAAGTGGCCGTAACATCCACCAGCCCGCACAAAGGATAGCCTCGACCGCCAGGCAAATGCTGACACCGCGCCAGTTGACATTCCACGGCGAAGGCTGGCGGGCAGCAAATTGCTCGGGATCTGCCGCTTCCACTTCCAGAGCAAGTCGCGCGACGAACCGCCTTGCTTCTTCAAATCCGGCAGTGGGGACGGTCGTGCGATATAACTTGATGGCTCCGATCATATCACCGTTAAGAACGAACTCACGCATTGCCGCAAGTTGTTCGGAGGCGATCTGGGGGTTGTGGCTCCCGTAGACGGCCTGGCGATAGTCCTGCACAATCTGAACCAGCAGCCACAGGGAAAGAAACGACAGCATGAAGATGATGGAGGCGTGGACCAAGGGTGCCGGAAGGCCTTCCCAGACGTGTGCCTCAATGATCCGTGCGGTGGCAAACAATACGCCTGCCAGAACTGAGAGGCCCACTGCCGCGCAGAGAAAACGGACGGGTGTGCTGACCGGCCGGGGTTCTTTCAACTGTTTCGCCTGTTCAAACCACTGCTGCCAGTGTGTCATCCGCAGTGACTTCACGCGGTACACCAGGTACGCGCCAAACACAGCCAGGCAGCCATATGTCTGCAAACCCATCAACGTGTTTTCCAGCGAGTTGGTCCGTTGGCCAGCCTGTCGCACATATTCC
>Ga0315331_10000757_pt1 | contig 22972 bp, 24 predicted proteins | sample M160m34915metaG_FD_203456 | JGI IMG/M metagenome (GOLD analysis project Ga0315331, IMG submission 203456) | Ammonia-oxidizing marine archaeal communities from Monterey Bay, California, United States - M1 60m 34915 | ecosystem: Environmental > Aquatic > Marine > Intertidal zone | place: USA...
ATTCCAACGTATTGCAGTTATTGTGTTACCCCACTTAAGTTGTGCGCTTTCCTTGTCTGTTGAGGTCTCTCCATTATTTGTCCAAGAATCTTCGTAGCTTGAATAGGCCTTATCATCGCCGAGATAAGCACTTATGTAGAGCCTGTCCTTGTCTGAAAATTTGTGATTTACTTTGCCGTTAAGGTCATAAAAATAATAGCCCGCAGTGTTGCCATCTCCGGCACTCCTGATTATGGGTCTTGCTAACAAGTCTATGTAGGTTCTTCTACCTGATATCAAAAAAGAAGTTTTATCTTTTTTAATTGGCCCTTCCAGGGTTAGTTTAGAAGAAATCAAGCCAATGGACCCCTCTCCATGAAACTCCTTCATATTTCCCTCTTTCATTTTAATATCAATGACAGAAGAAAGCCTACCTCCATAACGTGAGGGGAATCCACCTTTAATAAGCTTAACAGAATTAATCGCATCCGCATTAAATACAGAGAAAAAACCAAACAAATGCGAAGCATTATACACCGGGACGCCATCCAAAAGAATTAAATTTTGATCCGGACCTCCCCCTCTTACGTACAAGCCTGAGGTCCCTTCAGAACCCGTTTGCACACCCGGCATAAGCTGAATGGTTTTCATAATATCCTTTTCTCCCAAAAAAACCGGCAACGTCTTGACCTTTTCCATAGAAATATCGATCGTGCTCATTTCGGACTTAAGATGAACCTGTTCTTCCTTATTCCCAATAATTTCAACTTCTTCCAACATATTAAATGCCATCTTGAAGGTAAGCTGAAGATCCTTTTCTGGTTTTCCATTGAAGAACTGTGTATCAAATCCTGTATAAGAAATACGAAGCTTTACTGAATCCTTAGGTAAAGTCAAACTATAAAAGCCATAATCATTCGTTACGGCACCTTTTTTCGAGTACAAATCGTAAATGGTTCCTCCCAATAATTTTTCACCATTTTCCGCATCTTCGACATATCCACTTATTGTAATCATCTCCTGTCCAGCAGATATTATTGGAATCAAAAAAAATAATATGACTAAACTTTTCATTGCACTTTTAATTGAACACTAACGGTTAAAATAACAAAAAAGTATAACCATTGATATTGAGATCAATTCGATTGTAGGCGATTTTGATGAAGATGATTATTTAATGTGCTGTGGATTACCGCAACCCAATAAAAGAAATTATGCTTCTTCGATTGAAGGAGCTTTTTTATGCAGTAATATTAATGCTGTTATAAACAGTGCAAAAAATATCAGGTGAGGCCATAAGCCTTCCGCGCCAAACAAGCCCGGCAGGGTTCGGTCATTGTAATTTCCTTCTTCAAAGGCCGGAATTATTCCATCAAACAAAGGAAACTTCATACTTGTTTTAGGATATAGGAGGGTTGCCTTATCCATAAAAGCCTGAATTACGCCAAAGCCGCCCAAAAAGATTAGTCCTATTTTCATGTAGATCGATTTAAGCCGAATACGATTTAAATAAATTAAAAACAAAAGAACAGGTATTCCCGCTAAATATCTTGGGCCGTAGGTCCACCCACCATACCAGCTTTTATTGCAACAAAAGACCAGTAAGTAGAAAACACAGCTCAGGACGGCCATTTGCTCCACCCAAGAAGTCTTAAACTCTTTCTTTTGAAGAATCCCTCCGGCGATTACTAATATTAATATCGGAGCATAAAAAACTACCCCTCGGTATTGTGAAATGGACAGGTGATATAAAGCCCCAAGGTTAGGAACCCCAAATCCATATGCATCAGCATTTTGTGCGAAATTTTCCTGATATCTATACGCAAGCTCTAAAAACGAGCCCGTAGTTACGTGATTATACCACCCCTGCAGTAAGATAAACGGCAGAACACCTAGAGAGAACAAGAGCAATACTTTCCACTTACCTCGCATCATCATAAATCCCCCCCAGGCCACTCCAAAAATGGCCATGTTGTATTCGCTCATAAAACATGCGCCCATAAGAAGTCCAGCAATAAAATATTTATCCTTTTCTAGATGTAAAAATGACCAAAGCAACAAAAACGCAGTAAATACATGACTCATGAACGATCCGGAAAAAACAAACAAAAAGCTACCAAAGAAAGCAATGTATAAAATGAGGATGCCATTGTTAACATACCTCATCCTGAATTTGTAAACAAACAAGAGGATTAATGCCATCGGAAAGGAACCGAACAAAATACTAGCAATAAAAATTACAACCGACAAACGATCACGCGGCTCCAACTCATCCAAATCATAAAATAAATCAACCAAATATACAATTGGAGTCATCATTAAACCAGGTAAGGGTGACTTATCACTTATCGGGATACCCTCGACCGTAGCGTTATCACCGGTAAACTCATCGTATTCATTTATATTAAATGTGCCTTCCAAAGCTAAACTAAGTGGGAGAGCTGCTCGACTCGTACTGTTCCAATTAGGTAGCCAATCAATATAATAGCTAGACAGTACTAGAGACAATAAGAAAAATAAAATATGAAATTTCTTAACAGACATGAAGTAAATTTTGACAAGAAAATTCAACTCTAGGGCAAATGCCTAAAGTTCCTTTTGGGGCCGTTTGTTCTAAAAGCACAGGTAGGGTGGTTTTCTTCATAATCTTTTCTTCCAAAAAATCCGGTAGCGGCTTGTCCTTTGCCTTAGAGGTGTCGGTCGTGCTCATTTCAGATTTAAACTGAAAATCATATTCAACATCTCCAATGAATGTAATCCTTTCCTGTCCAAAAGATGTTATTGGCATCAAAAAAATTAATACGCCTGAACTTTTCATTACAACTTTAATCGAAAAAAGAGGTTTGATTAACAAAAGTGTAAATCCGCTTGTAATTGAAGCTAGTCAAGTTTTAGAACTGCAAGAAAAGCTTCCTGTGGAATCTCAACATTTCCCACCTGACGCATTCGTTTCTTTCCTTTTTTCTGCTTTTCAAGCAATTTTCGTTTCCGCGTAATATCACCACCATAACATTTTGCAGTAACGTCTTTTCGCAAAGCTTTAATGGTTTCTCTTGCTACAATCTTAGCACCAATCGCAGCCTGTATAGGAATCTCAAATTGCTGTCTTGGAATCAGCTCTTTCAATTTCAAACAAATTTTCTTACCTAAATCGTGCGCATTTGATCGGTGTACTAAGGCAGAAAGCGCATCTACAGGGTCCCCATTTAAAAGCAAATCCAACTTTATAAGATCAGATTTCTGATACCCGATTGGGAAATAATCAAAGGAAGCATACCCCCTTGAAACTGTTTTTAGCTTGTCGTAAAAATCAAAAACAATTTCTCCAAGAGGCATTTCAAAAGAAATTTCAACTCGATCTTGGGTTAGGTAAACTTGATTCGTAAGCTCTCCCCGTTTTTCAATACACAAATTCATGATTTGACCAACAAATTCAGATTTAGTAATTACTTGAGCTTTAATATAAGGCTCTTCAATGTACTCTGTTCTTGAAGGGTCGGGTAGCTCTGAGGGATTATTAACGACAACCTCCTCCTGGTCTTTTCTCAAAAATGCTTTATAAGAAACGTTTGGTACTGTTGTAATGACAGTCATACTGAACTCCCGCTCCAGTCTTTCTTGTATAATTTCCATGTGCAGCATTCCTAGGAAACCACAGCGAAATCCAAATCCTAGAGCGGCAGAAGATTCTGGTTCAAAGACAAGCGATGCGTCATTTAATTGCAGTTTTTCCATCGATGCTCTAAGCTCTTCATAATCTTCTGTATCTACTGGATAGATTCCCGCAAATACCATCGGTTTAACATCTTCAAAACCAGTTACGGCAGTTTGGCATGGATTGCTAACCGTTGTAATAGTATCCCCAACTTTAACTTCTTTAGCCTGCTTAATGCCAGAAATAATGTACCCTACATCTCCTGTCTTAACCGCTTTTTTAGGAGCTAAATCTAATTTCAGCACGCCTATTTCATCTGCGAAATATTCTTTTTCAGTATTGACAAATTTAACTCGATCTCCTTTATTAATTTCTCCATTCAACACCCTGTAATAAGCGATAATTCCCCTGAATGAATTAAAAACTGAATCGAATATCATTGCCTGCAAAGGCGCCTTCGGCTCTCCTTTTGGAGCAGGTACTCTAGAAACAACTGCTTCTAATATTTTATCCACGCCCAATCCCGTTTTCCCTGATGCAGGAATTATCTCTTCTAATGAACACCCGATAAGCTCGACAATTTGATCACTTACTTCGTCTGGCATTGCACCTGGCAAATCCATTTTATTTAAAATTGGAATTATTTCCAGATCATTTTCTAATGCTAAATACAAATTGGATATCGTCTGCGCCTCAATCCCTTGAGATGCATCAACGATCAGTAATGCTCCTTCACATGCAGCAATAGACCGAGATACTTCATATGAAAAATCAACATGGCCCGGGGTGTCAATCAAATTGAGCGTGTATTCTATTCCGTTTTGGTTATAGTTCATTTGAATTGCATGGCTCTTAATTGTGATGCCCCTCTCACGTTCTAAATCCATGTTGTCCAATGCCTGATCTTGCATCTCCCTGTCTGATATAGTCCCTGTCATTTGCAACAATCTATCTGCAAGAGTACTCTTACCATGATCTATATGCGCAATGATGCAAAAATTTCGAATCTTATCCATCTATTTCAAATGAAGTGTAAAATTAACCTTTTATACTTAGTGGTGGTCACTAAATGAAAATAGAAATCAGCTTTTACAATTTAGTCTAGCGATACCACAATTTATCTTGCCTTTATTGAGAACTATTTTCAATAATTTGATTTTCGTTATTGCATAGCCTCTATATTTGTAGCCATAATCGCCGTAATGAAAGTTATTGATCATATTAAGAATTCCACTGATACTCGTTTTTCCTTCGAAATACTCCCCCCACTAAAAGGGATGAGTATTCAATCTATTTACGATGGTATTGATCCTCTTATGGAATTTAAACCCCCATTTATTAATGTAACCTACCATAGAGAAGAACATGTTTACAAGGAGCGCAATGACGGTCTGTTACAAAAAGTTTCTGTTCGGAAAAGGCCAGGTACAGTCGGAATATGTGCGGCCATCATGAATAAATACCATGTAGATGCAGTTCCGCATATTATTTGTGGAGGATTTAACAAAGAAGAAACTGAAAATGCGCTTATTGATTTACAATTTTTAGGTATTGAAAATATTTTAGCACTAAGAGGGGATCCAATAAAAAATGAAACGCACTTTATTGCAAATAAAGCAGGGCATAAATATGCCGTGAATTTAATTGATCAAGTTGTGGAAATGAACAGTGGTAATTTCCTTCACGAGGAAACAGGCAACTCAGCAGCAACAAATTTTTGTATAGGTGCAGCAGGGTATCCTGAAAAACACTTTGAATCAATGAACTTGAAAACGGATTTAAAGCACCTAAAAGAAAAAGTAGATGCTGGCGCCGAATTTATTGTTACGCAAATGTTTTTTGATAATCAGAAATATTTTGACTTTGTAAAATCGTGTAGAGAAACTGGAATTAACGTACCGATAATACCAGGACTAAAGCCCATTACAACACTCAAGCACATCTCCTTTTTACCTAAATTTTTCCATATTGATTTTCCAGAAGAATTATCTAATGAACTGGAAAAATGCACTTCAAATGCCGAAGCAAAAGAAGTTGGAATAGAATGGGGAATTAAGCAATCAAAAGAATTGGTGGATTATGGCGTGCCCTTATTGCACTACTATACAATGGGCAAAGGTGCTTCAGTAAAAAAGATTGCCTCAGAAATATTCTAATATTAATAAGTACTAGCTTATCTTTATTACTCATCAGTTTAGCGCCATGACAAAAGTCATTTCATTTATTAGTAGAAAAGGGGGGACAGGAAAAACCACTAACGCTATTAACTTGGCTACTTTTTTGAGTGATGGTAAAAAAAAAGTGCTCGTTCTTGAAACTGATGCCAATTACACTTTAAACTCGCTTAGAAAGTTAGAGCTCTTTAAGCTCAAACAAAAGAAGGATACCTATTTCAAAATAGTAGGTTCCCAAGACAATAGAGTAGCATCTGAAATCGTTTCTTTAAAGGCGAGAAACAACTATGACTACATCATTGTAGACAGCGCTGGGAAAACGACAGATAAAGGAATAAGAGAGCTCTGTTTAGAAAGTAACATGGTTCTAATTACAACAAGCATTACTCAGAACGATTTGCTTGTCGCATTTCAAACAGTAAAAGACTTAATGCCAGCAACTGTGTTAAATAAAGAATTAAAGTTATGCTTATTAGCTAATCGTATTCCCAGATTTACACGAATGTCATCGGTGAGAACACAACTTGCTTTAATCAACATCGATGTTATTGACACCTATGTTCCGCAACGTAAGAATTATACATCTCCTAGCACCATCAAACCAGACCGCCATTATAAATACGTGGGGCAACAAATAATTAAACAATTAGGATAGGATGACTAAGAAGAATACATTAAACGATTTGAACGATTTTCTTTCTGAAAACCCCAACGAAATTGAAGTTGAAGCTGCTTCGATTGAAGAATTTTTGAAAAGTAAACCCACATCACTTGTTGAAATCAACGAGCTGGCTGAAAAAAAAGAATTAAAAAAATTGAACGGCACGTCGAAGGAAGAAATTGCTAATTACATTCATGCTCTTGCCAAAAGTGAAAATAAAAGTTTCGCCGAAATTTGGCTCGAGGTATTAAAAATAGGATCTGGTCAGGATCCGCTACTAGAAAACACGACAATAATTCAAGCAATCCGCTCTTTGAGAATTAACTCGACTGCAGTTGCCTCAGATGCAATTTCCTACTTACTGAAGAAAGGTAAAAGATGATTTTTACAAGAAACCTTAATCTCAGTATCGTAATTCATCGACTCATCTTTGCAGGTCTCATTAATTTAATCCCATTGGGGAGTGCAGGACAATACGGCGGAAAGAAAAATATGTATACTGGTTATACGGCTATCAATGAAGGGCTTGAAAAGTCTCGAAGCATTTTGGGACAGAGCATTGATAAAATATATTACGACCTTACATTAAAATACCAAACTGAGGGAGACGTGTTCCTTTCCAAGTTTAATTTGGGTATGAATATTAGAGATACAACCCAAAAGCTTATTACTTATATCAATGAATTAAAAGTATTGTTAATTGCTAAATGTGAAGATTTAAAACGTTACGAAATTGAAGCTCAGGACACCATCATCAGTCTTAAGTATTTGAAAAATTATGACGATTGCATTACCCCTTCCGAAATTATTTACGGCACTCTGAACTCCAAACCAAAAGCTGGCCCTTTTTCTGCTGTTGAATTGGTTCAGAAACTGAACCACTTTCAACAAACAGTGGATAGTGTTTTTGTCGATAATACTACTACTAATTCTTTAGATAATCATCTTGGCTATACTACCCGGCACCAATGGAAAAGCGGCGGATTTAAAAACAAGCCTTTGGCCGCTGTAATAACCTTACTATCGAAATTGCAGTTAGATATTAAACTTCAGGAAGTATATATTATTAATCACTTAATTAACGCTACCGAATAAGTATTGTAGAAGGCACTTGATAAATCTTCAGCTTTACTGTCATTATCTTAAATCTGTATATTCGCTACCAACTGAAATGAAGTCGCTAATTATATACGCATTATTAATTCTTGCCTCTCTTGTTAGTGGAGCCCAAGAAAGAATTATTAAGCTCGATGCTAAGATAAGTGCCGTTCAAAGCGCAAAAAAAATCAATATCGCTACTGTTACACTTTTTGACAATGATGTTCGAGTTGACTCCATTGTGACTCAAAATGGTAAATGTATTTTTATTCTAAAGGAAAATCATCGTTATAAAATTGAATTCAGTAAGGCGGGATACGTCTCTAAATACTTGGTCATTGAGACAACAGACCTACCAGAAAAAGGGAAAAAGAAATTCAAAGTAAAAGTAGAGGTCGTCTTATTTGCTTCCAGGCAAGGATTAAAAATGGACTTTTTAAAATTGAATCCAATTGGAATTGCCAAGTATGAATCCATTTATAAAAAAATCAAATGGGACGAAGAATATACCCGTTCAATTGAAGAGCTAATCATTCACGAAACGCTCCATTATCACAAAGAAAAATCGGAAGAAATTCTTGAACTAAAAAATGGAACCAAATAAACAATCCTGAATGGGGTTTTTATCGACCTATCTCAATCCCATAAGTTATCATAAAGTTGACAAACCAAACTTTGAAACCAATATCTGAAAGTGCCAGTATGCTGTCGTCTACAGCCATTCCGCTAGCCTGAGCAAAATATTGAGTGATTTCCAGATATCGTTTCATTCTAGTTTTTGATTTAAAGGTAACACCAATACCACCCTCAAAAAGGAAACCATCCGTTAGATCGTAACTGCTGCTTGAATTGAAATTATTTGCCCATCCCGCTCTAGCTTTTCCATACCACAATTTCTTACCCGAGCTAAAAATGTACTTCCCCTGCGCATACAAAGGGCAAGAGCCTACAAAGACGGAATGTCTAGTGTTAGAAGTATTGAAATGGAACCAGTTATTGTGCACACCAAAACCAATTCCAGCTTCTAACTTTTTATTAAATCGTCGGTTATAAGACAAGTACCAATGTGCCGCATCTAATCCAACACCAAATGAATGATTCAGCAACCCGCCTTTTTTATAGTGAAATCTTTTACGGTTAAAGAGTGTTATTTCTTCCGGAAAATACATCTTTCGAATGTTCACATCTAAAACCGAAATGGTATCTTTCTGGTAATTCGTTATGATCCAACTTTTTTCATTTTTCCCCACTAACGAACCCCTAATTTTACCTTGGTGCTGAGTCTTAACTATGCATCCATTATCAATAGCATGTTTTGACTGACTGCAAACCTCATTAAATGAGCCAAGACCAACAACGGTAATCCACAACAAAAATTGAAAGCAATGATTCCTTTTAAATATTAACTTAAAAAGCAATCGCACTGAGTAAAGTCATTGTTTTTGCAGTATAATCTACCTCGTATTGACTTAACCCTTCAGGGCCTGCTGTAAGTATACGATCTGCAGCATTTGGATGAGGCATTACATCATAAATTTCATATGGAAAGCTCATCTCTACAACCGGTGCAGAAGGAGTAGTAATGTTAAAAATACTAATCCCATTAGTACCCTCGCCAACAAATAAATTATTATTTTGAATACACATTCCATAAGGACTATTCATTGGAACAATCATCACATCATCAGGATCGTGTATATTGCTGATATCTACCACCGTTAAAGAATTCTCTTCACCCGTACATCCATCTTGGTTAGTTGATCGAAGGGTAACATAGGCAAAAGATCCGTTAGGAAGAACCGGGTCACACGACATCGGGTGCCAGTAACTAGACAGTAAAGTTGGACTTTCTTCGCTGGTAATATCCATAATTATCATTGCGGTTTGAGTCCCAATAAATAGTTGGTTGTCACTTAAGTAAATCGTTTCTACATCTTCTCCTAGGTATTGTTTATCAACCACACTTAATTCAGTAGGATTGTCTACAAACGTCAATATAGAATTATCAGTAACTACGTAGAGGTGGTTATCAGCAATGGCAATTCTATTCGTGGTTCCCTGATCTGTTTCAGTACCGTTTCCTGCAAATGAAGAAGGAATGGTTGATTTAGGTATCATATTATTCATGTAATCAAAATAGATAATACTTTCTTCTTGCAAAGCCTGTGCTTCCGGACCATTCAATTTAAAACTCTCCGTTACCACGTCAAAATCAAACCCAATAAGTGTTTCTCCTTGGTTATTTACAATTGGTTCAGAAAACGCATGCATATCCCTGTCGATAATTGTTGGTGCTAACATGTTCGAAATGTCAATTTTGACCATATCATAATGGGAAACGGCATAAATAATATCTTTTTGAACATAGAATTCATTTGTAAATGGTAAATCAATAAAAAGTACTGGAAAAGGATTGTTAGCATCATTATTATCAAACACGTGAATCCCTTTGCCCTCTTCTCCTATTAAGAGAACTTCTTCTCCCATAAATATCTTTCCCGGGTCTTCGATTGCTCGATTTAAGGCTATCAAAGGTGTTGCCCGAATAGCACTAAGATCGCCATAAACTGCGGTAGCTTTATTATAAGTCAGCGTTACTTCGCCTATCTCTCTATTGCATCCACTTGCAAGAACTAATAGAATTAATAAAAGTGAAATTACATTTCGTTTCATACTGATTGATTTTAACAAAAAAATAACAATAACTGTGCCGATTATACTAATTTTCTCGCAACACCTTGCTAAGTTACAAGAAATAGAAATTGTGAAAAACAAACGAAATAGCTCAATATTGATTTACCATATTATTTTAAAGGAATGCAAATCCGTGAGTATGGCAAGTATGCTAGTTTCGCTATGTCTGATATGAAGAAATCATTACTAGCTTCTGCCGAAATCATTGAAAATTGTTCCTTTTATAAAATTATAGCGCACTTAAAATCAGCCATCACTTTTTTGACGCTACATTCTCACAGAGATGTTCCCCTAAATAAAAGTCCTTCCAATTAACAAAGCAAGTATATCATGAGGCTAAGGTATTCTTACTGTACCTTAACCCGGTTGCTTTCAATTTTGTATTTTGGAATCACAGCAACGGAATCAAGTTCCACGTCTATGTTTACAGAATCATCCATCTGTTGACTATTGACACTATCATTTGCGTCAAGTATTGGTAGATTAATTCTACCGTCTAATTCTTGGGTTTTAAAACCTATTTCTTCAATACAGGATACCAGGGGCAAACAACCAGCCGTTAATAATACAAACATTACTTTTTTCATCGTTCAAATTTTATGCGACCAGGCAACGAATCTTGCCGCTTCCTTATCGCTGTTAATACTTAATTGCCCTTTTATACTGGACTAAAAACACAAGTCACCCAACAAATATTTTTTACTTAGAATTGGGTTACCTGAGGAATTTAAATAGAATAAACACGTTAGTCCTTATTACATTTACCACTCATCATCTAGCTAATTTGTAAGATCACCATACATGTACTACGCACAAAATATTTCTTACATTAGGTTACCTTTTAAGCTCTATTGATATTAAGAAACTGAGAAGCAGCATGGATCGTGTAGATGATAACGTTTTAGTCGGAGGAATTCGTGAGGGGAACAATCAAATGCTCAATATTGTGTACACAACACATTATCCCATGATCAGGAAGTTAGTTTTAGACAATAGTGGAAGTGAGGCCGAAGCCAAAGATGTATTTCAAGAAGCGATCATTATTTTACATGAAAACATCAATACAAAAGGATTTAATTTAACCTGTAAAATCAAAACATACATTTATTCCGTTAGCAGAAATATCTGGCTTAAAGAATTGAAAAAAAGGTTGCCACAAACCAAAGATTTAAACGACCACATTCAATTTGTTGATATCAATAGGGATTTTGAAAAACATGAGGAAAAAAAATTACGCCTAAATAAAATAAATCAAGCACTAAACGAAATTGGGGAACCGTGTAAATCCATTCTTGTGTACTTCTTTTTCAATCAACTTACCATGGAGGAAATCGCAGCTAAAATGGGATATACCAACGCCGATAATGCAAAAAATCAAAAGTATAAATGCTTTAAAAGATTAAAAAAATTAGTGCTTAAATAAAAGTGAGTAAAGACAACAACATATCAAGTCTTGACATCGAAAAATATTTTGATGGTGAATTGAATAAAAATGAGCGGACTCGTTTTGAAGAAAAAGTGGAAACCGATGCCTGGTTTGCTAGAAAAGTTAGAGATCATCATCAAATAAGAAAAGATTTGACCATCCAAGGTAATCGATATCGTATTATTGACGATATGGACGAAATTCATTTAAAAGAATTTGGTGGCATCCCCTATTTAAAGGTCAATAGTCCTGAAGAAAACTGCACCGAAAAAGATAGTTTAGATCTATTGGGTGATAAAAATGCTAAAACCAACCCCTTCCAAAGCACCGGTAAATTTGTGTCGGTTAAAATTTTCTACACCGGAATTGGGGTCGCAGCGTCTTTAGCAGCGCTCATTACACTTGGAAGCGTCTGGGTAGCCAAACAAAAAGAACATCAAGAAGTTCATGTGAATTCAGGATACCAAGATCTTGTAATGGAGGAAAGTGGAGAGGGCAAAGACACGAATAACAAGGCTAGGAAATTAAGAACTATTGACAAGTCCATTCCTGGTTTATCAAAGACATACGTCGCTACAGCTTTTGCGATTGCTAAGAATGGCTACTTCATAACAAATAACCATGTTGTGCAAGATTGCAAAAGTTTAAAATTAAAAGTTAAAGGAGGCGTCGGGGGCTGGCTTGAATATGATGCAAGAGTTCTATTAAATGATACATTAACTGATTTAGCAATGGTACAAATTGTTGATTCTAATTTTATGGAGCTAGGAATACTTCCATTTACATTTTCTAGTAAGTCCGTAATGATGGGTCAAGATGTTTATACATTAGGTTATCCAAAAAAAGACATTGTAATGGAACCGGGCACACTCAGCTCTACAACTGGATTGATGGGTGACACAACTGCCTATCAGCTGGCCATGTCTTTAAATAGTGGCAATAGCGGTGGCCCAATTTTCAATACGAAAGGAGAGGTTGTGGCAGTGGTGAAAGGAAAGCACAATGGAAAAGAAGGTACTGGATATGCCGTACGAGCAGACTATATGCTTGAATTAATTCAAAAATACGAAGCAGCCAACGATGTTGTTCTTAAAAAACCAAAGTACAATCAAATTCAATATAAAAGTCGTGTAAAGCAGATTAGCCACATACGTCAATTTGTATTTCTTGTCGAAGCCGAGAAATAACTTCTTTTAACAACACGCCTTTCTACAGCAGCAACCATTAAACTACTTCTGTATTGTTTTCAGCGTTAAAATCATACATCCATGTTTTTATTAATTGGATGTAACTTTTTTAGAGCTATCGATATAGGAACTAATGCTGGAAGATTATTAATTAAGTACACAATTCATCAAAACAATCATATGAGTGTAAAAAAGGTACTGCTAACGCGTCCACCTAGGTTTAGGAAAGAATGCCATTCGCACCATCTACGGGCACATGCCTAAGGCATACCTTAAATTGATTGATATCATTTGGGAAATTGATTAATGACTTTAGGAAGTTGGTTACAACATAAATTGCTGATTAGTGGTAATCTATATGTAATCAATACCTTTTTTTATCTCATGAAACTCTTGATACACACATTTATGACTTTTCTATTCATGTCAAATTTAATTTGTGCTCAAGATTTTAAATCCGAATTTTATAAGGCACACATTTTCATCGATTACGAATTGTACGAAATGGCTTTACCAGCATTCCTAGAATTAGACCGGGCTTATCCCGGAAATTCTAATGTCCAAGCCATAATCGGATATTTATACTTACATACGCCGAATCAAAAAGAAAAATCACTCAAATTCTTGCAATCAAGTCAAGATAAGCTTTCAGCGTATTATAAGTTTAGAAATCACAAAGAAGAATGCGCCCCAATTCAGTCCATATGGTTTTTAGGTAAAGCATATCACGCAAATCAACAATATGAAAAGGCTTTAGAAAAATTTTCAGAATACAAAGAAGTATTGCGCAAAAGCAATAAAAAAGACATCGCTGAAATCAATAGAGATATACAATTGAGTCAAAATGCAAAGAAATCAGTATCAAATTCAATTTGATTGCTCCTTATTTCATCTCAAACGTTTCCATGAACTTGGTAGTAAAATTACCTTCGTTAAAACTTTTATCTTCCATCAATTGCTGGTGAAATGGAATGGTCGTACTGATTCCTTTTCCTTCAATAATGTACTCACTCAATGCTCTTTTCATCTTCGTTATTGCTTCCTCTCTTGTTTGAGCAACAGTAATTAACTTAGAAATCATCGAATCGTAATACGGTGATATCGTATAACCCGCATAAACATGCGAGTCAATTCTAATCCCGTGACCACCAGGTTCATGATAATCTGTGATAGTCCCAGGGCAGGGAATGAATCCCTTCAGTGGGTTTTCTGCATTAATTCGGCATTGAATTGCGTGAAGTCTTGGAATATATTCAGTTCCCGTAATTTTTTCTCCTGCAGCTAGTTTTATTTGCTCTTTGATTAAATCAAAATTAATCACTTCCTCTGTTATGGTGTGTTCAACCTGAATTCTGGTATTCATTTCCATAAAATAAAAATTCCTGTGCTTGTCAACTAAGAATTCAACAGTTCCAACACCTTCGTATTTGATGGCCTTAACTGCCTTAACTGAAGCATCTCCCATCGCTGTCCTCAGCTCTTCGGTCATAAATGGCGATGGAGTCTCCTCAACCAATTTCTGATGTCTTCTTTGAATTGAGCAATCTCTTTCAGACATATGACATGCATTCCCATACATGTCTCCCGCAACCTGAATTTCAATATGCCGAGGTTCTTCTACAAACTTCTCCATATACATGCCGTCGTTTCCAAAAGCTGCTGCTGACTCAGCTCGAGCAGAGTCCCAGTGTTCCTCCATCTCAGTTTTAGCCCAAACTACACGCATTCCTTTTCCACCACCACCTGCTGTCGCTTTAATCATAACAGGATATCCAATCACTTCCGCTTGTTTATAGGCGTCTGCAAGGTTTTTAAGTAAGCCTTTCGACCCCGGAACGCATGGAACTTTTGCTTTAAGCATTGTCGTTTTAGCGGATGCTTTATCCCCCATTTTATCAATCATGGCTGCCGAGGCACCGATGAATTTTATACCATGATCTTCGCAGATCTGTGAGAATTTCGAGTTTTCCGAAAGAAACCCATATCCTGGATGGATTGCGTCTGCATTGGTTATTTCCGCAGCAGCAATAATATTAGCAATTTTTAAATACGATTCAGAGCTTGATGGCGGACCAATACAAACTGCTTCATCTGCGAACCTAACGGGAAGACTCTCGGAATCTGCAGTAGAATACACCACAACAGATTTAATACCCATTTCTTTACAGGTTCTTATTATACGCAGCGCGATTTCTCCTCTATTAGCAATTAGAATTTTCTTGAACATCACGAACTAGGTTAAATTATTATTGAGGGCTACTAAAGTTAAGCAGGTTCAATCCAAAACAATGGTTGGTCGTACTCAATTGGAGTCGAATCATCAACAAGCACCTTCACAATAGTACCTGTTATATCTGCTTCAATCTCATTAAATAGCTTCATGGCCTCTACAACACAAAGTGTATCACCTTCTTTTACCATATCACCAACTTGAACAAACTCATCTTTGTCAGGTGATGGCTTTCTATAGAAGGTGCCAATCATCGGAGAATTGACCACGTGGTAGTTATCTTCTACTGTCTCTTCGTTTGTATTATTAGTCTCTATCGACTCTGAAGGTGCAGCTGGAGCTATTGGCATTGCCGCTGCCGGCCCTACAGGCTGCGATGGAATTCCTTGTGCAACTACAGGAGCAGATACAAGGACCTGTTCCGGGGCTTGTTTAGTCTTTTTTCTGGCTAATGACTCTGATTTTATGCATATTTTAAAATCATTATGCTCAATCGCCACTTCATTCACTCCTGCCTTGGCCACAAATTTTATCAGCTCTTGAATTTCTCTAAGATTCATATGTTACTGTTTTATTTTATTTTCCAGACTCCGAAGAGCTTGTTTTTAAATGCTATTGTTCTTACTAAATTGTTGATAAAGATATAAATTCTTGAATAAGCTTAAATGAATAGATTCAACTATTGTAAGCCCATTTAATATACATAGACCCCCACGTAAATCCACCACCAAATGCTGCTAATACAATGTTGTCACCTTTCTTCAATTTTTCTTCCCACTCCCATAAACAAAGTGGAATGGTAGCTGCAGTAGTGTTGCCATACTTCTCGATGTTAATCATGACTTTGTCGTTAGTAAGTCCCATGCGATTTGAAGTTGCATCAATTATTCGAAGGTTTGCTTGATGAGGAACGAGCCAAGCAACGTCTTCGCTGGATAGGTCGTTGTTCTCCATAATTTCAGCAGAAACATCGGCCATTTTAGTAACGGCATGCTTAAAAACTGGTCTTCCATCTTGAAAGATAAAATGTCTATTTTCTTGGATGTTATCAATCGTAATTGGCTCCGCTGAGCCTCCAACTTTCTGTATCAAATGGTCTTTACCAGTTGCATCATTTTTCATGATGTAATCAATTACTCCTTCGCCATCTGAATTTGGCTCCAAAAGAACGCCTCCTGCACCATCACCAAAAATGATGCAAGTAGCCCGATCTGTATAATCAACTATTGTAGACATAATGTCCACTCCAATTACAATAACCTTCTGATGACGCCCTGATTCAATAAACTGTGCACCTGTCGTTAAAGCATAAATGAAGCCTGAACAAGCAGCAGCTAAGTCAAATCCCCACGCGTTTATCGCTCCTGATTTTTCGCAAATCAAGTTTCCTGCAGAAGGAAATTTATAGTCGCTGGTAATAGTACCCACAACGATCACATCAATTTCTTCAGGTGAAATTCCTCTTTTTTGACAAATTCCTTTCACAACTTCAGCCCCGAGGTCTGATGCCGCTTGCCCATCTGAAACTATTCTTCGTTCTTTAATTCCAGTTCTAGTTGTAATCCACTCATCATTTGTGTCAACCATCTTTTCCAGGTCAGCATTAGAGAGTACTTTTTCGGGAACATAACCATGTAATGATGTAATGGCGGCTGTAACTTTTTTCATTTAGTTAAACGCTTGTTTAATTTTTAATGGAAGTTCCGCCAAAGTAACGGTTTTTGAAGCTATAATCATATTTTTTATTGCTCTTGGACTAGAAATACCGTGTCCGATTAGAACATTTGAATTAATTCCAAGAACCGGTGTGCCTCCATAATTTTCATAATTGAACCTTTTGAAATAATCGTCCATTAGCCCTCTTTTACTAATTAATTTGAAAAACGCTTCGGCCTCTTTCAACACAACATTGCCAGTAAACCCATCGCATACAACCACATCTGCAGAACTATCAAATAAATCCCTTCCTTCAACATTACCAACAAAATTAAATTCGTTGGTTTCTTCCATTAAGCGATATGTCGCTTGAGTTAGTAAATTTCCCTTTTCGCGTTCCTCTCCAATATTAAGTAAGCCAACCTTCGGGTTTGTTATCCCAAGAGCATGTTCTGCATACAAAGAGCCTATTACTGCAAATTGGTAGAGCACATCGGGTTTGCAATCTGCATTAATTCCAACATCAAGGATAATGCCTCTGCTACCATCCTCCTTTGGAAGGTCTGACGCAATAGATGGCCGAATAACTCCAGGAATTGATCTTACTACATGCATGGAGCCAACCAGCATTGCACCTGAATTGCCTGCGCTTGAAAAAGCATCTAAAGTGCCATTCTTTAGCATGTGAAATCCTATTGCTATACTGGATTTAGTTTTTCTTGAAATTGCACGAGCAGGATGTTCATCCATTTCAATTACCTCTTCAGACGCAACAATTTCAAATGCGTCATGGGGTTGATTTTCTCTATCAAGAATTGCTTTGATTTTATCAATGTTGCCAATTAGAACTAACGTATCTTCTTGGCCTAAGTCTTCTAATGCAGAAATTGCACCCAAGACTGTCGATTCGGGGGCGAAGTCACCACCCATAATGTCTAAACCGATTCTCACAGTAGCAAGCTACGAGTAATTAGGAAATAAAAAAACTATGGATAAGAAATTACAGTTCTGTTTCCTTTTCCATCACCACTTTACCTTTATAATAAAGTTTTCCTTCTGACCAATGAGCACGGTGATACAAATGTGCTTCCCCAGTAGTCGGACAAGTAGCTATTTGCTGACTTTCCGCCTTATAATGGGTTCTCCTTTTGTCTCTTCTTGTTTTAGACTGCTTACGTTTAGGATGTGCCATTTTATCTCTTTTTAATTTTTCTTTTTCAATTTATTAAGTGCTGCCCATCTTGGATCAACACTGGAATTTTCTTCTGAATCTTTTTCTGATTGATTTTCAGTAATTAAATAATTGTCTAAGTTCTCAATTACATCTTGATTGCATGCGCCTTCAGGGTGCATTTTTTTTACTGGAAGCGAGAGCTGAATGAATTCATAAACAAATTCTCTTATATCTATCTCATACTCTGAGGGAGGCAAATAAATTATCTCTTCTGTGTTTTGCAACTCTACTTCTGAGAATTTTGCTATTAAACCATAACTTCCTTCCACTTCTACTTCAGTTGGGTAAGAACACCGATCGCAAGGAACGGTGACTAAACCTGAAATATCAAAAGTCAAAACCAACATTGTACTTTGTTTTTCCAAAGTCAAATTGATGTGGCAATTGGCCTTTTCAATTTCTAAATAATCATCAGATTCAAAGAACGTTTCCGTTACCTTAAACGAAAAATCATGAACACCTAACTTTAATCCTGTAAAGGGTATCTTATAGTGTTGTTTCCTCACTCGTTCAGTTTAAGGGAGTGCAAAGATAACTAAATAGCTGATTTTACAAAAGACTACTAACGAATCTTTCTGTAGGCTTTCTTTATTTTAGAGGGGTTAATGAAACCTCTTTCTGAAATGCTCGATTTAAATAGACATCTCTAGCCAGGAATACAGCGCTCTGAAATGAAGATAAAGAAGCCGTTCCTCGACCTACTAAATCGTATGCAGTTCCATGATCAGGAGACGTTCTAACAATTGGTAAGCCAGCAGTGTAATTAACTCCTTGTCCAAATGTTAGTGCCTTAAAAGGAATTAATCCCTGATCGTGATACATGGCAAGAACAGCATCAAATTTTTTATACCCCGTACTCCCAAAAAACCCATCTGCAGGATAGGGACCAAAAGCCAATATCCCCATCTCCGAAGCGCGTTTAACGGCGGGAGCAATTATATCCTTTTCTTCATCCCCCAGCAACCCCTTTTCGCCAGCGTGAGGGTTGAGGCCCAGCACTGCTATTTTTGGGCGATTAATTACAAAATCTTGAATTAAAGAGGCATTCATTTGAACAATTTTTGCTAGAATATTCTCTTGGGTTAAGGTTTGCGCCACTTTGCTAATGGGAATATGGCCAGTTACAATACCCACTCTTAAATTGTCGCTACACATAAACATCAACGCATTATCTACATTAGATAATTTTGCTAAGTACTCCGTATGCCCAGGAAAATCAAATCCGTCGGACTGAATATTGTCTTTATTAATTGGGGCTGTAACTAGAACGTCAATTTTATTGGATGCCAAGTCGGATGTTGCTGCTTCAAGAGATTTAAAGGAGCATTCGCCTCCCTCTTTTGTCGACGATCCCAAATCTAAACTGATGTTGTCACTCCAAAGTTTAACAATATTCAACTTATTTTGAACGAGATTACGAGCGTTGTTAATTTCTGTAAAATCAACTTTACCTGCCCCCAATCCTTCTTGATGCGCGTTAAGCACTCCGACAGAGCCATATATAACTGGGGTGATGTTACTCATTATCCGAGAATCTGCGAATGCTCGTACAATAAGCTCTGGACCTATTCCATTAATATCACCTATCGAAATTCCAACTCTTACATTTTTTGCCATCGTTCACGTACCTTAAGAACACTTATTTTTAAAAAACGTGTACATCAGTCGTACTCCAATTCCTGAGCCACCCTGAGTTCTGTAATGAGATGCCGCACCCAGCCAAGCCGGACCTGCAATATCCAGATGTATATAGGGATCATTAGTGAAGCATTCCAAAAATTTTCCTGCTGTTATTGCGCCTGCTTCTGGCCCTCCTAAATTCTTAATATCAGCAATTTTAGATTTGATTTGATCTCCATACTCTTCCCAAAATGGAAACTGAACTATTCTCTCGTATACTTCTTCGCCAGCTTCGTTCAACTCAATGAATTCTTCATCAGCCGCATTACCCATAGCTACAATACCGACTGAACCAATCGCACGGGCAGCTGAGCCAGTCAATGTAGCAGCATCAACAACCAGTTCAGGCTTATACTGTTCAGCAAAGCTCAAGGCGTCAGCTAAAATCATTCTGCCTTCGGCGTCAGTATTTAACACTTCAACCGTTTTCCCATTGTACATGGTTACAACGTCTCCAGGAGCATATGCAATTCCTCCGGGACGATTGTCAGTAGCGGGGATTAAGCAAATAACATGTATCGGTAACTTATTTGAAGCAATGGCACTCATGGCGCCAATCATCATGGCCGCTCCAGCCATGTCGCATTTCATAATATCCATGCTATTGGGAGTTGGTTTTAAACTCAACCCTCCTGTATCATAAACGACGCCTTTTCCAACAATAACATAAGGTCTGGTATTAACTGCATCAGTTGGCTTCCATTCTAAAATAGAAAAAGTAGCAGGCTCAACACTTCCCTGATTGACCGCTAATAGACCTCCCATCTTAAGCGATTTTATTTTTGCCTGATCAAAAACTTCCACATTAAAGCCCGAGCCTTCTCCAATTCTTTTAATCTCCTCTGATAATTGCTTAGCCGTTAAAAACGACTGAGGTTCATTCACCAAATCTCTTGTTTCATAGACAGCAGTGAGTAAATTATTTAATTCTTTGACTTCTTTTTTACCTATTCCTTCATGACATATCTCAATGAGAGTCAATTTGTTTTTCCGTTTTTTAGCATCTCCGAAATACTTTAAAAACTGGTAATTAGCCAAATAGATGCCTTCTGCCATGGCCAAGGTTTCAGAAACGCCCACAGTGCCAGATAAGTGTACTTTTTTAATCTCTTCTTTAGCACAATATTCAACGAGTTTGGCTCCTCGTTCTCTTATTTTTTCGAGATTTTCTGTACTCTCCAATAATTGAACAATCGAGTATAAACCGTCATGATTAATCGTCATACTCTTTTTTTTCCCTAGCTGTTTTTTAACATATTCCTTCGTTTTTTTAGCAAGGATCAATGAAGAAACTTCAGCTACCGCGTTCACCAAAAATATTTGAACAGAACCTTCTCCCCGATTTTTAACACTTTTAACAATCATAAGACTACTCTTTTAGAATCGATAAAAGTAACGATTTCGGCACATCATTTGTTGCATAAAGTACATTTCATGGTTAATCTGCTACTCGAACACTTAATTTGGAGCTCCTCTACAAAATAAAAACGCTAAATTTGTGTTTAAATCATGCTGCGGCAAATTGAATGAAACAACTCTGCATTATATTTTTTCTTTTTACTCCCATTTTGACGATGGCTACACACAACAGGGGTGGAGAAATTACTTATACGCATTTATTCGGTACTACCTATGAATTTACAATTACAACCTGTACAAAAACTTCAAGCCCAGCAGATAGGCCGGAATTAGAAATTCAATTCGGAGACGGTGATTTAGATACCGTTGAAAGGCTTTCTATTAGCTTAATACCGGGATATGATGCTCAAAAAAACATCTATGTAATCACGCATACCTATGTCGGATCAGGAACGTTTCAGATATGTGTAAGCGATCCCAATCGGAATGGTGGAATAATAAATATTGGCGGTTCACTAGACTCTGATAACGTTGCATTTTCTATTCAATCTCAACTAGTAATCAGTCCTTTTTTAGGTGCCCCCAATAATTCAGTGACTTTTGGAGATTGTCCTTGTCCAGAGTATGCGTGTGTGAATTTTGCATATTGTTATAATCCTGAAGCAATCGATTCAGACGGGGACAGTCTTGGCTACGAGTTAGTCGTTCCGCTAGATGATAATTGTGCCCCTTTATTTCTTGGGGTTAATTACACCTACCCGAATACACTAGGGGGCGGAGCAATTTCTTTAAACCCCGCTACGGGAGATTTTTGCTGGAATAACCCGGGACTTGTTGGCGAATTCAATATTGCCATAAAAATAACCGAATACCGAAATGGAAACGCTATAGGTTACGTAATCAGAGATATTCAAATTACAGTAATTAGCGGTTGTGATAACGTTCCTCCTGAGATTACGCCTCTTCCCGACTTATGTGTTGTTGCCGGAGAAAATATTTCATTTAATGTATTAGCAACAGATGTTGATGCTGGAGACAATGTTACCATAGAAGCATCTGGTCTGCCTCTTTCTGTTAGCTCAAGTCCTGCTATTTTCAATTCTGTTACGGGTCCTGCGCCACAAACAAGTATTTTTTCTTGGAATACGAATTGCAGCCACATTCGCTTTTCTGACTATCAATTGTTTTTTACAGCAGAAGATAATGGGCTTCCAGAGCTATCCTCAACCCAAACAATGAACATTTCCGTAATACCTCCTAGAATAACAGGATTGAGCGCTTCGCCATTGGGTAACACTGTAACACTATCATGGGATCCCAGTGATTGTGCTACAGTATGCGAAGGATATAACATTTACAGAAGTGTTGGAGGAAGTGCTATCCCTAATGATCCTTGTTGTTATAATCTGGATTTAAGCACCTACAATTATCAGCTTATTGGCGCTGTTTCAGGCTCAGGAACCACTTCGTTTATTGATAATACAGGGCTGACTATAGGAAATCAATATTGCTACGTGGTAACGAGCATTTTTGAAAATAATCAATTAGAAAGTTGTCCGAGTGATTCAGCATGCACCTCTTTGCTCCAAGATGTTCCAATCATTACTCATGTGTCTGTGTTGGAAACAGATGTCTCTTCTGGCATCGACTCTATTAGGTGGGTCAACCCAACGGAGCTTGACACACTATTGGTTCCGGGACCTTACCACTACAAAGTCTTCCACGGAACTGGATTTACAGGTGCAACTACTTTAGTGCATACCACGAGCTCCGTTTCGTCTTTATCCCTTTTAGACACCTTTTTTGTTCACAACAGTATCAATACTGTTACCGATGCTAATAACTACAGGGTCGATTTATTCGCAACGATTAATGGCGTTCCCGATTCATTGGTCGGTGGAACTAATTTTGCTTCCTCTGTGTTCTTATCAACCACACC